>ENA-OUQI01000127-OUQI01000127.1-human-gut-metagenome-genome-assembly--contig:-NODE-127-length-70210-cov-7.954401_pt1 | contig 70210 bp, 68 predicted proteins | sample MGYA00237953_ERZ548840 | MGnify/ENA primary metagenome ERZ548840 (study PRJEB26490, sample SAMN05194690) | human gut metagenome | biome: terrestrial biome; feature: human-associated habitat; material... | reverse complement strand
TTCCGGTGGGAAACTAGAAAAAACTTCCTGCTGTAAGGGCTTTGTTCTTTCCCAGCCGGTAAAATCCTGGGGGAGAGTGTGTAGGGGAGAGAGTGTGAGAGAGGGGGAAAATGGAAAAAGCGCCCCGGCAAAGCAGCCGGGGCGCTTCTAAAAATAGGCGCACTTCTCCCATGTACCTTTAGGCTGTTAAACTGGCCCGGTGAATCCGGGTTTACAATCTATCTAGGAACCGCTGGAACAATCCAGGTGGGAATTAAAAATTCAATCTTCAGGAGGTAATGTCTGTGCAGTATTGTCGCGCGATTGACGGGCTGGGAAGAATTGTTCTCCCCGCTGAACTTCTCCATCACTTAAATTGGGAAAAAGGGAAAATGTCTGTTTCTATTGAAGAAAAGGATGGCTCCTCAATCCTTTCTTCCGTCCCGGCTGCCGGTCAAACCCCAGCGTCTCCTTCCCCTGTCAAACCCCAGGACAACCCGAACGGACAATCGAAAATCATTTCTCTGCCGGCGTCTAAAAAATGAAAAAACCGCCTTCCTGTGCAGTAACAAGAAGGCGGTTTTTTGCTGTTTTTGCTCTTTTGGGGGTTGGACATCCACGGTGGGGCGATTTTGAAAAATCGGCCCTAAAAAGCCCGGAAACCCGCATGAATACTGAAAAAAATAGGGGTGACATCTATTTCGTCACCCCTTCTTGGTGCGAGCGACGGGACTTGAACCCGTACGTCATAAACACACGCCCCTCAAACGTGCCTGTCTGCCAGTTCCAGCACGCTCGCATTTCAGTCAGCGACAATTATTATATCATTTTCGGTATACTCTGTCAATCATTTTCCAGAGTTAAATTAATTTTTTTAACCACTTTCTGATACTCCTCATAGTTTACCAAACTATTTAAAACGGGCACCAGAGCTTTAGCCGTCAACCGTTCCGGAAGTCCTAATTCCCGTAGAAGTACCTGACGTTTTTTACTGCTGTCCGCACCTCCTGAAAAGCCATCCTCATACAAATCAAGCTTGGTAATCTTTCTTTTTTCTTCCGAACTTCCGGCTTCTTCTATAGCTGATGCGCCTGAGCGGCGGATCGACTCTAAAAGAATTTCAGGATCGATTCCCTCCACTCCCAGCTTGCCTTCCTTAGATGGGTGAAGCTTTCTTTTTTCCTTTCCATAAAGGTCTGGAATGTAAGCATGTCTGATTTTTTCCTTAGGGATACAGCTCTGGATATGGTTGCGGATTAAAAATCCCGCGGAGTCGCTGTCCGTTAAAATCAACAGCCCCCTGGTGTCCGCCAGCCTGCGGAGCAGCTCGATCTTTTCCCTGTCGCTGAAAATCTGAAAGCCTCCAGTTTCGATAATCAGGCCGTCAATCAAAGAGCTTAGCTTAATTTTATCGTATTTCCCTTCAACAATTACCGCTTCCTTAATTTTTATCATCAGACCTTCTCCTCCCGTGCTAACAGCATCATTTTTCCGATTAGTTCTTCCAGCACAGTTCTAGGCTCCGACCTGCCGCTTTTCAAAGCCAGATCCGCCTGAGCCAACAAAAACAAGCTTTTTCTCAATTGGCTGATGGAAGCACGTTTGCAATCCCTTTCCGCATTGCGGATTAAAAAGTCTCTTCCTCTATAATCAAAGTCTTTACTCAAAACGGAAGTCTTTTCTCCGCTTTCTAAAGCCGTTTTGGCCCGGTATAAATTCACATAGTTAGAGGATAAGACCGCGAGTACTGCCACCGGCTCCTCTTTTTGATAAAAAAGCAGGTCAAGCTGCTGGTATGCTTTATCATAATTTCCAGCCATCAGCGCGTTGCCCAAAACAAAAACTGTAGTTTCCAGATTTTTGGTTACCAGCAGATCGATGTCATCCTTGGTAATTTCCCGGCCCACTGCATAGGCGCACAGCTTTTCCAGCTCGCTGCTTAAGGTCAGGAGGTCATCTCCGCAAAGCTGAATGATTTTCCCCGCATTGATCTGGGTCAGGCCGCAGCCTCTCTTTTCCGCCCACTGCACTAGCTGCTTCTCTAAAGCGATCTCTCCTCTTTTTTCCAATAGGACCGCCGTTCCATTTTTTTCCGCTGCCGCAATAAACTTCTTCCATTTCGCGGATCTTTTCGCATCGATTTCCAGAGTGGACTGGCTGATAATTAAAACCGTGGTTTCAGATAGTTCCTCTAAAAGTTGATATAACTTAGCAAGTTCTCCGGCATTCAGAGCTTCTACATTCAAATCCTTTACCAAAACGCATTTATGCTCAGCAAACAGCGGAAGCGCCTGAGCTGCATCCGCGATTTCATCGATCGAAGCCTTGCCGCCGTCAAAGGCTTGAAAATTAAAATCGCTGTAGCTTTTTCCAAGCACCTTATTCACAATAGCTTCGGTGTAATGGCTGATCAAATATTTTTCCTCGCCATAAAGAAAATACAGAGGGACGAATGCCTTTTCCTTAATTTGCTTCTTTAATTCAGACTCCTTTAGCTGCGCCATAGCTTCCTCCTAATATTCCGTGTCGATCGTAACGCCGGTTTCCGATACGGAAATCACTACATTTCCTTGCTTTGAGGTCACCAACTCATGAATTTTAATATTGGAAAGTGCCTCTTGGGCCTCTATCGCCTCTGCTTGATACATGGTGAGAATAGTGTAATCTCCCCGAAGGCCGTAAGCGTTTTCCGGAGTATCTCCAGCAATGCAGAAATTGCAGTCGCGGTCAGCTTCCGGCAAATCCGCAACATCGCCGCCCGCAGGACAAATTAAAAATTTCTCCTGCCCCACGGTAAAAGAAATCCAGCTTTCCGATTTATTAGCCAGAACGGAAATCACCAGATCCTCCCAAAGAACCGTTTGGTTCCTACTGGAAAAATAGTATACACCCGCACGGTTTTCCAGCGCCCTGCGAAGCTTATCCTGAGGCAGCTTTTGATCGGAGACTAATATGGTTTCCGGGTGATACTCCTCAATCAGGCGGCTGGCCCCGGAGGATGTCTTTTTATCTACCTGAGAAATCAAAAGATAATCCAAGCGGCCGATTCCGCGGCTCCGCAGATAGGCGTCGATCCGGGAATACGCGCCGTTTCCGCCTCCGGAGCAAAGCACTGCGGCCTGCTGATCCCGTATCAGAACTACGGAGCTTCCATTTCCAGTATTCAAAACCCCTATCTCCAAAGCTTCCTGTTCAAAGCCTGCGCCCAGAGCCGTGAAAACCAGCAGAAATGCGGTGGTGCAGGCCGTGAGCCGAAGACGAAATCCTTCCCAGCGGATCATCACAATCACCACAGACGCTGCGGCAAACACTATCAGCGATATCAGCAGCACCTCTTGGGTAACCGGAATAGAGGCCATCGGCAAGCTCGCCAGCCATGCGGCGCATTCCATCAGATAATTAGCGGCTATCCCGGCGCCCAGTCCGAAGGGCATAGCCAAAAAATTGATCACAGGAATGTAATAAAAGATTGAGGTAAGGAAGCCGCACAAAAGCATAATGTCCGCGGGAAACTCCATTAAAAGATTGGACAACGGCGCCACCAGCGATAACTCTCCAAAGGTAAGGGCTACAATAGGAGAAGTAAATACGGTTGCCGAAACAGTGGCCGCAATAGTGCTGTTGAGTCCGCGGAATAATCTTTTTAAAACACCAATCGATTCTGTCCAGCGATTCAGGCGGGCTTGAATCCTCCCTGAAAACAGAAGAATCCCTAAGGTTGCGGAAAATGACAAAAGCAGTCCGGTATCTCCTGCGGCGAAAGGATTTGGAACCGTCAGCACCAGCATGGCAAAGCCCAAGGAATTGATCGGATCCGCCTGCTTTCGGATACCGATCCCGAGCAGATACAGAATGGACATCACGCCGGATCTCACCACAGATGGGACAAAACCGGTAACCGCCATAAAACAGAACACACCCACCGACGCGGCTAGCGCGGCTCCTCTCTTGGGTATTCCAAAATAGAGCAATGCCCAAAGCAAAAATTGTCCGATAATGGCCATATGCATTCCAGACACCGACAGCATATGGGAAACGCCGGTAATCTGGAAATTATCCCGGACAGCTTCATCCAGACCGCTTTTGTCTCCCAGCAAAACACCGCACACTAAGCCAGATTGCCTGGGAGGAAGCAAAGCTCTTAAGGCCTCGGTCATCCTTTCCCGGACCTTTAGGGCATAATAAAAAGGATGACTTTCTCCCGAAGTTACGGTATAAGGCTGATAGTCATAAATAAATCCGGTAAGATAAATATTTTTAGCCGCATAATAGTTTCTGGTATTCAGTCCTTCATCAGATCCCGTGGGTTTGGATAGATGCACCTTCGCCGTAAGCCGGTCATAGGCCTCCAACTCAATCGCGTTGGTGCTTGATACACGAATTTTCAGCCTTTGAGGGATGTCGCTTGACTTCACTGTGCCATCTTCCGGCATAACGGAATCAGTTTCGATCACATAATAAAACCGTCCGTAAGCTTCAGAAGGCAGCTCCGTTACCGTACCGGATACCGTCGCATCAGAATCGTCCAGGGCGGAAACCGGAGAGACATTTATCTGATACGCCCCAAAATAGGCGAAAAACGCGATTCCCGCCGTTAATACAAGCGCCGAAAGCCTTTTCGGTGTGCTTTTTCTGCAAAACAGCAGGAGAGAAAGCAGCAGGCACGAAATTCCCAGTACCACGCTGGCATTCACACCTGCAAAAATGGCGGCCAAAAGCGCAATTAGATACGTAAATCCAATTGAAGCAAATGGCCGCTTCATAGTTCTTCCTCCTAAGACGGTTTTTATTGAAACCTATCCCCAGGCTGAGCCTGGACCCAATCCGCGTTTCCAGCCCCGTTTTTTCGCCAATGCAACCGCCCGCGGCGAAACCAGACGCTGTTCTTACCGCCTGTCCGTGTTGCTGAGCCTGGACCCAATCCGCGTCTCCAGCCCCGTTTTTTCGCCAATGCAGCGCCCGCGGCGAAGCCGGTGGCTGTCATGGATTCGTCTTATAAACAAATTACAGCAAATCAAAGGTTGTCTAACGACGGCAGCGGCAGGTGCCATCCGCCGCCTTGAACTGGATTATTTTTTTACAAATAGAGGCAGAGCATCCAGATAAACAATGTCATCACGCTCCTGGGCGTCGCCCTCCGCCAGCACGGCGGCCATTCCTACAATATTGCCGCCCGCCTTTTCCACCAACTGCATCAGGGCGTTGAGAGATTCTCCCGTGCTGATGACATCGTCAACAATAAGAACCCGCTTTCCCTGAATCTTTTTTACTTCTTCATCAGAAAGATAAAGCTTCTGCACGTTTTCGGTGGTAATAGATTTTACCGTTACCTCCAAGGGATTGGTCATATAAACCTTCAAGCCCTTTCTGGCTACACAGTAATTGCGGCAGCCTTGCCGCGCCATTTCATAACAGAGCGGAATCCCCTTCGCTTCTGCGGTCACCAGCACGTCATGTTCCGGACATTTCTCCAAAAGCAGCTTCGCGGCCTTCTCTGTCACCTCGATATCACCGAACATAATAAACGCCGCAATATCCAAGTGTTCATTTACCGGACACAAAGGCAGTTCCCGGTCACAGCCGGCAACTTTCATTTTATAATACTGTTTCATTATGTTTTCTCCTTTTCTCTCCCTAAGCCAGGACCTCATTGCGCCGCCTCTTGCCTGCTGGCCTTTCAGAAAAAGCAGCGACGGCAAACCGCAGGCAAGTCCTCCCGCCAGTAAGCCGCATTCGCAATGCCCTATGAGATCACATGCTTTCTTCCTATTCCTAAGCGCTTCAATTCGAGCCGAAAAAGAATTTTCATCAGATCCCGGTTCGGGCCAAAATGATAAACCAATGCGCTTTTAACCGGGAGGCCACTCCATGCTCCTGCCGCCCAGCAGATGAAAATGCAGATGCCGCACCGTTTGGCCGCCATCCTCGCCGCAGTTATTCACAATTCGGTAGCCTTTTTCCAATCCCAGCTCCTTGGCAAGCTTGGCCGCAGCAGCAAAGATGTGCCCAAGCAAAGGACCGTTTTCCTCTGTCAACTCGTTGGCAGAGGAGATGTGTTCCTTTGGAATGATCAGAATGTGTACCGGTGCCTGAGGATCCAAATCATAAAAGGCCAAAATCTGGTCATCCTCATAGGCCTTTTTCGACGGGATTTCCCCGGCAGCGATTTTGCAAAAAATACAATCCGCCATACTCATTCTCCTTACTTTATCAGATTTACAGACGCCTTACCGTACGTCTGCTTAGTTCACCCAGCATAAGTATTCCCTATTTCCATAAAAGGGCCCTTACCGCATAACCGTCATAACGGAAAGAGGGAGCTTCTTTCTTTGTGCTCTCAAGCCTCCGAAAAGCCTCGGAAAAAGCATTGCTCCAGAAACGTTCTTTGCAGAGGTTTCATCGTCCGGAGGCTTCCCTGTCCTTTTTATCTTACGCTTCCTTTCAGCCCTGACAGATTTCGTCAGGCCCAAAGGAATTATTCCTTTACCATCTCTGACACAATAGTATTCACCGCCGCCAGCGCCTCGTCGATTTTCGTCAGATCCTTGGCGCCTGCCATTGCGAAATCCGGTTTGCCGCCGCCGTTGCCGCCGGCCACCTTAGCCGCCGCCCGGACAATATTTCCTGCATGGCATCCCTTCTGCTGGGCCTCTTTTCCTGCTGTAGCCGAGAGAACCGCTTTGCCGTCGTTGATAGCGGCGAACACCGCTACGCTGTTAGGAGCGTTCTCTCTCACGCGGTCGCTCATCGTTCGCAGAGCATCCGCTGTGGTTGAGGAAAAGGATCCGGTGATAATCTTTACCCCCTTTACCATTTCAGCACTGTCGAACAGGCCGTCCACCTGCCAATTGGCAAGCCTGGCATTTGCCTTCTCCAGCTCTCTTCTCAGCTCCTTCTGTTCGCTCAGCATATGTTCGCAGGCTTCGGGAAGCTCTGCCGGATTATTAAGCTTCAACGCTGAGGAAGCGTCCTGTATCGTCTTTGCGTCTTCCGCCATATGCTGAAGCACGCCCCGTCCGGTAACGCCCTCGATTCTTCTGACGCCGGAGGCCACGGAGCTTTCAGAAATAATTTTGAACAGGCCGAGCCTCGCGGTATTGTTCACATGAGTGCCGCCGCAGAATTCCGTAGAGAATTCCCCGGCCTGTACTACCCGGACGATATCTCCGTATTTTTCACCGAACAGCGCCATAGCGCCCAGCTTTTTCGCTTCCTCAATGGGCATTTCCGTACTGGTAACCTGAACCGCGGAAAGAATCTCGTCGTTGACGATCTCCTCTACTCTGGCGGTCTCCTCCTTAGTCAAAGCGGAGAAATGGGTAAAGTCAAAACGCACCCGCTGACCGTCTACCAATTGTCCCGCCTGTTCCACGTGGGTGCCCAGCACCTTTCTCAACGCGGCCTGGAGCAAGTGGGCGGCGGTATGGTTTCTCATGATATTATACCGGCGGATGCCGTCTACCACGCACTCTACCTCTGAGCCGACGCTCAGTCCCTCCACGACCACATGGCAGTGATGGAGGAACACGCCGGAATGGTGCTTGGTGGTATCCAAAACAGCGAACCGCCCGGCGCCGTCGGTTAGAAAGCCAGTATCCCCCACCTGTCCGCCGCTTTCCGCATAGAAAGGCGTCCGGTCCAGAACCACCACTACGTCGTCGTTCATCTCTGCGGACTCAACGCGCTCTCCATCCCGGAGAATCGCCAGTATTCTGGCGGTATCCTTCAAAGTGGCGTAGCCGGTGAACTCTGTAGCGGGAATTCCATCCAGATCCACGGACTCGCTGAGCCAGGCGTCAGCGCCGGCGTTTTTCCTGGCGTTTCTGGCTCTGGTGCGCTGCTCGGACAGCAGGCGCTGAAACTCGCTCTCATCCACGGTCATTCCCTTTTCTGCGATGATCTCTTTCGTCAAATCCAACGGAAAGCCGTAGGTATCGTTCAGCCGGAAGGCTTCGGCGCCGGATAAAATCTTCTTTTCGGAATTTTCAATCAGGGCGCCTAAAATCTGCAGCCCCTGGTCAATGGTCCGGTCAAAGTTTTCCTCCTCCACAGAGATCAGCTTTTTGATGAAATCCCGCTTCTCCACCAGCTCGGGATAAGCGCTTTGATTCTCGTTGATCACCGTATCGCAGACCTCCGCCAGGAAGGGGCGGCGGATCCCCAGCAGGCGGCCGTGGCGGGCGGCCCTTCTCAGCAAGCGGCGGAGCACATAGCCCCGGCCCTCATTGGAGGGCATTACACCGTCGCCGATCATAAAGGTAGTGCTGCGGATATGGTCTGTGACCACCCGGAGGGAAATATCGGTTTTGGGGTCCGCTCCATATTCCACCCCAGCGATTTTCGAAATGTGCTTCATGATATTCTGCACCGTATCGACCAGGAACAGGTTATCCACACCTTGCATAATGCAGGCCAGGCGTTCCAGCCCCATACCGGTATCGATGTTTTTATGCTCCAGGGGCGTATAGTTTCCCTGGCCGTCGTTATCAAACTGGGAGAAAACCAGGTTCCAAAATTCCACGTACCGGTCGCAGTCGCATCCCACCCCGCAGGTCGGAGAACCGCATCCATATTCCTCACCCCGGTCAAAATAAAGCTCGGAGCAAGGGCCGCAGGGGCCGGTGCCATGCTCCCAGAAATTATCTTCTTTTCCCAGCCGGACGATACGGCTGGGATCCACCCCGACCTCCTTGGTCCAAATGTCGAAAGCCTCGTCGTCATCCTGGTAAATGGAAACCCAAATCCGCTCAACAGGCAGCTCCAGCACCTTGGTGCAGAACTCCCAAGCCCAAGCGGTAGCCTCATGCTTAAAATAATCTCCAAAAGAGAAATTCCCCAGCATTTCAAAATAAGTACCATGGCGGGCGGTAATGCCTACCCGCTCAATATCCGGGGTGCGGATGCATTTCTGACAGGTGGTAACCCGGTTTCTCGGCGGAGTCACCTCCCCGGTAAAATACTTCTTCATCGGCGCCATACCGGAGTTAATCAGCAGCAGGCTCTTGTCTCCATTTGGCACCAGGGAAAAGCTGGGCAGCCGAAGATGGCCCTTTGACTCAAAGAATTGGAGATATTTCTCCCGCAATTCGTTTAATCCTGTCCATTTCATACTTTTTCACACTTCCTAACAAAAAATAAGATTCCACCGCCACAATGGGACGGAGGAATCCGTGGTACCACCCAAATTGCGCGTCAAAGCGCGCCGCTTAAGCCTTCGATAACGGGAAAGGCCCGCCGGCTTTCCTCAAGCCGGAGCTCCAGACCGGCCGAAAGCAAAAGCAGGGGCGCCTTGCAGCCGGGAGCACCCTCTCTTACCCGCTTTTTTTTTGCTTTCTCTTGCCCTTCACAGCCTATTTCTATACGATTATTATAGTGCCATCAGGCCGAAAAGTCAATCGTTAATCGGCAGGTTATCCGCGATTTCTTGGAAAACCGGGCCGCAGGAGGTGCCTCCGCCTACGCCGTCCTCCGCGAATACCGTGATCACGTATTTCGGGTTGGAGGCCGGATAAAAGCCTGATATCCAGGACTGGACCACCTGCTGCCCCTCCACGATCTGTCCGGTTTCCGCCGTGGAGGTTTTTGCCCCCGCCCCGTTTGCCGAGGGCTTACCCTTTTTGCTGGTGCCGTATTCAATGGAGGCACGCATAGCCTTCTGCAAAAAGGCGGCAGTTTGGCTGGAAATTACCCGCTCCGCCTGCTTGGGCTGCTCCCGCTCGGTCAGGACGAGATTTTCATCTACCAGTCCCTCTACCAAAGACGGTTCGGTATACAGCCCGCCGCTGGCGATGGTATTGACCATCGCGGCAATTTGCAGCGGCGTAGCCAGCAAGTCCCCCTGGCCAAAGGAAAAGTTCGCCTTAGCCTTGGGGTTGGACAGGTCCTTTTTGACGGGCAGGTTTCCCGCGCTGGAGGACATGCCCGGCGCCAGCTCGACAGAGGAGCCGAAACCAAGCTTTTCCGCCATGGAAAGCAGCTCCTCCGGCTTCATTTGCTCTGTCAGCTTGATAAAATACCCGTTGCACGAATAAGCGATAGCCTTTTCTAAATCCACCTTGCCGTGCCCCACACCGTTAAAGCATTTAAATTCCATACCATCCACAGAAATGGAACCCGGGCAGTCATACACCAGACTGGTGGAAACGCCTTTCTCTAAAGCCGCTGCCGCCACCACCAGCTTAAACACCGATCCTACCGGATAGCTGGAAAAGGCCCGGTTAAGAAGCGGCGCTCCCTTTTCGTCCAAAGTATCCGCCACGTCATAGGGAGAATATGTGGGCAAGGATACACTGGCGCGGATTTCACAGCTTGGAATCTCCGTTACCAGCACCGAGCCCTTGGTAAGATATTTCTCCGCGGCCTCTTGGGCGATTTCCTGGATCTCCTTGTCCAGGGTGAGGACCACGCCTTTATTTTGAAGCTCCGAGGTATCGTCAATGGTTCTTTCCATACCGGCAATAGCTTGGTTTAACGCATCCACCTGGTAAACCGCGGACAGCTGTCCGCCATCCGCTAAATAGCCGTTATATGCTTTTTCAATGCCGTCCACGCCGTTTCCGTCCCCGTCTAAGTAGCCGATCACATGGACTGCGTCCTGATCCTCCTGATACCTTTCGTTTACCCAGAAAATATCCTCAGAATCTAAAGGAGAGGATAGCTTGGTCAACTCTCCTAAGCCGGTCAGCGCTTGTAAATTGGTATCGTATATCGTTCCGCGAAAGGAGGCGATGGTGCAGCGATAGGTTCCCTGCTGAGCTGCCGCGGCCAGGATTCCCTCATCGCCGATAATCCGGTACACGCTGCCCATAATCCCAATGATTCCCGCCATTAAAATGCAAAACAAGCCGATTGTTCTGCGTTCAAACCGTTTTCTCATAGCCAAGCCTCCCATCTGGGCTTATTCTTGGCTGAAAACGCAAAAAAAATACAAGAGGACGGCCGTCACTCTTGTATTTTTCAGTATTTTATCAGTGAAAACAGAATTCGGAAATCAAAAGTGCAAATACCGGAACAGCGGGCGGATCCTTTACCTTACAAGCCGCAAAACGCTTCTGTCCTGCGCCATAAGCTTTTCCGACGGGGCCGGGGCGCATCAAAACGTTCTGATTCCGATTGGGAAAGCATAACCGCATCACAAAAAAGCCCGCGGTATCGGATAAAAATAAAATTGGTCCGGCGCTTACCGTTTCCGGCGCAGCAGCGCACCCGGGGCCATCGGCTTTTCCAGCGGGATATATAAGGTTTCCATTGGGTGGGGGGCGCTTTCCGCCGGCTCTCCGTCGTGGTTGAAAAGCTCCTTCACCACGATTTCATAGGGGACTCTGCCCGGCTCCAAAACATTGAGGGTTTCCCCCTTAAAAAAGCGGTTTCTCTGAGAGCACACCGCGGTACGGCTTTCGTAACCGTCGCATACCGCCGCTACCTCCCAGCCCCGGACATAGCCGCCGTTATCATATACCTGGCCAGGCTCGTTTCCAAAGAAAAAGCCGGTGCAGTATTCCCGGTGGCTCACCTTCTCCATTTCCTCTAAAACCCACAGGGGCAGAACGAATTGTTCCGGATTTTTCTCGTATAAATCCAGGGCCTGCCGATACGCGTTTGTGACCACCGCCACGTAATAGGCGGATTTCGCCCGGCCCTCAATTTTAAGGCTGGTAACCCCCGCCCCAGCCAATTCCGGAATATGCTCGACCATGCACAAATCCCGGGAATTGAAAAAATACGCTCCGGAATCATCCTCCAGCACAGGAAAATACTCTCCCGGACGGCTTTCCTCCATCAGATGGTACTTCCAGCGGCAAGGCTGGGCGCAGTCGCCCCGGTTGGCATCCCGTCCGGTCAAATAATTGGACAACAGGCATCTGCCGGAAAAGCTGACGCACATGGAGCCGTGGACAAAAGCCTCCAGCTCCAGCTTAGGGTCGGTTTTCGCCCGGATTTCAGCGATTTCCTCCAGCGAAAGCTCCCTCGCCAGCACCACCCGGGAAGCGCCCAGGTCATAAAAAGCCCTGGCAGACTGGTAATTGACGATTCCCGCCTGGGTGGAAATGTGAACCTCTGTACGGGGCGCATACCGTTTAGCCAGCGCCAGCACTCCAAGATCGGTGACGATCAAGCCGTCCGCGCCGGCATCCTCTACAGCCTCTAAAAAGCCGGGCAGCCTTTCGATTTCCCCGTTTCTCGGCAGGGTGTTGCAGGTAACATACACCTTAGCACCCTTTTCATGGGCAAAAAGGCAAGCCTTTTTGAGCTCCTCATTGGAGAAGTTCGCCGGGCCTGCCCGCATACCAAATTCCCGCCCGGCCAGATACACCGCGCCGGCGCCGAACCGGAGGGCGGAATCCAGCCGCTCCGGATCTCCGGCCGGGGACAATAACTCTAATTTTTGCTCTTTTCGTTCCATCTGCCGTCAGCCTTCCGCGTTGGGATCGATCAGACCCGCTTTAACCTGATTCTCATAATGGCCTTCCGCCGTATAGGCATAGTAAGGCGTGCCGTCGGCGCTGTGGCAGAAATACAGGTAGCTTTCGGTGGTATCCGGATTCAGCACCGCGTTGATGGCCATCATGCCGGGATTATCGATCGCTCCCGGCGGGAGGCCTACAATCTCGTAGGTGTTATAGCGGCTCTCAAAGCCCTCCGGCGCCTCCTCCCTGCTGGAATAGGGGTAATACACCGTGGGATCGGAGCCGAGCTGGCTGACGCCCTCGTTCATATTGGGATCCAGGCGGTTGCGGAATATATGAGCGATGACCCGCATGTCATCCTCGTTGGCTCCCTCGGCCTGCACCATAGACGCCAGAGTGACCAGCTGATCCACGGTAAACCCGTTCTGCTGGGCCAGATCCGCCACGCTGATTTCGGTGTCATCCTCCTGCTCGATAGTGGGCTCCATGATTTTTAACTCAAAATTGTACAGGCATTTCCTAATCACCGTCTCCGGATCGCTGTCCTGATAGAAATCATAGGTGTCCGGGAACAGATAGCCCTCCAGCCGGTAGTATCTCTCATCGCTGTTGGTGATCTGGGAAAGGAAGGTATAGTCCTCGTCAAATTCAGTGGAATTACACTTCTCCAGAAATTCCTCCTTGCCGCAGACGCCGCTTTCCTCCAGGGTGTCTCCGAAATCCTCCAGGTTCATGCCCTCCAGGAACGTAACCGTTACCACGTCGGTGCGGTTGGACTGGGTCTGCAAATAAGTGACGATGGCCTCGTAATCCAGGTCGGTCTGCATATCGGTATAATCGCCCTTGGTAAAGGTGGTATCCGGCTTAGTGATCTTCATATACAGCTTGAAGAACTGGGCCGAATTGATCACACCCGCTTCTTCCAAGATATCCGCTACCGTGTCGATATCCGCGTCGGCCGGAATGCTGACCTCCGCGGTGCCCTCTGTCCGGTTAACCGCCAGAAGGTCGTTGGCCCCAATCATTATGTATTGGGCCAGCACTACAGACACCAATACGATCATGACCAGCCAAACCATTTTAAAAAGGCAGCCGTTTTTCTTAGATTTTTTCTTTCTCCGTTTTTTCTCCGCCTTCACTTGGGCTTTCTCCCTACTGATTTCCTCCTGGGTCCTGGTCCGGGAATTCTGTTCCCTCGCCTCGGCCACCGGATTCTTCCTTTGCTCGTATGCTTCTCTTTCGCTGAAGCTGTTCAGCACGTCCCCTTCCTCCAAGGGCTCGGCGGAATCGCTGTAGGAAGACGCGTCGGTATAATCCGGCGCCGGACTTTCTCCCGTTTCGTCATAGCCGCCGAAAGCGCCCTGATGGGGGTAAGAGCCATTATCCCCGCTTCCCAAGCCCAGAAGCTCATTCAAATCCGGGTCGTTAGGATAAGGTCTTTTATCATCGTTCATGGCTACCTCCGTTTTCCGCTCCCCGTGTATAGGTTCTGCGGATATATTTCTCTGTAATCAGCAACTGAATCTGCCTGTCATACCGGCCGTGGGGAAGTCTCCACTGGGTGCAGGCTGTATAGCAAATTCCCACTGTTACCCCGCGAAACGCGGATAAAAAGCGGTCATAATACCCTTTTCCATAGCCTAAACGGTAGCCCTCCGCGTCAAAGCACAGCCCTGGGACAATACACAGCCCCCGGCTGTAATCTGTGACCAGACGGCATCTCTCCGGCACCGGCTCCAGCACGCCGAAAGCGCCCGGAGCCAGGTCATCCATAGACGTAATATAATAAAACTCCATTTGGGTGGTTTCCGGAATGCATTTGGGAACCGCCACCCTTTTTCGGTTTGCCCAGGCCGCCCGCACCAGGCCGAAGGTATCCACCTCGATCGGCTTGGACAGATAGGTGAAAATCACGTCGTTTTCTCCATACTGGCGCAGTGCCAGCAGCCTGGTCTGGATCTCGGCATCCATCGCCCGCTGCTTTTCTGGGTCCAGATTCTTCCGGATCCGCTTATATTTTTGCCGAAGCTCTGTTTTCAGCAAACGAATATCCCTTATTGGCATTGCATCGCCATCCTAATCTTACTGGATTCCACCTGGCCGCAAAGCCGGGCCACGATCTCCAGCGCGAAATCCACCGCCACGCCAGGCCCCTTTCCGGTAATCATTTTTCCGTCGGTCACTACGCTCAGGTCGGTCTCCACAGCCCCCGTCAGCTCGTTTTCAAAGCCCGGAAAACAGGTGACCTCTCTGCCCGCGGCCAGCCCCATATGGCCTAAAATAGAAGGCGCCGCGCAGATAGCGCAGATATATAAATCATTTTCACAGCAATAGCGGATGCAGGTTCTCACAATCGGCGATTTTTCCAGATTCAGGGTTCCGGGCATCCCGCCGGGAAGCACAACCGCCTCCAGCTCGTCGGTAGAAACCTCCTTTTCCTCCATATCCGCTTTGACGCAGATCCCGTGGGCGCCGGTGATTTCCTTTCCGCCCACGCCGACGGTTTTCACAGGCAGCTCCGCTCTTCTCAGTACGTCTACCACAGCCAGCGCCTCGATTTCCTCAAAGCCCTGAGCCAAAAACACAGCGATCATAGCAGTTACCTCCTATTACAGTAATGATTGGTTGGAAGCCCGGCAGCCGGCTTGATTTTTCCGTCTTATCGCTTGCAAGCTTCTGCCTTTTCTGAAATTGATACGTTTTTGGATTCCACGGGAAATACTCCAAGCCGCAGGAACCGCCCGTCTTTCTCCTTACGGCAATCAGGCTGCGGACAAAAGCGGGAATTTTTCAGATTCCAAAGGTTCTCAACCCGGTTATTTTCCCTATTTATCGAAAAAAGCCTTGTTTCTGTTTTTCGAGTATATTTCAAAAAGCTTCCAGCGGCAAACGCCTGTTACAGCTTCTGGGAAACGATTTCCCGGATATCTCTTTGAATATCCTCGATCTTCCGCGGCGCTCCCTCCTGAGAGCAGGACACCGTATGCCATCCCATCGCCTCCGCCGCGTAAAGGGCGGTCCGGCGGCATCGGGTTAAAAATTCCACATTGCTTTCGTGCAGATCTTTTTTTCTCTCGTCGCCGGCGTAACGGCCGCTCAGCAGCCTTTGGGAGATCTCTGTGGGCATATCCAAAAACAGCACCAAATCCGGCCGGGGAAGCTGTAATTTTCCATATTCATAGTCTTGTAACCAAGCTAGATATTTATTCCAATCCTCCCGGGGTGTTTTTTCCATCTGATACACCGCGTTGGAAGTGGTGTACCGATCCGCCACGATGGTGGCTCCGGAAAGATAATCCTTTCTCCAAAACCGCAAAAAGCTGGCGTAGCGGTCCACCGCGTAAAAGGACGAGGCGGCGTAGGCGTTCACATCGCCGGGATTCGAGCCGAATTCCTTATTCAGATACATTTTCACCAAAGCGGATGAAGGTTCCCGGTAATCCGGGAACTCGATGTGCCTTACCCTGCGGCCCCGGCTTTCCAGATATTGGCACAGCAGTCCGGTCTGGGTAGCCTTTCCCGAGCCGTCCAGGCCCTCCATCACGATCAGCTTACCCCTTGCCATGGCACTGCTCCCTCATGGCCGCGAACCGCTCCCGGACCTCCCGCATTTTTCCGCAGGACATTTTCCCCTCGGAGCACGCCCCTCTTACGCAGGACGGTCCCGCGTTCTGGAATAGCTTTGGCGCCGCGGCGTAAACCAGCCGATACATCTGATCCGCCACATCCCGGATTTCCCACTGGGCCCGGTTGCAGCACCGCAGGGTGAAAAAGTTCATCAGGCTTCGAGCGTTCATCGTGCAGATCATTTTGGTGTTGCAGGCGTTGGGCAGAACAAACCGGGCGTCCTCAATGGCCTTCTTTTCCGCCAGGCGGTTCGCTTCCTTTTCCGGCCTGCCTTCCGCCAAAAAGGTTTTTTTATGTTTTTCTTTTAAAATCGCCGTAAGGCTGTCGTAATGGGCTTGGTCCTCCTCCATCGCCCGGATATATTCCTCCCGGGCCTCCGGGACGCTCTCGATCTCCGGGGGCAGAACGTATTCAAACATATTTTCCTTGACATAGCGCTGGCTTTGTACGCTGAAGGAGGCCATGCGGTGGCGGGTCACCTGAGCCAGAAAGGAGCGGGACACCCCCTCGATGCCAAAGGTAAAGCTTGCGTGCTCAATAGGGCTCTCGTGTCCGATCTCCGACAGCATTTCCACAAAGGAGGCGGTTTTTTCCGGCGTAAGCCCTTCATAGATTTTATCGATTTCCGCCGCGGAATAACACAGCTTTGCCGCCGCCGCGATGGTTTGCTCCGGCATCGGCGTATGAGTCAGAAGCGTAACCTTTGCCAAAAAAATCCCTCCCAAAATTGCATTAACAGAGTTATTATAGCAAATCTTTCGCCCAGATTCAACCAAAAGGGCGTTTCCATGCCTTGATTTTACATTTTGTCCATAAGCGGCCTTAGATATTCCGCCACTCCGTCCTCTGTGTTGGAGCCGATGATTTGACCCGCCGCGGCCTTGGCTTCCGGCGAGGCGTTTCCGACGGCGCAGCCTACGTCCGCCGCCGCCAGCATATCCACATCGTTGCCGTTGTCGCCAAAGGCGACCACTCGGCCGGCCCCCAGCATTTCCTTCAGGCGCAGCACCGCCAGGCTTTTGCTGGCCTGGCTGCTGAACACCTCTAAAAAATACACATCCTCATAATTATCGTGGTAAAAAGCCGCCTTGAGCCCCGGGATCTGTTGTATTTTTCGATACAAAGGCTCCACGACCGTCCTTTTGTCCATCATGGTAAAGTAAATCGGGACATCCTTCGGGGACAAAACCAGTTCTCTTTGCTCAAAGCGCTTGTAGGCTTTGCCCTTCCGTTCCTGGCAGAACCGTTCCTCCGCCGGATGACCGAACCGCTCATAGGAAACACAGATTTCATCATCCTCGAGCGTATAGAGAAAGGGCATCCGCCCGGCCTGCCGGTAAACCGCAAGCGCCTTAGACGCGGCCTCATAAGACATCGGCGCGCTGCCGGCGAACCGCCTCCTCCTGAAGTCGTAAAGCACCGCCCCATTTAACAGGATGCCCGGAAGCTCCAGCTTTAAATTGGAGAGAACCTCGCAGGCGGTAGCCGGCGACCGGGCGGTGGCTACGGTAAAAAGCAGCCCCTTTTGAATCAGATGATTTAAAATATCCGCGGATGCCTTACTGATTTCCTTTTCCGGCGTCAGCAGGGTGCCGTCCAGATCTGATACATATAACGTTTTCATAACAGCAGCTCCTTAAAAAAGGCCGGCGGAGCAGAAAGCCTCTGCCGCCGGCCCTGTTTTTATGTAAACAAGCAGGTTTCTCAATGAACGGTTCGAAATTTCAAATTAGAAAATATTGCCGCAGGCCCAGGAACTCTCCCGGCGCAAAAGCATTCCGGCCGCCGCAGGCCTTCAGCCATTGCGTCGGCCGGAAGCTTCCGCTTCTGTTTTCCAGGGAAAGCACGGGAAGAGCAAGAGGGTTCCCGGCTGTCTTTAGAATCCGGCTTAAAAAATTCTTATAAAGGCAAATGACCTCCCTGTAAGGGGAGGGGGCGTCACGAGGGAACGGGCTGTGCAGTATGAGGCCGGGACGCGTACGAATCCGGCGCTCCTCCCAGCAAAAGCCTTCTGCCTAAAGCTTCCGGGTTTTGGAGGGCGTTTCATCCCCGTCGCAGAAGCAGCCCCGATCCGACTGGAAGGAGATCACATAGATCCCGCAGCCGGAATCCCGAGCGCCTCCGGCCACCTTGGGACACCGCAGAGTCATCGCTCCCTTTTCACAGACCTCCCAGCAATAGGCGGTTCGGTTACAGCAGCTGCCCTTTTCCTGGAACCAAGCGCAGGCGGCGTTGTTGGCGCAGTGCTTGATCCCCTCGTCCTCCGCCCATTCCATGCAGACGCCTCCGGCGGCGTGGTAGTCCCCATTGGAAATCAGGATATGGGATTTTAAAATATCCTTGAACAAATGGGACCAGCTGCTGGCGGTGCCATGGTGGGGCGCTTTAAAAATATAATAAGCGTCGTAAAGCTCCTCCGCGATTTGATCAAAGGTTTCCGGAGTCGCGTCGCCGGTCATGATGATATCATCCAGGCTGGCCTCCCGGGTTCTGTGATTTTGAAACACAATGCTGGCCGTATTTTGAGCGTTGGCGTATTCCTCCCGCACAGCCGGGCGGCTTAAAATTTCGATGATATTCTGAGCCGCCGGAATCAGTTGCAGGCTGGGCGCCATGGCCTCTATTTTATCCAGCAGCCTTTTGCAGCGGGAAAGAGATTCCTCCATATCCCCCAGATACCCCCGGTTCTGGGGCGACGTCAGCTGGCACAGCCGCAGGTACTCGCCGCAGAATTCGTTTTTCAAAGCCAGAAATTCCGGCGCTCCTCTGCCTAAAAAGGGCGAGGAAAGGCATACGTCGAGCTCCTCCACGATCTCGGTAAGCAGCGGGGAAAACGGATAGCCTCCCGCGGCGGGCCATAAAACATCATAGGCGACTCCCTCAAAGTCAAATTGAGACCCTCTGCTTAAGGAATACACATTGCCGATTCCCAGAGCATAATGAAGGCGTTCAAAAATCCGCAGGGCGCTGACGCTCATCTGGGAATACTCGCTCTGCCGGCCTAAAAAAGCAAATACATAAAGGGCAAACTCAATAAGCAGCGCCCTTCCCTCCCGATTGACAGAGGCCGCCGGCACAAACACCCGGTGAAAAAAGCCGTGATCCCGCTTCAGCAAATAGCGCAGGCCGCTCATATGATCCCGGTGAAAATGCGTCAGCAGGAAGGAACGCTCCTTGGCGTCGAAATAACGTGGGACGATATTGTTTTCCACATAATCCGTGACCTCCATATCCGATTCCCGGATTTTTACATTCATGGAGCCGCAGTCCACCATCAGGATATTTCCCTCCAGGCTTCCCAATACGGTACATTCTCCAAATTCCAGGTTGTGCATTTCCAGCCAATCCAACACGCTCACTTCCTTATTCTTTGGAATTTTACAAAACCCGCCTGGTGAAAACAGGCGTCTCAGCATTTTTCAGGCTGTAAGGCAGCCGTTCTTCGTCTTACGTCAAGAATCCACTCTATACCGTTTCAAAAACAGCGCCGGTTCAGCCGAGAAGCCCGGCTTTCCAAGCTATAAACGGCATCAAAGCGGCATCATAGGAAAGGGCAGGCTTCCGCCCGCCCTTTCGGCTTATTGATACCAATATTCAATCCCGTTTTCAAAAGCAAGATGCCTAAGGCCTGTAAATCCGGCCGGCTCCATAAAGAATTTTCCTTCGATAATGGTGCCATCATTTTGATACAGCACACCCCGGCCGGCAGGAGCCCCATTGATAAACTCTCCGGTATACCTATGGTCGCCCCGCAGAATGGTCCCCCGGCCGTTCGGAAGGCCGTTTTTCAGGACGCCGGTGTAAATTCCGCCGCAAACCGGCAGTTCGATTCCATATTCCGGGCCCTTGCGGTAAGCCTCGTAAGCTGGATTTTCCGGATTCTCCGGCAGCAAGGGCATTTTTTTCGGCGCCACCTGCATACTTTTCGCCAGCTCGCCGTCCTGGTAAAGGCCTTCCTCCACCTTTTCGCCATATGGGTTATACCGGCATCCCATGCCGCCGGGCTTTCCATTTTTCATAAAGCCTTCAAACGCTAAATAAGGCTTTCCGTCAGAAAGGGAATATCGCTTCTCGTACCGCAGAACGCCATCCTGATACACACATTCCGCCAGTACCCGGCCGTTTTGAATCTCATTGATTCTTCCGTGCATCCGGTTTTGGCGGAATTCGCCCGCGTACCTGGGCTCTCCGTTTTCGTACAAAACGCCCAGGCCTTCCCGGCTGCTGCACACATAGCCGCCCCGATAGGCAATCTCGCCGTTTTGATATTCCAGTCCTTGGCCCTCAAACTGATTATGGGAGAACTCTCCCTCATATACCTTTTCCCCATTGGAAAAATACCGGCCCTGGCCCTGGAACTCGTCGTTTTCCCAATGCCCCTCGTACACCAGGTTTCCGTCGGCGTCGTAGCCCGAAAGCCAGCCTACTGGTTTCCCAGCCAGAAAGCTGCCCTCATACCGCCCGCCTCCGGGGAAATAACGGCAGCCCCTGCCGCTGTACACGCCGTTTTCAAAACCGCCCTCATACAGCTTGACGCCGTTTTTGCTGTACTCTACAGCCTGTCCATCCACCGCGCCGCTGCGGAATTGTCCCTTGATCACGTGGCCGTCCTCACGGTACCAGACGCCCTCTCCGTTCCAGGCGTTTTCCGCCCATTTTCCGGTATAGCGGACCTGGCCGTTCGGATCGTATTCAGTGCCGGTGCCGCTTCGTTTACCGTTGGCAAAGCCCCCGGAGTACAGCAGGGTTCCATCCTGGTCCACCAAGGTGCCCTTCAGCTGCTGGACGCCGTTTCTCCACTGGCCGATAAACAGGGAGCGGTCCTCCGGCTGAAAGGAAACCCCGGCGCCGCTTCGTTTGCCGTCCTCAAAATAGCCGGCGTAAACCAACCCCTTTTCCTTGCTCAGCAGGGCTCCCGGGCCTACCGGGCTGTCCTGATTCCAAAAACCAGCGTAGCAGGAGCCGTTGCTGGCCTTAAACGAGACGCCCATACCGTTCCGGCGGTTTTCCTTCCAATCGCCGGCATAGCAAAGCTTACCTGATTTATAGTAATAGGTGCCGAAGCCGTCCCTTTGGTCGTGCAGGTAACCGCCCTCAAAGGCGGTGCCCCCATCCATCATGGCGGTGCGGCCTCTGCCCTCCCGCAGACCGTCCTCCACGCTGCCGAAATAATAGTAGCATTCCTCCGGAGAAACGCAGATGCTCATTTTCCCCATAGCGATATAAGGACAGCCGTTCATCACGCCGTTGCACAGATCCTTCAGCTCGCCCTTTTCCGCATAGGGGGTTTCCGCGCCGCCGTCCTCCTGGGCGACCGCTTCCTTCACGGCGGGCGGGGCGATCCTGTCGCTGGCGGTGTAAGTATCGGCGCTCATTGGCTTTACCGCCACGTTATAGCGCCGGGGAGAAGGCTTCTCCTCCTCCGAAACCGGAGCCGGCTGCGCGGCGGGAACGTATTCCTGCTGCCGGCTGTTTTTCTCCGGTTCCCTCTCCTCGACCCGGTCGTACCGGTAGGCAGGCTCCTCTCCCGATCCCGCCGCTTCCGGCCCTGTGCCAGCAGCGGACACGGCCGTTTTTTCCTCCGGCTTAGGCTCTTGGTAGGGATATTCGTATTCCTCGGTATATTTGACGCCGGAAGACTGTTCCGGCTCTTCCTTGTATTTTTCAAACGCCGAATCCCCGGCGCCCCATTCGTAGGAATTGTCCTCCGGCTTTTCCGGGTCAGGCTTCTGAGAAGCGACAGTGAAGCCTCCCTCCCGGTCCGGCCTGTCCTCATCCTGAGGTTCCGAGACGGCGTTCTGTCCGCCTGCTTCCTCCTGGAACACAGTTTGCGGGGCCTTTCCTCCGCCTCTCTGATATTCCTCCAGCAAGGCCTCCCGTTTCTGGGCCAGCTCCTGTTCACAGTAATAAAAATCTCCCGACTGGCTCCGGACGGTGAGCTCCGGAACCGGGACCTGATTGGACAAAAAGCTTTCCGCCTCCGGGCTCTTAGGAACCTTGCAGGGATACAGCGCCCGGGCGTCATCGTACCGCCCGGCCTTCAGCTCACGGAGCAAAAGAACGCCGTTTTCTCCTGGCTCCAATATCTCCATGGGCTGCTGCCGCAGGCGGGGAGAATAATAATCCGTCCGCTTCCAAAGATGGTCCCGGTCGTAATAAGCGATTTTGACAACCTTTTTGTTTTCGTCCTGCGTCAAAATGTGATACCCGCCGGCGGCATCCGGTTCACTGATTTCCACCTGCCGGAAGCCCTCCAGCTTTTTCCATTTCAAGGGCTGTCCCCGCTCCATCAAATAGGAGTACCGGTAGGAAACGCCGTCAGCCTCCTTCACCACTTTATTCTTTTGGCGTTTGCCGCCCGAGGTAAAGTAGGCCCTCCGCACGTCGTAAAGTCCGTCGTGATATAGCAAAGCGCCGTCGTATTTTTGATAATAGACGGTATATAGGTTCTGAAGCTGCTGTTCCATGATTTCTGCCATTTTTTAGCCCCCACTGTACGGTGTTGGTAGTTCGATATGGAATTCTTACTTACTCTTTATCATATAATAAAGCTGCGGTTTTTACAAGGTTTTTTCCCCATTTCCAGGACCCTTTCCGCTGGAATTCCGGGGCTTTTTTCTATTTTTCACCACTACGGCAACAAGAGCCGACAGAATCACCACCAGCGCCGCCAAAAGCGCTGTCTGCAAGGCCGCCGGCAAGCCGGAGTTTACATTGCTTTCCCTATGGCTTCCGGCCACCATCAGAACAGAGGAGGAAGCGCCTTTCTCTTCCGACGCCTTCGACGATTTTGTCCCAGACCTCGAGGAGCCTGCTTTGGATGAACCCGTTCTGCCGGAGGCTTTGGAAGCTGTGGTTTTCACAGCCTCGCCCGCAACAGCGCCGGAAGCAAACTCCAAGCTCCAGCTTTCCGTCTCTCCGGTGAGCTTATTTGTCAGCGCCAAGGCCGTGGTCCCGGAAAAATCCGGTTCCCGGGTTCTGAACCGCAGGAGAGCCATATCCGTTTCTTCCCGCATCACGTCACTTTCCTCCGCCAGATAGATGACCGACAGCAGGCCGTCATCCTCGATCATTTCAAAGCTTCCGTTAAAGCGGTCGGATAGGATTTTACCGCTGGAAAACTCCAGGGCCTTGGGATCATAGCTGATTTCTATCCGGTAAGAATCTAAAATCTGAGTCCCGTCGGGCGCAAAACGAAGCCGCATTTCAAAGAGCCTGCCGGAGGATTGTCCGCTTTCCGCCGCCGACAGGGAAAGCTCTCCGGGCTGGATCTCCAAAGCACCGGCGCCGCCTGCAAAGAAAATCAGGCATAGGAAGAGCGCCAGCACCGTTTTCCCCCTTTTACCGGAATTGCCGGTTCTTTTCATACAACTCCCCCGCTTCTCTTGAACTTACGCTCCCATTTATGGTATCATAACGCCATCGAACCGATTAAAATCGAATATGTTATCATCATAACACAGAAACTGGTACGGAACAATAAGGAGGAGAAAAATGCCACAATTTTTGACAGCATCGTCTCAAACACCGGAGGAGCTCGCCACCCACTTCAGCTCTTTTTGGGATTCCTTTTTAGAATGGGGCAAGTCCTATCTGCCGCGGCTGGTTGCCGCCATTGTGATCCTGCTGGTAGGCTGGTACTTGGTAAAATGGATCTGCCGTTCCGTGAAGAAGGCCATGTCCCGCGGGAAAACCGACGCGGGCGTGACGTCCTTTGTGAATTCCGCTCTAAAAATCTGCCTGTGGATCGTCCTGCTTCTGGTAGTGGCCGCTCAGCTCGGCCTGCAGATCAATTCCATCATTGCCGCGTTAGGCGCCGCCGCGGTGGCCATCGCCCTGGCGGTGAAGGACAGCCTCTCCAATGTGGCCAGCGGCATTCTGATTATCATCACTAAGCCCTTTAAGGTAGGAGATTATATTGAAATCGAGGGGCTGGAGGGCACCGTTTACAAAATCGAGCTGATGTTTACCACATTGATCACCGCGGACAATAAAAACGTGATTCTGCCCAACTCCCGGGTTTCCGCCAACAACGTGGTGAATTATACCGCCCAGGAAACCCGCAGGCTGGATCTGAATTTTTCTATTGGCTACAACGATGATATCCAGCAGGCCAAAGGCATCCTTCAAAGGCTGATCGACCAGGATCCGAGGGTTGTCCGCCGGGAGGAAAGCATTATCGGCGTTTTCAGCCAGGATGAAAGCGGCGTGACGCTGGCTTTGAAGGTTTGGTGCAATACTTCTGATTACTGGGATCTCCATTATGCCCTGGAGGAACAGGTAAAGCTTGCCTTTGACCAGGCCGGCATCACCATTCCTTATCCTCAAATGGACGTGCATCTGGTTCCCTGAGCGGATCGGCCGTTGAATCATAAGATCAGCCGCAATCCGAAAGGCTTCTGATTTTAGCTCTTTTTTCCTGATTTTGTCCTGCCGCTCAATGATTCAAATAGAGACGCCGCCCGCCTGCCATAGACGCACGGCCGGATTTCGAGTTTTTCGTTTTTCTAGGCGGCAAAAAATTTGGAAAACAAAAACGGCGGTTCCCGGATTTTCCGCCGGCCGCCGTTTTTTCAGTGTGCTTTTTCTAAAACAAGTCTATACAACAAACTGCTTTATGAATTTTCGGCAAGTGCTCCTTACAGATATTTTCTGGGATGCCGGGCGATAAAGCTTTGCATTCCCAGGCTGTGGGCCTCAATTACGTCGTCGCACCATTGGTCAAATTCCGGGTTAGGAATCTGCACCTCCGGATGGGACAGCACATAATCGGCGGTCCGGCGCACACCCTGATCGTACCGGATTTCCGCGTGAAAACCTGGCACCAGCCGCTTCAGCTTGCTGTTGTCAAACATGACGCTGACGCTTTTATCCCCCAAAAGCGGACCCTCCAGAGAAGGATCGCAGGCGATCAGAAAATCGCTGGAAATATGCACCAGCCTCGCTTCCACGCCCAATGCCTGAGCGCTTAAACGGTATATCTGATTCCAGGTCAGCACCTCGTCGGTGGTGATCTGCACCACCTCCCCGACGGCATGGATGTTTCCCATCAGCCCGATAAAGCCCTTGGCGAAGTCCTGGTTATGGGTCAGGGTCCACAGAGACGTGCCGTCTCCCGGAACGATTACCGGTTTTCCCTGCCGCATGCGGCAGATCACCTGCCAAAATTCCGTATCGCCGCCAATGGCAAAGGGCATCATCCTTTCATAGTAAACGTGGGCGGGCCGAACGATCGTCACCGGAAAGCCGCTGCTCCGGTTTTCCGCCATCAGCAGCTCTTCGCAGGCGATTTTGTCTCTGGAATACTGCCAATAAGGATTTTTCAGCGGAGTGCTTTCCGTAATCACTGGGCTCATCAGCGGCTTTTGATACGCCGACCCGGTTCCGATAAAGAAATACTGGCCGCATTTTCCCCGGAAATAACCTAAATCCCGCTTTACCTGCTCTGGTGTAAAAGCGATAAAATCCGCCACCACGTCAAAAAACTGTCCCTCCAACAGCTTTTCCACAGCCTCTCTGTTGTCGATATCGCCGGTCCAGACCCTGACGTTTTCCGGAACCTCCATCGCCCGCTTGCCTCGGTTTAAGATGGTCAACTCCCAGTCCGCATTTTCTGCCAGCGCCCTGGTGATCCCGGAACTGATAATTCCGGTGCCGCCGATGAATAACGCTTTCAACATACCTCTCTCGCTTCCTTTCCAAATAATTCAGCCGCAATTGCTATTTCATTATACAGGAAGCAGCTTTCAATTGCCAGACCCCTCCTGAAATATTTTGATCACATTGGCAACCTCCTCCTGGGTCTGACTGGTATCCATGTAATCCCAGGAATACAGCATAATCCCGTCGCATCCCAGGCTGCGGGAATATTCAATCTCCCTTTGCAGAATATCGGTTTTGCCGTTCCAGGTTCCGCTGTCCGCGTCCTCTGAGCCCGCCTTATACACCGCGAGGCCTATATACAGCTTCACCCCCTCGGCAGTGGTCATCTGCCGCCATTGGTCGGCGGTTTGATTAAACGGGAGCAGCGGATGGTCGAAATTCACATAAATCTGGGGGCATAGGTAATCCACATATCCCTTTTGGCTGGCCCAGGTTTCTACATCCGCCCCCATATTCAGATCGTTGGTTATATTTCCTTGCGGGGAAATTCCAAACTGGACCTGGGGATTGATGGATTTTATGGCGCTGTACACACCGGAAACCAGCGTGTTGATATTCGCAATGCGCCACTGAGGCAAGGTCAAGGGAACTCCCTCCCCTACGGACTCGGTATAGGCTTGATAGGCTTTCTCGTCGAACGCCCCGTCAGAGGTGGGATAAAAATAATCGTCAAAATGGATGGCATCCACCGGATAGTTTTCCACGATCTCCCGGATACCCTCGATAATTTTTTCCCGCACCTCCGGATACGCCGGATTAAAATATTTCCCTTCCTCCCAATCCACCACCCAGTCGTCATTATTAGGATCGCTGTCCTCCCTCCACTGGGTATACAGATGATCCGGAGCCAAAATACTAGGCGTCCCCTTTGACTGAATCCGCAAAGGGTTCAGCCAGGCGTGAAACTGCATTCCAGCTTCGTGGGTTTTCCTCACCATATATTCAAGCGGGTCAAAGCCCGGATCGCCTCCCTGAGTTCCGGTAAGCAGATGGGACCAGGGATAAATCTCAGAAGGGTACATAGCGTCTCCAAAGGGCCTCACGTGGACGATCAGGGTGTTTAAGCCATACTCCTTAGCCTGGCTGACAATTTCATCAAAGGCTTTTTGAAACGCCTCCTGTCCCTGCCCTATTTTAGATTGGTCCAGAGAAAGATAGGGCACCCACACAGCCCGCATCTCTCCCTCCAGAACGATCTGCCCGCCTGGAGGCTGTTCGGCCTGGGATTCTTCCCCGGCCGGCGTGTTGACCAGTTGATCGGAGGCTGTCTGAGAGGCGCCGGAGGCGGCCGGTTTTTCGCTGGAGGAGTTTTTTTGAAAAAAATGGACGGCCAGTACGGCTCCGGCCAGCAGCAGAATCGCGAGCAGGGTGGGCGCTAATTTTTTCATGTTCATACATTCACCTAATTTCAAAGGAGTGTTTTGTTTGTCCCCATTTTTTATCGGGCTCCTGGTTTGGCTCGCAGCGGTCAATTTTGCCGCCGCGGTCATAACAATATATGATAAACATCAGGCAAAAATCAACCGTTGGCGTATTTCGGAAAAAAGTTTACTTTTTCTTTCCATTCTGGGAGGAGGTCCCGGTATGTACTTTACTATGAAAATAATCCGTCACAAAACCAAAAGGAAAAAATTTATGCTTGGGATCCCGTTGATCGTACTCGCCCAAATTTTGCTCGCCGCGGCATGGTTCATTGGGCTTGATCCTGTTTCCAAATTTTAAACGCCGTTTTTCGCACATAACGCAGGCTTCCTTTCCGCAAACTAAAGAAAGCGTATGAGAAAGTTTGCCGCTGTCTTTCCTCTCAAGGAAGCCAGCCTTCCAGAGAACAGGCTTTTGGCCCAGCCTGTGAGATTTGAATTTGGCTTCACCGTGCTGCCATTTAACGTCATAGGCGCAAGGCCCGCTGAAATCATTGCGAATCTCTAAGCAAACTCTCTGAAACCGTATGCGAATCTTACGACGCGAGGAGCTTTTTTATGGATCAAATTGATAAGCAATTAGTACGGAAAAACTCAAAAATCAACGACCATTTATTAGAAGAATTGGATACGGTAGCCTCCGCTACTGAATGTACCGGCTTAATCCCCACACCGCCTCTGTCGGAAAGCGAGGCGGAAGCTTATACCGACATTTATACCATTCCCAAGCCGGAGAACAGCCGGAATAATGGACTGCAGCAGATTGAGAAGAAGCCGCACGGAAAAAACAGATAATGGCCGGATAGTTTTATTTTATCACAAACTGTTTTGATTTCCACTAGAAAAGCCTGGCGGCAATGCCGCCAGGCTTTTCTAGTCTTTAAGAATTGTGCAAATTGCCTGTAAGCTTATACAGGAAAATTCTCCTTCCAGCTTTTCCTGCTGCAATGGGTGGGATTGGATCTTCTCTGCCGTCCGGTATCCAAAAGATAATGGCAGCACCAAATCCCATCATTTTTTCCACAGATCGGCTTATAGTGTACGCATCCTTCGCAGCTTCTTCGATTCATCTCGCACTCCCCCAGTATTTTAAGTTTAATCATCTGGCTTCACCCGTCAAGCTCCGCCTTGGTTGCATTTTTATGGACGGTAAAAAAGAACGCAAAACATAGAATTTCAATTTCGTTTCTTCAGCAGGACGAAACAAAAGTTATGTTTCTTTTTTGGGATATTTATAGTATAATCCTTTTTGAATGGTGTGTCAACCCATATGAGCAACATTTTTTAAAAAATGTTGCAATTCAGAAACAAAGGAGGTATACTATATTCATAGGCAGAAACAAGCCATCATTATGAAAGGGAGTTGATTTCACGGTGGAACAGGAGCAAAAAATCATGATGGAGCGCTTAAAGCGGCGCCGCAAAGAACTGGGATACAGTTATCAGGATTTGGCTAATCTCACGCAGATGAGCAAATCCACCTTACAGCGGTATGAAACCGGAGGAATCAAAAATATTCCTCTCAGCAAGCTGGATGTGCTATCCCAGGCTCTCGAAACCTCACGGGAGTGGCTCATGGGTTGGGATGAAAAAAAGGAAGCCTCCTCCGCTTCAAGGCAAAGCGACGGCTTTTTCCGCTTAAAGAAAGGGTTGGAGCCTTATCAGCTAAGCGAAGAAGACGCGGATTTTTTAATTGCGGTTTTTGAAGCCCACAAGCAAAAAAACACATAAGGTCGGTGGCAATATGGGCGGTACCAAGCGGGAACTATATAGATTTATTGATAGGCTGAGAATACAGCTTGGCGTGAAGCCGCTTTCTCAGCCTATTGATACTATAGCCTTTTGCCGCAGTCAAAAAAACATAGAATTGGTTTATCATCCTTTTTCCACATCTGGTTTTTGCGCCGCGGCCCTTCTGGGGGAAAAAGGGGATACCATAGTGCTTAATGCCCGCCACAGCGTGGAGGAGCTGAATTTTGACTGCGGGCATGAGCTGATTCACCTTACAAAGCACCGGGGACTAGGCCTCTCTTCCTTTCACTGTTTTGACACCTTAAAACCGAAGCAGGATCCTTTTATCGAATGGGAGGCCAATGAGGGCGCCGCCGAGTTGACGGTGCCTTACCGCAGTTTTCTCCCGCTGCTGTCAGACGCCTATCCTCAGCTCCGCACCTGGCAGGATATGGACTTTCTCCGCTATCGCTTGGCGCGTAGATATCAGGTGACGGAAACGGTGATCGCTTATCGCATGGAGTCCTTAAAATATGAATTTTTTCAATATCTAAGCGGCACTCCCTTAGAGGATCTCCACTTCCTTTCCCGCCGTGAATTGAGCAAGCAAGGCGTATCCATTCTGTCTCTCAATGAATTAGAGGATCGGTTCACCAAATTTCAGGAGCCAAACCAAAGCCTAAAAAACACCGCGCTGCTTCGGCAGCGATGATTGTTACCAAGGTGCGTTCCGTTTTTTGGGGGAAAGCACTTCAAAACACTCCTTTTACCGTTAAATTCTCCAGGAAAAATAGTTGCTTTTTCATTTTCCCTATGCTATAATAATTTTCGTTCGGCTGGTGTGGCGGAACAGGCAGACGCAAGGGACTTAAAATCCCTCGGTAGCAATATCGTACCGGTTCAAGTCCGGTCACCAGCACCATCAGGCTGAGCCTGGACGCAATTTGCGTTCGGGGCTCAGCTTTTTTCTTTTGCCCTGCCGCCCGCGCTTGCAGTAAGCATCTTTTGTCAGCGCTTCCCAGGCTGAGCCTGGGCGCAATTTGTATTCGGACTCTTTTTATTTAGTAAAATACTCGCGCTGAAACCGGGTATCTAATTTGTCAACGTTTCCTAATCCGGGTGTCTATGAAGGCACCCGGATTTTTTATCTGCATTCTTTACAGGATAGACTTTCTACCTCTAGCTGAAAAACAGCCACCTTATCCAGCTCCCGGGAAGAAAAATCCCAGTCTTTTTTGCCTGTGCTATGATGCAGAATACTTTTCAGTGCCTCTATTTTATCTCTTTCCCTCTTGAGAATGGTAACCCTTCCTGTACCAATCACGCTTTGATACCTGGAAGTATACTCGCATGCTTTTTTCCCCCGCACCAGCTGTTGATTGGTATCCAGTTCAAATCCTACTGTGGGGCTTTTTTCTGTTAAGCGGTATTTTCTACCTTCTTTCGCACCGTGAAAGTAAAATACGCGCCGCCCATTATTCTCATAATATCCAAAATCCAGCGGGACAATGTATACTTCGCCGTTGTCATAAAATCCAAGTCTGCAGCATCGGCATGATAAAATAATTTCCCGAATTTTTTGACTGTCTGTTACTTCTCTGTCTTTTCTTCTCATAAGCCGTAAAGCCTCCGTTTCATGATCATTTACAGGATACCAGATACCTAATATATTTTAAACCGCTTCTAGGCAAAACACCATCGGTATTTTGTTTTCTTTCCCAAATTCTGCTTGACACAAGTACGAAATCGTACTATAATACCATTTGCTATAAGTACGAAATCATACTTATCACAGGAGGGATACGATGAAAGCGCCAATCCAAGGGCATGAGTCAAGAGAGTTTAACCGCATGTATAAAGAGGTTGATGAGCTATATCACGAGGTTGCCCTAAAGTCTGGTCTTTCCGACACTTCATTTCTTGTTTTGTTTTCCATTGTGGAATTGGGCGACGGCTGTCTGCAAATCGATATCGCGAACCGATATTTTATCAGCAAGCAAACGATCAGCTCATCAGTCAGAGCCTTAGAACAAAAAGGCTATCTCTATTTAAAGCATGGGAAAAAGCGTGATATGAATCTTTATCTTACTGCCGAGGGCGAACGGTTTGCAGCAGATTACATCATCCCATTAATGGAACTGGAGAGCAACGTGTTCTTATTAATGAGCCCGGAGGAGCGCGACGGACTTCTGCGTCTGACCCGTAGGTACACAGAGCTGCTGAAGGAAAAAATAAATCAGCTGCTTTCCCAAAAATAAAATTCACGATTATATTTAGAGGCAAAAATCAATCTGTCCGCTTAAAATTGGGGATCTGTCTCTTTTTGCGATTTTCGACAGCACATAGAAAAAACACAAAAGCATTTACTCCCATCCAGTCATCTTCACCGCGCACCAATCGGAGCCATTTCATAAAATCAGTCGATACGGCAACACACATTCATATTTAATTTAGGAAAGGAAAGCTATGAAAATACAACTATCCGATCACTTTTCTTATAAGCGGCTTCTGCGTTTTGTTCTGCCGTCTATTTTAATGATTATTTGCACCTCGGTTTACAGCATTGTCGATGGCTTCTTCATCTCAAACTTTGTAGGGAAAACCCCTTTCGCCGCCATCAATCTGATTTATCCAGTGCTGATGGCCGTAGGTACCCTGGGATTTATGGCCGGAACTGGAGGCAGTGCCATTGTATCCAAAACTTTAGGAGAAGGCAAGCCGGAGAAAGCAAACCAATACTTTTCTCTTTTGGTGTATGCTACCCTTGCCTTCAGCATCTTGATATCGGTCGTAGGATTTATATTTATCCGGCCCATCGCCATCGTGCTGGGAGCGGATGGTGTTCTGCTGGATGACTGCGTTCTCTACGCCAGGATCTTATTCTGCTCTATGCCCGCCTTTATCTTACAATACCTATTTCAAAGCTTTTTCATTGCCGCCGAAAAGCCAGGTCTAAGCTTAAAACTGAATATCATCGCTGGTTTGACCAATGCCGTGCTGGATTATCTTCTTATCGCAGTCTTTCCCTTTGGGCTTGCCGGAGCGGCAGCCGCCACTGCCGCAGGACAATTGATCGGCGGCATTTTTCCTATTATTTACTTCGCAAGAAAAAACGGCAGCCCCTTACGGCTTACGAAAGCCAAATTTAATGGCCGTGTGCTGGCATCCGCCTGCGCCAACGGTTCCTCTGAAATGGTTACTAATCTTTCCGCGTCTGTTGTGAGCATTCTATATAATTTTCAGCTGATGAGCATCGCAGGAGAAAACGGCGTGGCGGCTTATGGCGTTATCATGTATGTAAACATAATTTTTATGGCAATTTTTCTGGGCTATTCTATTGGCAGCGCTCCGATCGTAAGCTACCACTATGGCGCGGAAAACCATACAGAACTGAAAAGCATGTTTCGCAAAAGCTTAATCTTGCTGACCGTTTCAGGAGTCATTTTAGTGGTACTCTCAGAGCTTGTAGCGCGTCCTCTGGTGATGATCTTCACCAGCTATGATCCGGAACTGCTGGATATGACCGCCAGCGGTTTCCAGCTTTATGCCCTGGCGTTTCTTCCTATGGGTTTCAACGTATGGGGCTCGGCTTTTTTTACCGCTTTAAACAACGGAGCGGTTTCCGCCTGCATCTCCTTTCTTCGCACTCTGGTTTTCCAGATTATTGTGGTTCTCACGCTGCCGATTCTTTTGGGTATTGACGGTATTTGGCTTTCCATCGTAGCAGCGGAGCTCCTGTCCCTGGCGGTCACCGTTTCTTTTCTCTTGGTCAAAAGAAAACGGTATCAATACGCGTAAATTAATTCTCTGTGAAAATGTCCCTAGCAGTCCTTCTAAAAGCCACAGGAGCTTTTTACCATAGAAACGAGCGGACAAGGCCAATACACCCCCATTAGCAGGATAAAAGGACTCGGGTTTTAAAAGATATTTACGACAAAAAGGAAGGCGCAAAATCGGGTCTCTGCTTAAACAGACTGCGATCTCATTCTATTGCGGTTCCGCGCTCACTCAGACGTAAATAGAGAGCCAAGATTTCCGCTTGCGCCGTTCGGTTATTTCGGCACCAGAAAAAGCAAAAATTTTTGAAGTATTTACACCTGCTCTTACTCGTCCTGCTGTCTGTGCACAAACGATTTCCCATTTACAGATCCCTTTGGCCATTGAATTAAACTATTCTGCTGCAGGCGTTTTCAATTGGCTTGGAATACTGAGGGCTTTCAATGGATTTTGGGGGCAGTTTCGCCAATCATACTTTATAAAAATATAAAGGCCTCCAGATACAGTGCCTGGAGGCCTTCCATTTCTCTTAAATTTTCGTCTCGGAAAGGATCATTTCCGCCTGATTGGCTACCGTTTGGCTGATGCTTTCTTCTCTGCTTAAAAACTCTAGAACCGCGTCCAATACGGCGATTTCCTTTAAATGAGAATAGGTTTTATAATAGTCAAAGTTCTGCTCTTCAAATACGGAAAGCAACAGGCAATCTGCCAGCTTGGTCATCGGAGAATATTCATAGCCTGTCACTGCGATTGTTTTCAGCCCCTTCTCCTTCGCCAATTCCAGAGCCTGCACTACCTGCTTTGAGCTGCCCGATTCTGAAATAGCGAACACTACATCCTCCGGCTCAGCCAAATTGATATGGTTGAAAAAATATTCAGGCAGATCATTATAGGTGCACCGTATGCCTAAGCGGCCCAGACGGAACCCCATATACCTGGCCAGGTGGGTTGTATTGCCGGTTGCCACCACATGAACATAACCCGCAGATTTTAAAAGGTTCACGCATTCTTTCATGGTTTCATCGGTGATGTGCTTTCCAATTGCGGAAATTTTTCTGGCGTAGCTCTGAAACAGCCCCGCGGCGGTTTGATCCTCCCCCTCGTTTTCTTTCCGAGAGTACCCCCCCATAATTCTCCCCAAATCTCTCGACAGGGTAATGCGAAACTGATAGTGGCCCTGAAATCCGATCCGTTTGCAAAACCGAATCACGGTCGCGTCGCTGACGCCGCTTAAATTCGCCAGCTCTGACACATTAGCGTTGACCGCTCTTTCGGGGTTTTCCAAGACGAAATCGGCAACCTTTCTCTCGGCCATGAAAATTTGATTATACTTTTCCCGGATCATTTCAACAACGGTTTTTCCTTCTGAAAAGTCCATCAAATTCTCCTCCTTTCTAATTCCACTCCTTCCTGGAGCCTACCAATAAAACCCTGTAAAACAGCGTTTCTCTGCTTTACAGGGTTTTACGATATGGAGACGGTTCTATGTAAGTCTCTATTGGTTATCAGCGGTACAAAGCAGCTTTGCCGTCAGCCTGGAAGAGCTCGATCTTATGATAAGCAGTTTCCTTCATCGCGGCGATGCAGGCTGGCTGAATTACATTAGGCTCTCTCAGGCTCTCATCCTTCAGGACCTCACGCATTTTCTCATAATAGGCAACCTTAATGTCGCTGGAAATATTGATCTTATTCACGCCCAAGGTCACAGACTGGCCGATTTCAGCATCGGGGTTGTTGGAGCCGCCATGGAGAACCAGCGGAATAGACACCTTGCTCTTGATTACTTTCAGCAGGTCCAGCTTCAATTCCGGCTTCATGCCCTTCGGATAGATACCGTGAGAGGTGCCGATGGCAATCGCCAGGGTGTCCACGCCGGTAGCTTCTACAAATTTAACAGCCGCGTCGGGATCGGTATAAATAATGGTATTGGCGCCGGCTTCAGCCTGAGCGTCAGTAGAGCCGATGGTACCCAGCTCGCCTTCAACAGAAACGTTAACAGCGTGAGCAGCCTCGGCAACCTTTTTGCAGACAGCGATATTATCTTCAAAAGAGAGGCTGGATCCGTCGATCATCACAGAAGTAAACCCGCTCTGAATTGCCAGCATCACCTGTTCAAAGGTAGCGCCATGATCCAAATGAATGCAAACCGGAACCGTAGCCTTATGGGCTTTTTCAATGATGGCTTTCACAATTTCAGTGCCGGTATGCTTTAACTCGTCGGGATGAATGGCGATAATCACAGGAGCCTGCTTTTCCTCGCTGGCCTCGAAGATACCGTTCATCATGGAATAATCGCTGATGTTAAACGCCGGTACCGCGAACTTGTGCTCATTGGCAACTGCCAGCAGATCCTTCATGTTCATTAACATTTAAAACCAACCTCCAAAATATTTAAAATGATATCATTGAGCATCCATTGACAGATGCCGCTTACCTTAAGCAACAGAACTGAACAAAAAGCATTTTTTCTTCTTTTTTGTAAGATGTCAACCAATTAAAAGAAATATTATTTCTCTAGATTAGTTAAAAAAACGTTTTTAAACTTGTTTCCACTTGAAATCCTCTTTACAATTCCTTATTATAAAACAATATTTCATAAAGTCAAGCTTTTTTCTAAAAAATATAAAATTTCATTTCTTTCAAAAAATTATATTTCTTGAAATCCTCTTCTTTTACCTTTTAGCCAGGCTTGGGCCGCTTCTAAAATCCAATAATAAATCACTGAAATCTCTCCGGCGCCTATAAGGTCATTTCCCGCAGAACAAGGAACTCCAAAAAAAGAGGGCTCGTTCTGCTTACGGCGCAATCCGGCGGCAGGCGAACCTTCTAAACGTAAAACGGTAACGCAAGCAGAGCGGTACGATAAGAAAATTTTAGCAGGGACGGCTGATTTCCGGCCCTGCCTCGTTTCTTAAAGCACCGCTCTCAAAGCCTGGCTCTCCTTTTAGGAGGGCCGGCCCTTCTCCATTGATTCGGGAAACCACCGGTTCAGCCGAGGGAAGCACTCCGCAAAAAGCTTGCTTGGCAGGCATCAGGCAAAAGCTGCATACAATCCGCTTACTCGGCTTGGCAGATAGTTTGACCGAAGCAGCCTTCTTACACTCTTGCAGTCCCAGCCCGGTCCGCCAGCCTGGCCTTTTGAAGCGCCAGAACCAACAAAGGAATCAGAGCAAGCTGGATAACAATGCCCGGAATCGCTTGCAGGAAGGAAGCGGTAAGCCACATTTCCATGGAATATTTTCCCGCATTGAAAATTAAGGCGTTCAAGACGCCGTTGATAATTCTTCCACAGATCATTGCGCCGATCAGCGCCGTATAAAGGTTCAACAAATTCCATTTTGTCCGGATTACTCGGATGAGTATGCCGGACAACATCCCATAGGCCGCCAGCTCACAAAGCATGCTGGGCAACATCGCAGTGGGCGGCATTCCCGTAAAAAGATGGGAAAGCAGCGGCGCTAAAATACCGCATCCCAAGCCGTACACCGGCCCGCACAGCAGCCCGCACAGCAGCACCGGAATATGCATAGGCAGGAAAACCTTTCCCGCATCCGGAATCATATGGAACGCGATGGGCAGCACAATCGCCAAAGCCACACACATTCCTGAGGTCACTAAATTTTTTGTCTGCTTCATTAAAATCCTCCTTGCCAAAAATAAAAAAAGATACCCGCTTTCTTCTGAAAGCAGATATCTTCCTGATATCCGAAATTCAAAATATAAAATGAATGATAGGATCAACATGGACAAAATCATAACCAATGAAATGATTGCTCCGCCTGGCTTCTGCCAAGACCGCCGGCTTCCTGCCAGCTGTATGAACATTTAAATTATATTAAAAAGCCCTTCTGATGTCAATAGGCCCCGCTGTTCACAGCTTTAAGAATCAGCGCTACCGCTTCTTCAATCAGCTCCGCGACCGGCCTTCCCCCTGTACCAATCACAATATTATCGCATTTATTAACAGGAATCAAAATTTTCTTCGCCAGGCTCTGTCCCACCGCGGCCGCCATCCTTGGCGTGACCTCTCCCATCAAAGCATCGGCAATCACGATGCCGATAGGCCCCGCGATAATATCCGCCCTTCGGCAGCCCACTACCACAGCGTTTTCACCGGTAGCCGCTGTTCTCACACCGCCTTTCATCATATTCACCGTAGCCGCGCTGTTGGTTCCTGCTGCCGTCAGCTCAATCCTGGGGTCCTGCCCAATAGCCTCCGCCAGCTGCTTCCCGATTCTGCCTCCCTGTCCATCAATAATTAATACCCGGCACCGATTATCTCCCATAGCTTCAACGTCTCCGTTTCCATCATTCGTGAATTGATTGATTTTGGTATATACTAAAGCACAAGCGTAAAATACGATTCCTATGGCTGACAGTATTATTGCTTTAAATATTATAGCATCCAGCCTGCCAAAAAGGAATCTCCATTCTTTAAGATTCGACAATTTTCTTACCGAAAAGATTTTCGCTATTGGCACAAGGTATATTTTATGCTACAATTTATCTGTTAAATTATCGATTTTTTTAAGTGTTCCTTGATTTTGATTCCCGGAGGACTACAAGACATGATATTGAAACATAGATCGCTCTGTATTTTTTTAGTATTCGCTTTCCTTGGCACGCTGCTTGCCGGCGCCGGCATCACCGCAAAAGCCAAGGGAATTCCAAGCTTATGGGACGGGACTGTAGACGCCTCTTGGTACGATCCCAACGTTCCGCAAAAGGAATATGCCATTTCTTCCGCTCCACAGCTGGCTGGCCTTGCCCAATTGGTGAACCAGGGAAATTCTCTGGAGGGCACAACGATCCGTCTGCATTCAGATCTGGATTTAGCCGGCCACAACTGGATTCCCATTGGGAACCAGCTGGAGGCGGAGGAAGGGAAAAAGGCCGCTGTATTCAGCGGCACCTTTGAGGGCAACGGACACATAATTTCCAACCTGACCATCGGTTCCCAGTCCTCGCCCTATGAAGGCTCCTGCGCCGGACTGTTTGGCTCTGTTAACGGCCATATTTCTAACCTAAGCCTAGAGAACGCATCGATCTTTTTTAGTCCAAAGGCACAGGGAGGGCAAGCCTATGCGGCCAGCGCCATTCTATGCGCTTATCTGGGGGAATCCGGATCTGTGGACCACTGCCTGGCGGCCAATTCTTCGCTTTCCGCCGTCAGCCTGCCCACCAGCCGGTTGCTTGCCTCGGGCGGTCTGGTGGGAATCTGCTATGGAAAGATCAGCAGCGCCTCTGTCCGGGAGGGAAGCTTGTCTGACCCTAATGGGTTTGGGACGCTCGGAGGCTTGTGCGGCGCGGCAGGTCCCGGCTCTGTTTTAAAGCTATGTTCCTCCTCCGGGGAAATCTGTGGAATCGAAAACGCCGTTGCTTCCTTCGCCGGCGGTCTTCTGGGCGCTGCCCTGGGAGATAACGGAAAAAACGCCGCTTCTGTCCAGCGGTGCTGCGCTCAGGGCACGGTAACCGGCGGCACCTGGTCCGGCGGCTTGATTGGAAACGCCTCCAATACTGTGGTTGAAAACTGTTACACTACTGTTACGGTAAAGAACGCCGTATATGGCGGCGGTTTTCTCGGTATAGGCGGAGACGCCTCCACCAGCGGCAAAATTTCCAATTCTTACACATTCGGACAAGTCTCCGATTGTTTCCTTTATGGAGGCGCTTTTACCGGCAGTCAGAAGGAAAGCCTGGAGAAGCTTTCCGGCTGCTATTATTTGGCGCCCAGTCCCGCTCCGCTTCCAGAGCGAAACGCCGGTGCCTCCGCGAAGCCTTCTGAATTTTTTCATTCTGAAGCCGCTTTGATTTTATTGAATCACAGCAGCGATGGGCCGTGGACCGCCGGTGAGGAATATCCTTACTGCGGCGCCGAGAGGGCGGATTACTCTGCGGTGGAGCAAGCCGCCGCTTCTATTCCTACGGATCTCAACAATTATACGGAGAAAACCGTAGCTAGCCTGAATCAGGCCATCGACCAGATTTTATACAGCTGCACCTTAGCGGAGCAAGCTGAAGTAGATTCCATGGCCCAAACAATCGAAGCCGCGGCCGCCGCTTTGGTTTTACGGCCCGCCGACTATATGCTGGTGGAGGAGGCGCTGGCCATGGTTCCACAGGATCTGAGCGTTTATACCAAAGAAAGCGTAGCGGCTTTGACCGACGCGGTGGAAACGGTTCCCCGCGGTCAAACAGTTCTAAACCAGGCTGAGGTGGACTTGGCGGCTCACGCTATTGAGCAGGCGGTAATAGGCTTAATTCCCCTGGAAGGCGGGACTGAAAATAAATTTGCCAATCAGCCGGAAGGCGAAGAACGTCCGGAAACAGGAGATTTTGATCTCCTGCCGATTTTTATTTCACTGCTGCTTTCCGCCGGCTTGCTTTTAGTAGGCTGGTTGGCCAAGAAGAAAAAGAAAGCTCGGGCATAAACGCTTTTTAGTCCGCTAGGCGCTTTCAAAGAATCCGCAGGGTAAGAAAGTATTTTTAATTTCTTTGATTTTTTATCATTGGTATTTACAATAGGCCGGCATGCCATAGGAACGCTCCCTAAAAATTTAGCAACAGACGGAAAAGGTCCCGGGGATATCCCTCGGGACCTTTTCCGTCTGATTTCAAGTATTTCCATAGCTGCTTACCAACAGCAATTTATTATTCTTTGATCGCACCGGCGGTCATGCCGGAAATAATGCTCTTATTAAAAACGAAGTACAGAATCAGCAGCGGTAAAAGCGTTAAGGCGATAGCCGCAAAGGTGCAGCCCCAGTCCACCTTTCCATATTCCCCGACAAAATCCTTCAACCCTACTGGTATGGTTCTCATACTTGTGCTGAGCGTGAAGGTATTGGCAAACACAAACTCATTCCACACAGAAATAAAGTTCACGGTAGCCACCGTCATAATGGTATTTTTAGACAAAGGAAAATAAATAGAGAAAAACGATCTGGGCACGCTGGCGCCGTCGATAATAGCCGCCTCAAGCATCGAGTTCGGTATGTATCGGTAAAACGCCGTAAATAAATAAATTGACAGCGGCAGACAAAATCCGATCTGGGGCAGGATCAGGGAAAACCAGGTGTCAAGCATTCCAACAGATTTATAGATAATAAACAGGGGAATCAAAGTAATATGGATGGGGATGGTGATTCCCGTCAAAAAATAGCTGAGAACCGCCCCGTGCGCCTTAAACCGCAGTTTTTCCAGAGCAAAGCCCGCCGTACTGCTGAACAAAATGACCAGCACCATAGTGATGATAGTAACCACGGCGCTGTTGCGAAAATATAGGAGCAAATCCGCCTTTTTTATCGCATTGATATAATTTTCCGTAAAGATCGGGTCTGGAAAAGAAAACGGGCTGCTCCGCTGGACGTCGGCGGGAGATTTCAGGCTGGTGATGATCATCCAAATGATCGGGTAAAGCTGATAAATTAAAAATAAAATCAAAACTAAATAAAAAATGATCCGCACCGGCGAAAATTTCTTTTTACGCATTAAGATGCCTCCTCTTCCTTTCATTGGCGCAGGCCGAATCAAAGAGAATTCCTTTGCACACGGTTGGCGATCTTTCTGATCAGCATAACGGCGATCATGCTCTCCACCACCAGAAACAGGGCAATCGCGCTGCCGTAGCCGTATTTAGCGCTGGTGAACGCCACCTTATACATATAGGTCGCCACCAGCTCAGAGGAATACCCGGGGCCGCCGGAGGTGGAAATAAAGATAATATCAAAGGCTTTCAGGCATCCGTTAACCACCATAACCAGCGCTACCACAAATACCTCGCTCATCAGCGGCAGCTTGATCTTCCAGAACATTTTCCAGGCGGAAGCCCCATCCATAACGGCGGATTCCAGCACATCCTCGGAAATGGTAATCAAACCGGAATAAATGATCACCATGAAAAGCGCCATATGCCAATAGCTTTCCACGAGAGACACGCTTCCCAGGGATGTCGCCGCATTGCCCAGCCAGGCGGTTTTCAAGCCTCCTAGGCCAACCAATTCCAGCAGGCTGTTTACCACTCCATCCGGATCCACACTAAAAAATTTCGACCAAATCTTTGCCACTGCGACACTTGCCAGAATTACCGGTGTGAAATAGAGGGTTTTAAACACTTCCCGGCCTTTTCCTACATAGGTCAGCAGAACGGCTACGAAAGCGCCTACGAAAAGCTGTCCTACAACATTAATAGCCACAAAAATCAGATTGTTCACCACGCTCTGGACAAAGTTCTTATCCGAAAACATGTCCGCGAAATTCTCCAGGCCGACAAACCTCATAGCGGAAACCCCATTCCAGGAGTATAGGCTGTAGACCATCGACCAAATGATAGGCACAAACACTGTCGCCGTGAAGATCAGCAGCGCGGGCAAAAGAAACAAAAGAATCCATTTTTTGCTTCTAAGCATTTTATCCATAACAACATCTCCTCTCCTTTATTCTCGATGAAGCCCGGTAAAGGAAATCAATTCCTGATAGTCAGGCAGCGTTCCCGAAGAGCCCAGCCTTTCCACACACTTGGCGCCTGCCCCGTTTCCGATCTGAACACAGCCGGGTAAGGACTCTCCCCGGCTGAACGCCGCTAAAAATCCCGCTACAAAGGCGTCGCCCGCTCCGGTGGTATCCACCACCGGGCCTTCATAAGCAGGAAAAACCTCCTGCTTTCCCCCAGCGGAAAGCAGAGCGCCCTGTCCGCCCATTTTTACCGCCACCACCGGAACCCCTTTTTCATGAAAATAATCCGCCGCCTTTCCAGGCGAATCCCGGCCGGATAAATCCATCGCCTCATAGGCGCTGGGAAGGAAGAAATCCAGATTGGGCAGCGCCGGCAGCAGCTGCGCCGCCGATCTCCGGGTGGGATTTCCGGTAATATCCATAGCCGTCTTACAGTCAAGCACCTTAGCCCGGTGAAGGAGCTTCGTCAAGCCTTCCCCGTCCAAGCCGGGAATCCCGCAGGCGCTTCCAATATAGAGCAGATCATATTTCCGCAGTAAATCATCGCTGATCTGCCGCTCTTTCAGCTCGTGGCTGGCGCCCCTCTGCACTACAAAGCTTCTCTCACCATCCGGATGGATCAATACCGCCGTTACCGAGGTAGGACCGTCCGTCGTTTTGATCCATTGCGTGGAGACGCCTAACTTTTCCGCGTAATCCAGCGCAAAAGCACCGAAGGCATCCTCTCCTACAGCGCTGTATAGGGTGGTTTCCGTTCCCAGCGCCGATAGGTTCGACGCCACGTTAAAAGCGTCGCCTCCTACCAGCATACGGATCGCTTCCGCCTTAGCCGAGTCCGCCGACAGAGTTTCCCGCGTTACCGGTTTAATCAGCAAATCACATACCATCAAGCCTACGCACAGTATTTTAATAAAGCTCACTCCCTTCTCTGGAATTTAATCGAACGGCCGGGAAAGGTCCTTTTTCTGTAAGCAGTTTTTTCCGGTCATGCCTTTCCATTCGCCATACAGACCCGTATCCAGCGTTTAACTACCTCTTTCACCTTAGGATATACAGCCTTCATAACATCCAGGGTGTAGGGGTTATCCCCTGCTCGGTTCAGTTCTTCTCTTAAATTATTCATATAGGTGCAGTGGATAATCGTTCCCACATTCACCTTATTGATGCCTTCCTTAATCGCCCGCTGAATATCCTCCTGGGGAATCCCTGTGCCTCCGTGAAGGACCAACGGGGTATCCACAGCCTTATTGATCTCTGCCAGACGTTTAAAATTCAGTTCCGGCTTTCCCTTGTAAAAGCCGTGGGCTGAGCCGATTCCAACCGCCAGGGAATCCACCTGGGTAGCCTTTACCAGCGCTGCCGCATCCTCCACCTCGGCCAAAAAATCTCCGCCCTTGAAGTCTCCTTCAATCCCCTTGCCTTTGATTTTCCCGATCTCTCCCTCTACATGGACATGCTTAGGCCTTGCATAATCCATCACCTGTCTGACCATTTGAATATTGGTCTCAAGGTCGTGCTTTGAAGCATCGATCATTACTGAAGGATAGCCGCTGTCAATGCAGTCCCTGCACATCTCCACAGTAAAGGAATGGTCCAAATGATGAATCAAGGGAACTTCCGCCTGATCCATTGCCGCATTCGCAAAGCCGGCGCAAAATTTTGCGCCCAGCTCTCCGACTACCAGCGGATTCGACGCAATCATAACCGGAGCTTCTTCTTCCTCCGCCGCTTGAACAATCGCCTTAAAGTCCCAAATATCAGAATAATTAAAAGACGGAACGGCATACCCATTCTCGTCGGCTTTCCGCAATAATTTCTTCAGCGTTAATCCATCCATACTTTCTCCCACTTTCCATCCTGCGACAGCAGATATTTTTTCGGGCCAGGAAAATCATATTTAGATTTCCCTGGCCCGCCTGTTTAACCGTAGCACAAAAAGTCAGCCTTTTTTATCAGGCCAGCCTCTCTATTAAGGCCGCTTTTACAGCAGCCGGGAAGATCATTGATTGACCTTTTCCATTCCCCAGGTTTGGAGCCTGCTTACCAGGGTGTCGCCGCCCTTTGCGTAGAGGTATAAGCCGTCGCTTTCCACAGGGGAATAAATACAATTGGTCATGACCGTACGATTATCATCTGTGAAAAGTTCAATCGTAGTGCTGTCCATATAAATATGTACTGTCAGCTCATCCTTGCGCACAGATTCCAAATTGCATTTCCGCACAACCGCCGACTTATTTCCGGATCGGGTACGGTCAAAAATGATTTCTCCATGAGCCAGGTCGAATTCCAAAAGTGTTTCGTGCTCCCGGGAGCTTCTAAGGCCGAAGCCGATGACATCCGCGCTTGTCTGGGTCAGATCAAAGGCCGCGAAAATCTCGCAGTGAACGTTGTCTCCGGCGGTAACCGGTATTTTCTCTTCCGCCTTAACCATCATATTGTATTGGGTTCTCGGGTCTTTTCTCAAGGTTTTCAGTTCCGGCACCGGATCAAATTTCAGCTTGCCGTCGTGGCAGACAGAAATCGTCCTCGGGGTAGAAATACTTCCGTTAAACCCGATCTCCGAACAGTCGTAAACATAGCCATGGGGATTCTGCCCGTTTTTCGCGTTTCCTAAATACCAGGGATGGAAGGACCAAGACTCCATCCACCCCATCATCAGGGTACGTCCCATATCATCCTTAAACACCTGGGGAGCGTAATAATCCAGGCCCCAGTCCACCTCTCCTACGGTCTGAGGAAAGAACCGCCCGGCGTCATAATCAAAATCCCCTACCAAATACATGGCCTTTCTGTCTTCCAGCTCCAGCGGCGCAAAAATCAGCACCCATTTGCCGTCCACCTCAAAAAAGTTTGGGCACTCCGGCATTGAGCCGTATTCTCCTCTGCTTTCCCAGATAAAGCTCTGAAACTCCCAATGGATCAAATCATCAGAATGATATAAGGCCACCCGGCCGAATTTTCCGTCCGTAGTACCTGCGGTCAAATACCATTTCTTTCCCCGCTTCCAAACCTTTGTATCCCGAAAATCATTCTGACGCATTCCCTCCGGGCACTTGGAAAGGATAGGGTTTCCCTCGTATTTCTGGAAGTGGATGCCGTCCTCAGCGGTGGCGAGGCACTCTACCTGGCCGAAGGCCTCGGTATGACCTGTATAAATAATTTTATACACACCCTCATCGTCGATACCGCAGCAGGTATAAACGCCGCCATGCTTTTCATCCCAGTAATCATACGGCTCGCTGGGAGCGACCGCCTCGGGAAGCCGCTCCCAGTGCACCAGGTCTTTGCTTCTGGCATGGGAAAGATACATCATCCCCCAGGCTCCGCTGAAGGGATAATGCTGGCAGAGCATATGGTAATAGCCGTCGATTTGAACCAAACCGCAAGGATCGTTGATCCATCCTACTGTGGGAGAATAATGGTAATCCTGCCGCCAGGGATGCTTTTGCACCTCATCCTTGACCTTCTCCATATACGCATCGGCTTCCCGCAAGGCTTGCAAATGATCTCTTTTATTCATGATATCTTCCTTTCCTCAGATAGCGTCCGCGGAAGACGGCTTCCCCTCCTCCGCGGGCGCAAACAAAATTTCAGATTATTTTTCAGCTTTCAGCAGTTCTTCCGCCACATCGTCGAACCAATCGGCGGCATTCTGTTCCACAGATTCATCTACTGCGGCGCAGAATTCCTCAGGAGTGATATCGTTCAGCGCTAAAGAAACGGCCAGAGGACCGTTATTGGTATTGGTAGTAGGATCGAATTCCAGGTCATACAGGCGAATAACACCCTCTACATTTGCCATGTCCTCAGCAATCCGGTCAATGATCTGCTGGTCGTGCTCTGTCTCGCCCTTAGGAGCCTCATATCCCTTGGCCGGGGTAAACTCGTACTGAGACTGATAGTCGCCCATATACTGGCAGTAGTACAGAATCAGCTGCTCTGTCTGCTCATCCCATTTCTCAGCGCTGAAGCACATGGGAGTGCCGCCGGCTACATTGATCTGGTTGGCATTGGTGGTGCCCTCCCTCATTTCAGGCAGAGTGAAATAATCGATTTTCCCCTTCATGTCGTCGGAAAGGCTTTTGTCCAGCATCGCGCTCATTTCCCAAGACCCGATATAGTACATAGCGGTTTGCCCCGTGGTGAACAGCTCCTGGGCTTCCGCCAGATCCGCCGCCGCAAAATTCTCATGCAGATATCCGTTGGCGCCCAGATCGTACAGGAACTGCGCGGCCTGCATTCCGGTAGGCTCAGAATACTTGCGGATGCCTCTGGCGCAGTCCAACAGATACTGATTGCCCTCCAGGCGGAAGGTGGTCCATTCCAAAACCCGCAGCATCGTCCAGCTCTCCACGCCGGAAATCGACATGGGGGTATAGCCAGCATCCTTCAGCTTCTGACAGGTCGCCATAAAATCATCCAGATACTCTGGGGGCTCTGCGCCGGCGTTTTCAAAATATTCGGTATTGTACCAGAACATCTCAATGGTATACTGGCTGGGCAATCCAATTACAGTGCCGTCAGAGAATTTACACCAGTCAAAGGCCGCAGGATAGAAATAGTCCGCTATATTATTATCTTCGCAGAACTGGGTCAAATCCTTCAATACGCCCTCCTGATACAGCTGCGCGGTATAAGGATCCGGATCCTCGTCGAACATATCCGGGGCGTCGTTGGCGGCGATCAGTGTTTTGATTTTCTGCAGATAGGTAGGACGGTCCGCGATATAGATATGATCCCAGGAAACATTCGGATTCACCTCATCCTTATACTTTTCAAGGACGTAATCCAAGCACTGGTAAGAGGGAAGATCTTCCGACCGTATGGTGTAAATCGTCCAGTGCTTTTCCGGCTGGTCGGCGCCGCTATTGTTTTCGCCGCCGGCGCTCTCCGTCTGAGAAGACTGGGGCTCGGAGCTTTCACCGCTCCCGCCTTGACTGCATGCCGTGACCGGCGCCAGGCCCATCAGCGCCGCTAATCCCAGGGCTAAAATTTTTGTCTTTTTCATACGTTCCTCCTTTAATACTGCTTTATTTTGAGGCGGTCAAGCCGGTTTGCCTGCACGCCTTAAGCACTTATTCGGTCAGAATTTTTCTCAAGGCAAGCACAGTTGAATCCAACCAAAGCTAATGTTCGTATTGAAGCATGATTGCTTATCAAATCTTGGACTGCACCTTTGCTCTGGATTCTCATAGAATGGTTTATCATGACAGGCTTATCGGCGAAAGCTCTATTTTTCTATTGAATAAGAACTCTTGAACCTGATATGCGGTAGGAATAGAAGCCTGAGCTCCCTTTCGGGAAACTGTCACCGATGAGGCGCAGTTGGCATAGTCCACCGCTTTGCCGACATTCCACCCTTCCGCCAGTTTCACGGCAAACGCTGCGTTGAAGGTATCTCCCGCGGCGGTGGTATCTATCACAGGTACCTCTGGAGGAGCAAACAGCCTTTCCTCATTCTTGCCTAAATAAAGCGCCCCTTTGCCGCCGAGAGTCACCAGCAGCCGATTTGCTCCTTTTCTCAGAAGTCTTTTCCCCGCTTGGAGAACCTCCGCCATGCTGCTGCCGGCTTTCATATTTGCCAGCTTAAAAAGCTCTACTTCGTTAGGCGTCAAATAATCCGCATACTGAAAAAGCTCCTCCGGGAAATTCTCCGGGACCGGCGCAGGATTTAAAATCACTGTTTTTCCCAGGCTTTTGGCCTTCTTCGCCGCATATACTACACTTTCCAGCGGAATTTCCATTTGCAGCAGCAAAAGGTCACAGTCATGAAACAGCGCCCTTTGCGCTTTCAGATAATCTACATCGCACCGGGCGTTGGCGCCGCTTACTACAATAATGTTGTTCTCTCCCCTGTCGCTGACGCACACCACCGCCATACCGGTGCTTTCTTTTTCGCAAATTTTCATATGCGCCGGATCCATACCGGCTTCCTTCAAGCTTTTTTGAATCAGGAGGCCTGCGTCATCTGAGCCTACAGCGCACAGGAAGCATCCGATTCCTCCTAATTTTCCCACAGCGCAGGCTTGGTTGGCGCCCTTCCCTCCCGGCAGTCTTTCCATGCTTTTTCCAAGGACGGTTTCTCCTACGGCAGGAATCTGCTTCACATGAATAGACAAATCTACATTAGCACTGCCTACAATCAATATTTTTTTCATCGCTCTCCTCCGCTATCTCGTGGATTCCCTCACAATCAGCCTGGCGTCTAAATTAACCACCTTATGCTCCGGATCCTTTCCGTTAATCAAGGATAAAAGAATCGAAGCCGCTTTTCTCCCCATTTCCCGCACAGGCTGCTGGATCGTCGTAAGCGCCGGCGAAATCATCTTTCCAAATTCGATATCGTCAAAGCCGATCACCTCTACCTGCTCCGGAACATTAATCTTGAGCTTCCGCAGAGCGTTCATAGCGCCGATGGCCATCGTATCGTTGGAAGCAATCACGGCTGTAAAACGGATCTGATCCTCATAAAGCTCCATGATGGCTTGATATCCGCTGTCTACCGTATAGTTCCCGTATTTCACCAGATCCTCCTGATAAGGAATTTGGTACTGGGTCAGGGCCGCCCGGTAGCCCTCTATTCGATCCACTGAAGTAGAAAGCATGGCGGGGCCGGAAATAAAAGCTATATCTGTATTTCCGTGCCGAATCAGGTATTCGCAGGCGGTAAACAGGGCATAGTCGTTGCAGACGAAGACACCCGCGCCGTAATGGCTGTGACGGATATTTCGGTCTACCAGCACATACGGAACGTCATACTTTTTAAACAAATCGTAAGCGTTGCTGTATCGGCTCTGCACTGACGCCAAAATAATCCCATCTACTTTTTTGGCAATAAATGCCGAGATGTATCCATCCTCTTTCTCTGAAGAAAAATTTGTATTGCCCAGCAAAACCAAATACCCGTTTAAGCTGGCGATTTCTTCTACTGCTTCTACCAGTCTTGGAAAAAAGGGATTGGTAATATCTGGGACAATTAAGCCGATGGTTTTCGTTTTCGCGTTCGTGCCTGCAGAAAACACTGGGCTCACCTGATACCCCATCCGGTCTAATAACTCTTGGATTCTTTTCCGAGTGGCGTCGCTGACTCCTTCTGCTTTTTGGTTTACTACGCGGGAAACTGTGGCTTTGGATACTCCGGCAATTCTCGCGATTTCATCCATTGTTACCCGCACCGCCGTTTCCCCTCTTTTCCTGCGCAGATCTTTGTATCCTATTCACAAATTCAGTTTGGAGAAACAGCGTTACGTGTTTCTGTTGCTTTCTGTTTCCAATCATAAATAAGTAACATTGTTTCGTAAATAACACATATTATATAAAATATCTATTCACTATTTGTTGTTTTTATCTATTAAACGCATATTTTCAGGCGAGAAACATGATTCTATTTTTGAAACTTGCAATCCTCCTTAATGTTTCGTAAAATTCACGTTTGCTTTACGCAACCTTGTTTCTTTTCCGTCCCTTCAAGAAATTCAGAAACAGCCGAATTTGTTTTCACAGGAATTTTTTTCTTCAGACTAGGCACGCAAGGTTCAGATGTGCTATAATAATTTTGTCTGGCCAAATCATAAAATCACCTGCCGGATAAGATAAGTTTTTTCGACTAATACGAGAAGAGGGTAATTATGGATCGCTCTATGGAATTAAAGTTTCAAAGCTTCGCTCCTATGATTTCAAACACTCCGCTGCTTGAAATCCAATACAAATACCGGGGAAATGACCGGCGGATTTTCGCAAAGGCGGAATATTATAATCTTTCCGGCAGCATTAAGGATCGGGTCGCCTTTCATATTTTAAAAAAGGCCTATGAAAGCCATGCCATCCAGAAAGGAGACTGTATCGCCGAGGCCACCAGCGGTAACACAGGGATTGCTTTTTCAGCGATGGGCAGCTACTTAGGCCATAAGGTGGTTATTTATATGCCGGATTGGATGAGCCGGGAACGCATTTCACTGATGGAAAGCTATGGAGCCAAGGTTCGCCTGGTCTCCAAGGAGGAAGGCGGCTTTTTAGGCTCAATCCAAATGACGGAGGAGCTGGCGAAGCAAGGAAATGTGTTTCTCCCCCGGCAATTCTCCAATGAGGACAATGTAGAAACCCACTATCTTACTACTGGTGAGGAAATCGTACGTCAGCTCTCCGCCCTGGGCTTAAAAGCGGATGGAACGGTAGCCGGTGTGGGAACCGGGGGCACTGTAATGGGAATCGGAAAAAGGTTGAGGGAAGAAAACCCGAGCTGTAAAGTATATCCCCTTGAGCCTTCTAATTCTCCCACTCTTTCCACTGGCTATCGGGTTGGAAAGCATCGCATTTACGGGATTTCAGATGAATTTATTCCCAGCATCGTAAAGCTGAACGAGCTGGATCAGGTGATCTCTGTAGATGATGGAGATTCTATTCGTATGGCTAGAATGCTTTCTCAGCAATTAGGGATCGGCGTAGGAGTTTCCTCCGGCGCTAACTTTTTAGGCTCCGTCATCGCCCAAGAGCGTCTTGGCAAAGACAGCGTGGTTGCCACCGTATTCGCTGACGATAATAAAAAGTATTTATCCACTGATTACTCGGTTCCTCAGCCCGCAAAAGAAGGTTACCTTACTAACGATATTCAGCTAATGAACGTGGCTGCCTATCGGTAGTCTTACTTATAAAAGAGCTCTGCCGGATAATTTTTCCTGCAAAGCTTTTTCATTACTTATCCAACACCTAAAAAACCATTTTCCGCGAGGAACGAATTCAAATAAAAAAAGCCCTGTGCTCATAATGAGCACAGGGCTTTTGCCATGCATCTAAATTTTCTGAATATATTCCGCGGAAACATAACCGGAAACACCTGTACTGGTAACAATCTGATACCAACCGCTGGTCTCTGAGATAATGGTGACAATATCATCTTTATAAAGGGAGCCTACCACATCAGCATTAACACTCGGAGCTTTCCGGACATTTAAGCTGCTGCCGGCATCGACCACTACCTTGCCTTTTTGTGTGGTGTCTGCGCTGCCATCCCGGAACACCGTGGTATAGCAGATATTCAGATCTACCCTTCCGTTAATACCGTCCACTGTACCGCTTTCGCTGTACTGCCACATATCAACTGGGAAGCAGTTATCAAAAATTTCAGTATCGTTCGGCGTAGATGTCCATGCCGCCATCCAAATGTTATTGGCGCTGATCTCATCGTAATATAAATAATCCTGAATCACCGTCTTGCTTGCGTAAACCATGGGAAGATAGCCCGCGTCTCTAATAATTTCACAGAAAGCGTTTACCATATCCGTATTTACACGCCGCTGAGATACGTTCAAACGGTCCGGTTCCTCAATATCGAACGCAATGGGATAGGATAAGTCAGATGGTGCAATGTTATTGGCCTCTAAAATATCCAATAAAAACTCAGCTTCTTTTTTAGCCTCCTCTACAGTATCAGCATAACTGTAATGATACAAGCCGAAAGGCAACCCGGCTTGCTTAGCGCCTGTTACGTTCTGAACCAAAGAGGCATCCGTCTGATCATCAATTTCTTCCCAGCCAAAACCCGCACGGATCATCGCGTAATCGATCCCGGCTGCTTTTACTTTCTTCCAATCAATCGTACCCTGGTGCTCAGATACATCAATCCCGCTGAGCCCAACCGACATTTGGAACATAGCGGTTTTCACTGTGCCTGTACTGTCTTTGACATCTACATACATTTTGTACCGGCCAGGAGTATTGGGCCTCCAGGTATAGCTGGAACTGCCGCTGTAGTCTTTTAAGGTTTGTATAGAACCGCCGATCAGTTCAGCGCGGTAACGATATTGATACCCGCCGGCACCGCCTTTTGCGGAAGCGACCAATATAACGTCGTGGTCAGGTTCGATAGAAACCAGCCCCCCGAAATTAGACGCTCCTGAGGGTGAGAAGGAAATTTCAAACGGCCCGGTAACTTCAGGCTTCAAATAGGCATTATTCGTGCTGCCGGGAGCGGCTCCTCCTTTTTTCACCAGCACCGCCTGTACCGCCTCAATCGGCTTGGCATAATCGGTCGTTCCGGACGTCGCACCATTGCAGGCCCAGCCAAGCCAGCCATATCCGGTAACGTAGGACCGGTAATAAATATCATACTGAGAGGAAATATCACCCGTCAGGCTGATCTCGATAGCTTCCATACGCTTGCCGGATCCCGCCTTCGCGCTGCTGGCACCATTGCTCACCCAGCTCTGCCAGCCGTAGGTTTGTAAATACGTGCGGTATTTTACCGAAGAATTTCCAAGAGACTGGGCACCGGCCTTCAAGGAAACCCGAAGGCCTTCCGTCTTTTTGCCTTGCCCCGCCAGTCCGCTCGTAGCTTTATCCGCTACCGCCGGCTGCCAGCCGCCGGAAATATACGTCTGATAAGTGACTGAAGGAGGAGCTTCCTTATAGGGAGTCGCTGTGCTGCCAGGAGCTGCCCCGCCTTTTTTCACCAATACAATCTGAATCGCTTCTATCCGTTTTGCGTAACCCGCGGAGCCTGCCGACTGGCCATTGCAGGCCCAGTCCAGCCAGCCAAAGGTCTGAGAATGGACCCGGTAATACACATCATAGCTTGAGGCGATAGAGCCTGTTAGCTTAATTTGAACCGCTTCCACCCGTTTTCCAGAGCCTGGTTTCCCGCTTGTCCCGCCATTTGAGGTCCAGTCCTGCCAGGCATAGGTTTGCAGGTAGGTTCGGTACTGAATAGAAGAACCGGCAAAAGAAACAGCCTTGTCCTGCAAAGATATTTTAATACCTTCTATTTGCTTGGCTTGTCCCACGGTTCCACTGACAGCATTATCTAATACGCTGTTCTGCCAGGCACCGGACAGATAACTTTGATAGGATACCGCCGGAGGCAGCTCTTTATAAGGTGCTGCCGTGCTGCCAGGAGCCTTTCCGCCCTTGGGCACTAAAACGATTTGAATAGCCTCCAAGCGCTTGGCATAGCCCGCGCTGCCGGCAGAGGCGCCGTTACAGGCCCAGTCCAGCCAGCCGAACGTTTGGGCGTGAACCCGGTAATATACATCGTATTGAGTTGCCAAAGCACCGGTCAGTTCAATCTGAATGGCTTCCAAACGCTTGGCTTCCCCGGTAGTACCACTAGAAGCTCCGTCGCTGACCCAATCCAGCCAGCCATAGGTCTGGACATGAGTTTTATAACGAATGCCGCCCTGGGAAGCTGGGGCTGAGGTTTTAATCTGGATAGCCTCAAGTCGTTTGGCCAAGCCAGTAGTGCCAGCGGAAGCGCCGTTAGCAGCCCAATCTTGCCAGCCAAAGGTCTGGACATGAGTTTTATAGGAAACATCTACGGTAGTCGCAGCTTGTTTAGCCTCTGTACTGCTGCTAATCTCTGCGGAAGGCATTCCGGCACTTGCTGAAAGGGAGGTGCTGTTGGTTCCTGAACTCACCGGCTCTGAAGAAGACTGACTGTTCTCTGAATCCACCTCAGAAGAAGCCTCCGGAGTCCGGGAAGACGATGACTCGTTCTTTAAACCACTATCGTCAGCCCGAGAAGAAAGTCCAGAAGACACGCTGCCGGTCTGCGAAGACGTTTCTGAAGATATGCCCTCGCTTACCGGCTGCGAAACCACAGTCGAAGAATCCTCCGTAGGGGTAAGCGCCAATGCGTTTAAGCCGCCTGTCACCGCAAACATACATACAAATACACTTGCAATAATTCGTTTAATAGCTTTCATCCTTCGCCTCCACATAATTCCACATTCGCTGTTACCAGTCTACATAATATATAGACTAAAGGAAACAACAAAAATTGTCAATGACTTTCCTTAGAATCCCTTTGTAAAATTTTAGTAAAAAAATTATTTGGTCTTTGCTTGTTTTATATTCCCTCCAATCAATTAAATTATGAGGAATTTTCCTCATATCGGTATGGAATCATTATATGGGATAATTATTAAAAAGTAAAGAGAAATTTTCCGAACGTCTTTAGATAGGGTGCGGTTTCATGATTTCGTTCGAACCATTGAGAAAAATTTTAAAAGAAAGAGGTATTAGTACCTATTACCTAAGAAATAAATGTGGATTTAATAATTTAGACAGCAAGACAATCCAAAGGCTTATGGCAGACGAATCCGTTTCTACAAATACTTTAGACGCTTTATGTAAGATTCTAAACTGTGACGTATCAGAAATCATAGAGTTTTCACCTGACATCCACTCTCATAAAGAGAAAGATTAAAAGCGGTATTTCGTATGAAATACCGCTTTTTACCGATCATTTTAGTGTTGCTTTTTCTTTCTGTTGTAAAATACAAAAAAATAAAGACATCGTCTTTCTAGGTTAAAGGAAAAGTGCCTGAACACTCAATGTTCAGGCACTTTGGTGGGCCATCAGGGACTCGAACCCCGGACCGACCGGTTATGAGCCGGATATTAAATCCGTGTTTTATTTAGATTTCATGCGGCTTTCAGGATTATACTGACTTGCATGTGACTTGCATGGATTCAAATACTCATTTAATTTATCCATATGTTTTTCTTTATATAGCTTATCCAAATGCGTATAAATCATTAATGTAGTTTTGATATCACTATGGCCTAATTGATCTCTAGCTGTTAAAACATCTACACCCGCCCGGTACAATAGACTGGCAAAGGTGTGCCTTAACCAATGCGGGGTAAATGCTGGGATCCTCATTACGACTCCGTGCGGGTCAAATTTATTTATTTTTCCGCCGTAACCGTATTTTACATTTAGATCTAATAGATAACTATCCCACATACATCTCCAAGCCTGATTTGTCATCATTTTTCCCCTAGCACTGTGAATGACATGCATACATAAAGGAAACTCCGAGTCTTTTTCATTCCTCAAAAAGTCAATCAAAACTTGTGGTATTCTTACTATGCGAATTCCCGCTTCCGTTTTGGTAGTCTTAATATGCGGTTTTCCATTTATCATTTCCGCTGATTTTGTCACGGAGATTGTGCCTGTGTTTAAATCCACATCAGCCCACGTTAAAGCTGTCGCTTCACCTCGCCTTAATCCCGAGTAAAGCATAAGCATAGCAGCGCGTTGTGCCCTGTGCGGGGTTTCTCTTATCCATCGTTGCTGATCGTCGGTTAATGCGTCTCTATGAAATTCCGGCGCGATCTTTGGTATTCTCACATAGTCAGCCGGATTGAAATCAATAGCTCTATTTTCAATAGCAAGCCTAAATATTTGAGACGCAGTGTTTCTAATTGCTTTTAATGTATTCTTCGCCAGTTTAGTTTCATTAATTATAGATTGTATATCTGCCGGTAGAATTTCAGAAAGAGATTTCATATATAATGGAGACAAATGATTTCTACAATAATTTTTGTAGGAATTAAGCTGTGAAACAGATACTCCATCGGCCTCTTTGGATTTTAAAAATTTTTCTGCCCAATCTCCAAAAGAATCTCTCATAGAAGTAATATTAATCCCTTTCCCCATGAGAATCCGCACTTCGTCAGCTTTCTTTTGTACTTCCTTAGGAGTCCCCCCATACACCGTCTTATATTTCCGCTTTCCGTCTACGGTGCCTAAATATATCTGCATAGCATATCTTCCGTCCGGCCTCTTTTTCACTCTGCTTTTTGCCATAATAAAAACCACCTCCAAAGTAAGACTTGCCAAGCCTACCCAGAAAGTGGTATAATTTTGTTGTTCGGACGGAATTATCCATTTTGGGTAAGCTGTTCTATTTTATCCCCCATCGGCTGCAACCGGTGGGGGTTATTTCGTTAATAATTGTCGTTTAATATCAATTATGTTATTGTTATCACTTAGCTGATGTTGTTCTAATAAGCGCAAATATTTCAAAGTCTTTCTTTTAATTTCTTTATTCATCTTTTCGTTCTTCACTATGTATTCAATAGAGCTAATCGTATATGGTTTAACAATATAGTTAGTGGTCACTGGGAACAAATCACTTATAATAAAAACTCTCTCTTTTCCGGCAATTTTTCCTATATGATAATATATGCAATTTCCTTTTCCTCTTTTTATTTCTTCTCTTTCAATCTTACGTTTATAATTTTCGACCTGCGTGCTCATAGGAATTAGCCATATTATCCCCGATTTGTCTTTTAACGCATAATAGTGAGGCCTTCTTTCGCTTTTATTTTGCATCCAATGCTTACTTGGGAAATCAGTAAAATATTGGTCTGATACAATGTATAAACCATGTTCAACAAAATCCATTATTTCCTCCGTACACAAAGAAACGCCCAACCGATAAACGATTGGGCGAATTTCACACCTGTTTTTGTACCCCGCACACAGGTAGGCGGCAGTCGTAAGCAAGGCGTACTTTTATACCCCGCTGACGCCATGCGGCAACAAGTACATTCAGCAGACCTCCGTAATATACTTGTTTGCAGATCCATTCTCTGCACTATTATTATACTCTTTTCCGTAAAAAAGTAAACACGCCCAAATGAATTTTAACTTTTATTTTACAATTTTTATTGTTCTTTAGCCTATTTTCCCGCTCCCTTGCGGGTGGTTTTTATTTTATGGCATACCTACCCTCTCAAATTCTTTCATATCAATATCAGGATTCAAATACAGGCGGTCTGTTGCTTTACAATACTCACCCACAACAGTCAAGGGAGCATCATGATACATATCTAGCAAATAATAACAGCCAGGTGTCACCTCCGTCCATAGGTATCTTTGGATAGTATTATAATGCAACTCTTCCTCTTCTGGGTGAGAAATTTGTTCTTCAACTAGATTGGCTTCTTCTGCCAACCTAGCTTCTTCCGCCAACCTGGCCTCTTCCGCCAGTCTAGCCTCTTCCTGCTGGCTTGCAAGGGAAGCCTCAGCATCGGTTAATGTTTTTCCATTTGTTACCATCGCCCTTACATCTTCCGGCAAAGCGTCATACTGCTTTCTGGCTTCCGCTATTGCCGCTTCACTATCCAGGGTAACCTCTCCTATTTGGTTGATAACATTTTCTACGCCTTTGGCCTGGTCAGATTTCTTCTTTAACTCATCGTATGCTTTCTCCGCGTCTGTCAATACTTTTAGATTTTTTACTAGCGGCTTTGCTTCCTTTGACATGCTGTCATAGGCTTTTCTGGCTTCTTCAATGGCCTTTTTACTATCTAACGTTACTGTGCCAATATCATTAATCTTTTTAGTGACTTCCTTGGCCTCTTTTTCCATTGCCGCCTTTTTTGCTTTATCTTCTACCGTAATTTCAATTTTGTTGCTGATAATCTGGTCTTTATATTTTACATAAATGCTTGTTTTTCCTTCTGATACACCCGTCACAATGCCTGACAGGGTATCTTCTTCTTCTGCTCTCGAAAATGTAGCAACTTTTTCATCATCTGTACAAAATTCTAGTTGTTCGCTATCGGCATTTTCCGGAGTAAGCAAAACTGTTAGTGCCGAGGTTTCTTTTAAATCGAGTATCGGAACCGTTCCCTCCAATTTAATTTCCGTAGGCTCAGGAGCTGAACAACCTGCTAAAATCAAAAGTATACCAATAGCTAGGGTAAGAATACCAGATAAACCTTTTTTCATTTTTAACACCCTTTCCTATTTTTTCTTTGCTATAAATCCGGTTACTTTTATTCAAGCTGGAGAGACTGAAGTGTTCGTCAAATTGTCCAATAACTAACGTTGCGAATTTGGGAATGAATTTTATAAAACCTCTTGATTTTAAATTTTTGTGTGCTATAATATAGGCACAAAAAGAACAAACGTTTTATAAAGAGAGGGGCGGAAAATATTGAAACAGAATACTAAAACGAATACGGCAGATCTTAAAAGCGAATCGAGTGTGGTCTTTGGCCCCTCTGATGAGGAAGAAAAAATTGAACTTCAATTATTAAATTCCATACGAAATTCGTCTAACCAAACAGCCGCAATGAAAATAGCTACTTCAATAATCCTTTATGCCTTAGAACACCCTCAATCATTCCGACAACAGTTCCGCGATCTTCCGATGGAATAAGGCGAAATAATTTAATCAGTTGTTGTTCGGAATCTGAAAGTCCATCATCGGAAACGATGGTGGGCTTTTCACTTTCTATTGGAACATTATATCCTTGTAACCACAAAGGGTTAATTGAGAGCGATTCCGCAATACTCACAGCCACATCTATTTTAGGAGCTCGTTGCCCTAACTCGTATCTATTAATAGTTTGTGCTGGAATACCCGTTATTTTTTCCATATCTGCTAAGGTGAGCCCTTTACTAGTTCTATATTCCTTTAATCGTTCTGATATAGTTTTAATGCGGTCCACTTGTTTCACCCCCTGTTTATTGTATTATATCCCAATCCATCACCAATTGCAATAAAAAAATCAAAATTACTATTGACAGAATAACCGTTCTGTGATATTATTAAATCACCAAATGGTGATATCGGAGGTGAAAGGATTGGATTTGCAAAGATTAAAAGGTGAAATTGTTGCTGTATACGGTACACAACTTGAGTTTTCTAAAGCTATTGGCTGGCATAAAAACAAAGTGTCTAAAATGGTATGCGGCAAGTATAAGCCAGATACAGACGAAGTAGCGGCTATTGTATCAGCATTACATTTAACAGAACAACAGTATTGGAATATTTTTTTGCCAAATTTATCACCAAACTGTGATAAAAGTACATCTTTCAACTTAAAACGCAACACTCAAAATCACTAAGAAAGGAAGCGGGGTGAGAGATATGAAAATTACGATCAAGGCGGAGCCAAAAGAAATAGCCGCCCTTGTAGTAGCGATACAAGAGCGGACTGTATTGTCGGATAACCTTATTGTGGAAAGAGATTCACTTATTACTGTACCTGAGGGAATCTGTGAGCCTAAATTCCAAAATAAGTCTTGAACTTTAACAATTCAGAAGATTTTATGATAATCCCCAAGTTAATAAATGATTGGACAACTGGTTGTTGTGTGGAAGCAGTATTTGATATATCTACTAACTTCCCTATCTCCTGTCTTATCATTGACCTACTTTGTATTCCTAATAAATAAGCTCTTGTTCCAAGGCATAATCCATTATTCATCTTAGTATGAAAAGCTCCTTGGTTCAATAAAAATACAGGAGAGCCGCTAGAGCCAGGGAAACAAGACATATCTGCTAAGAATTGTGGCTCTCCTTGGAAATTATAGCTAGGATGAGTTGCTGTAATTCCTTGACGGAAAACTGGCAAATTATTGGCTCGATCCCATATGCCATTCGGATATCCTATCATTGTGAGGGTTTCTATTGCATCTAAATTATTCCATTCTTTTTCGGTAGGTATTAAATGTTCAGGAACTGAGGCAAACAACAATTCTATATTATAAGATTGTTTAAGGAATTTAATTTTGGGGCTAATCACAAATATTGCTAAATCTACTTTAGAATTTGGGTGAAGAATCGCTTCCTTGCATATAAACTCTATGAAATAGCGATTTTGGGAGGGACCTTTAATAGTATAAACAACTCGCACTTTAGAGCAATTACCAACAACATGCTTATTGGTTACTAACACAGGTATCCCCTTATTTTCATCTGTATCAAATGTGAAATGAAAAGCAGTCGCAGATCCTATTTCTTTTTCATGATCATCTAACATCGTAACTCTCACTGTTGAAAGCATACAGGTTTCAGACAAGCTATAATCCATTAAAATCATCTCCTTCCTGCTTTATTATATCGCGGGTCTGGAGGAAAGACAAGTAGAAGGAAGCGGGGTGAAAAATTGAGGACAAACAAAAGAAAAGCTCCTATTGGGCCACAACAGGAGCAAATCGAGTATTTGGAAACTTTAACTTTCATTTTGTGCGTCTTGATTGCCAGTCTCACAATCACCGTTTTCGTGTTGTCTGTCAGATTCAGCGGTTTTCGTGATTTCGTCATCGATATCATTCACCGGCAATCCGTTATTTTCCAAAATCTGAGTAAGGTCTTGTATGGAGAGTAATAAATCTTTTTGAATTTCGGATAGCGCCCCCTTGTGTTCTTCGCAATTATTATCTATTGAAATAGTTACCTCATTTACTTGGTGAACGTTTTCGGACTGATTGTCAGAGGAAGTAAAAAATACGGAATATATTTCCAACAATAGCATAAGCAGGCCAAAAATAAATGCGGTTGTGGCTTGGTGCTTTTTTAAAGTTTCTTCAAGGGACTTTTTCTTTGGTACATCATCTGGGATTACCGTATCCAGTACATCTGATACCCTCTCAACACTTTTGTCATCTAACTGAACTTCACGGTTGCTTGATGAATTCCAATCTAATGAATCTAGTGGAACATTTTTAAGGATCTCTAAACTATCAAAAAGTATTTTTGATTGTCTCTGTTCAAAACTTTTTGAAATGTTTATTAATGCAGATGTCATGGAATCTAAAATATTGAAACTAAATTTATCTAACAATGATTCCGCTGTTTCTGAAACCGAGATAAACCCTTTCAACAATTGCTTGTATTGTTCAGAATCAAAATAGTTTATTAAATTGTCAAATGATTCATTATTTTTAATCATGCTGTTCACCTCCTCCCTATTGACATTTTACCACTCGTTGAGAGGACAGGCAATCAAACCAAAATAAAATAGCCGCACTCAGGCGGCGGAAAGGAGAAAATCAATATGCGGAAAACTTTATGTTATGCGCCAAAATGGACATCTGGGAAAATGGATTTACCGATGTATCCAAATTTAACAGTAAACGATGTATCTGTTTATTTACGCAAATCGGAAGCTACAATTAAACGCTGGTTGTCTGAAGGAATCATACCGGGATTCAAAATTGAAAGAGAATGGTTTATACCCAGAGATAAATTTTTACAGGAAATTGAAAGGAGGACAAGCCAGTTTGACAGTAAATAAGAAAGATATTGTGTTACTGGTTTTAGTTTTCGCTGTCTCTTTTTTAGTCAGCTGGACCATCAATCTGCTTATTTAATTCTGAAAGGAGGACAAGCACATGAGCCCAGAAATGACGGTGGCGTTTATCGTTCTGGCGGTATGGAGCGCCGTATTCACAGCGGCATATATCGGCGAGCGGTACCGGAACCGGAAGCTGAGGAACGCTTTAAAGAAGAAAAGGAGCCGGTACATAAGAGAGGTGAGTTATGGGAATGAAACAATCCATCTGTGACAAAGACTGCTTTCACTGCCGTTTTTCAGATTGTGTTAATCACTACGGCCCATATACTGAGGCGAAAGACATTAAAAAGGCTTTGAATGGGCAAAAGAAAAGCCGCCCCATGACGGAACGGCAATTATTTCTTCATGAGATAGAATCTTCTATTATGTCCATTAAATGAATAGGGTCAAGTTGAAATAGTGTACAACGTTGTGCAATGTCTAATACAATCTCCAAATACATAGAAACATCTGAAATGAATACTACATCTATTTGTATATTTTCAGTCATATCAACAGCTTTAATTCCATATGAAATGTACCTTCCCACGTATGGGTGAAAAAGTGATTCTTTAACAACCAGGTACACGGTCAAATAAATCCTCCTCATTTTTAAAAATTCCCACATCTAAGTCGAAATAAACCATTAACCTCAGCAATACAATCGACCCAGGCAACACTAAACCTTTTTCGATTTGCTGATACCATCGCACCGATATGGATACAATATCAGCTACTTGTTCCTGAGTAAGAGAGCGCTCTGATCTTGCGTGATAAATTTCTCGTGCAAATGTTGACTTTATTGACATTGACATTTCCTCCTTTGTTAAGAAGGATAAATCAATCTGTGACTTAACGCCACGAATCATGAATTCAGTTTATCAAAAATGACGAAATTTTTCGAATATTGTCGAATTAATCCTATCCTTCTTATGACTAAAGGATACATGAAAACTCAATAAAATCCTGTTCCTTAAATAAAGGTTAAAAAAGCCGTCCTGTAATATTCACAGAACGGCAGTGAGATCAACCTACTTTATGAAATTCTTTCTCATGTTGTGTCAGACGCTTTTCACCAGAAGAAATATCCTCCCAAGCCATCTTCAAACTGGATTCTAGAGAATCAAAGCGGTCGTTCATTTCTTCTCGCATAGCGTTCATTCCAACACGCAATTCTTCTTGGCCTTGTTCCAAGGTTGCTTGACCCTGTTTTAAACTTGCAATATCTCCTTGCATCTGCTCTAAAATAGCAAGAATCTTTTCTTCATTATTCACATCAATCCCTCCCTATTCAATCCATGTTTCTACTATACCACGGTATGCTACCCCGGTCAATCTCATTTGTTGATTTCCGGCTTATCCGTCCGACCTACTAAATAGTCGATGGATACGTCGAAGTAGTCAGCAAGGGTAATGAGTTGATCAAATGCTGGGTTTCTCTCGCCGATTTCATAGCTTTGTATTCCTCTTTCGCTTGCTCCAACTTCAACAGCAAGCTGCTTTTGTGTTAGCCCTTTTTTCTTACGAATAATCCTAAGTCTTTTTGCAAAATCGTTCATGTCATATCCTCCTTAAAAAACTGGGGATTGACGCGCACAAACAATCGTGTTATTATAAAAGCATAACACGTACAAATATGCGTGTTCAATCTAGAAAGCGAGCGGGTGATGAAAAATATAAAATTGATAGAAAGACGCAACAAAATAGGCCTTACGCAAGTAGAAGTTGCAAAAAAGGCCGGCGTTTCAGAACGCGCCTATCAGAGTTATGAAGCGGGGAAACGTCAGCCAAACGTTCAAACCGCTAAACTGATAGCCAAAGTATTGAAAAGCACAGTGGAAAAGCTTTTCTAAGGAAAGGATAACACAAAGGCAAAAAAAGGACAAGCAGAAAGGAGCAAAAACGTGGATTACGAAAAGGAAATTGCAATATTGCGGCAGGAAATTGAGGAATTGAAAAGCCGAAAGCCCAAAATCATTAACACTACTTTCTATAAAATAGCGGATCAGGAATGCGATGAATTTTTCGAGCGGGTTAAACAGGAAAATCAAAATTATTCAGGCCGGTTACTTTGCAAAAACGCCGCAAAGGACGCTTATTGTGAACGGCACAATTTATTTGGAAAAGATAGAAAAACTCCTTCCAGATACATTACTTCGGAAGAATCCGCAAAAGAATTTGTCGCTTTATTCAAATTGTTTTTAGCTATTTATCAAGGCTACTTAAAGAATGGAGTAAGATATAATGCCAGTTAATAAAAAGAAAAGCCGCCCTCGCGACTGGCATCACGAAGGGCGACACACGAAAAACAACTGAATATATTTTAAACCAAAACAGGAGGTTTGTCAAATGAGTTATGACGGCTTTGGCCCAAATCAGGGCATTCACGTAGAAAAAGACGACGCTTTAAGCTACGCGATGGACGCTTGCGGAATTGAACCTCAAAAAGGAAAAAAGATTGACCCGGAATTCGCTCAAATGTTAGAAGAATGGTTCTTTTCGGGAAACTGGATTTAAAAGGAGAAAACATCATGGATAAATTAATTCTTACTGTGCATAGATCATCCACCATTACCAGCAACCTGGTACGGCTTCCGGATGACGCTATAGAAATCGTGCGGCAGATCCAGCTTGAAAGCGGGCTGTCCGCCTCTAGTATTGTGGCGCAGATTTTACGCTGGGCGCAAAACAGAGTGGAAATAAAAGAAATCTGATAGAACGGAGCGGTAAATATGCGATTAACCCATTGGAAAAAGCTGTCCAACCCGAATTATCTCGGCGCATACAGCATTGAAGACAATAAGGACTTAATTTTGACCATCAGCAAGGTACAGCAGGAAACTGTCACCGGCCCGGACGGAAAAAAAGACGAGTGCATCGTCTGCTATTTTTCTGAATCAGAAAAACCGATGATTTTAAACAGCACAAACGCTAAACAGATTCAAAAGCTTTTAAACACTCCATACATAGAAAAATGGATTGGCCACAAAATTCAAATTGGAATCGAGAAGGTTCGGGCATTTGGAGATATTGTGGAAGCGCTTAGGGTGAGAAAGTTCCTTCCCAAAAATATTGAGATCAAATGTGAGCGCTGCGGAAACAATATCACAGCTTCCGGAAATATGAGCGCGGAACAGGTAGCTGAGTACGCAAAGAAAAAGTTTGGAAAGAATCTGTGCGTTACCTGCGGTAAGGCGGCTGCGGCCGAAAACGGCCGTCAGAAAACGGAGGCGGAAAATGCTGAAGCTGACCAGTAAAAATTATTACAGTCAAGAAGCAAATCAGGCCTATTGGTCTGCCAGCTTTATCAAATCCATGATGGATTGTCCCGCCAGAACCATTGCTGAACTGGAAGGTAAATATTTCAGACCTGCAACTGTCTCTCTCTTAATAGGCTCTTATGTGGATTCCTATTTTGAGGGGACGCTGGAGCAATTCAAGGGAAACCACCCGGAACTGTTCAAACGTGACGGCACGTTAAAAGCCGAGTATTTAAGAGCCAATGACATGATACGGAGAGCAGAACAGGATCCGGTTTTTATGGAATACACACGCGGAGAAAAGCAGGTTATCCTGACCGGAGAGATCGAGGGATTGCCCTTTAAAGCAAAGCTGGACATATACCAGCGTGGAAAGCGGATTGTAGATCTTAAAACTGTTAAAGACATGGAACCAATGTACCGGCCTGGGCAAGGAAAGCTTTCCTTCGCCGAATATTGGAACTGGCCTCTCCAAATGGCTGTTTACCAAGCAGTGGAAGGCCATAGGCTCCCATGTTATTTAGCTGTGATATCTAAAGAGGATCCGTCAAATATCGCTGTGATAGAAATCCCGCAGCACACACTGGACGCAGAAATGGAGGTATTAAAAGAACGCCTCCCCTATTTTGACGCTGTCAGAACAAAGGTTATTGAACCTCCAAGGTGTGAAAAATGCGATTACTGCCGTGCCACTAACCGACTTTCCGGGCCTGTCAGCCTGGACGATTTAATAGAATTTGAAGGAGGAGTAATATGAATAAAATTGTTATCTGCGGAAGATTGACAAAGGATCCCGAGCTTAGAACCACGAACAACGGCACTGAGGTATGCGGCTTCACTGTCGCGGTGGATCGCCGGATTAAGAAAAACAGTGAAAAGGAAACAGACTTTATCGACTGCACCGCCTGGGAAAAAACCGGAGTATTCGTTAATACATATTTTCATAAAGGCGACGGGATCACCGTTGAAGGAAGAATGGAATCGCGAAAATGGGTGGATAACGACGGAAAGAACCGGGTGGCCTGGGGCGTGACCTGCGATAACGTGGAGTTTTCTTTGGGCCGGAGCAAGCCACAGGAAACCGGTACGGCCGCTGAAAACAGCGAAGCTCAGAAATCCTCAAAAAATTTTGTCGATATTGAGCCGCTGTCAGATGAAGATATGCCTTTTTAAGGGTGAGCGGTTATGATGATATGGATTGACAGCAGAGAAAAGGACCATGCCATTCAAAAAATACTGAATCATTTTCAATCAGTTCATACCAAATACTTTGTCTCTAAGCTTCCGGTCGGTGATTACATGTCATTGGACAACCCCAGGCTTGTGATAGACCGAAAGCAAAACCTTTCCGAATTGTGCCAAAATGTCTGCCAGGATCACAAGCGATTCCGTTCTGAACTGGAACGGGCAAACGAATACGGAATCAAGCTGATTATTCTATGCGAACACGGCGGAGCGGTCAAAGAACTGAAAGACGTTATTCATTGGATCAACCCAAGACTAAGGCTGTCCCCTATGGCGATGTCCGGGGAACGGCTGTACAAGGTGCTTTCCGCTATGGGGGAAAAATACGGCGTCCGTTTTGAATTTTGCAAAAAGGCGGACACCGGAGAGGTATATGTTCTGGAATTTTCCCGTGAAAGCGTACGGTTTGCGGAACAGCGGGGATTTAAAATCTCAGAACTACTTGATTTTCCCCAGACCAATATTCCTAATTTGTTTTTCTATGCTTTCCGCAAAAACCATAAAAACGTAGCCAGAGACAAAACGGACAAATTTCTGGACGAATTAGGCGGGCTTTCCAGCGCTGAGATTACCCGGCTGGTGGAGCTTTACAACCAGCCAAATGAATCTTTGATTCTCGCGGAGGAAAGTGGAAGAAAAAACTGCCGTCTGACGGTGGAACTGTAAAAGCGTACACCGTCGGAGATTACACAAAAGGCTTTAACCGGGTTTTTCCTTATTATTTAGCCATCGGTATGACCGCCGGCCAGTTTTGGGACGAGGACCCCTGGCTGGCGGAAGCCTACCGGGAAGCGGCGGAATACCAGGCCCAGCGGAAAAGCTGGGAAATGTGGCTTCAGGGCGTTTACTTCTTTAACGCTGTTTCCACAGCTTTGGGCAACGCTTTCCGAAAAAAAGGCGCAAAACCGGTGAATTATATGGAGCAGCCGATCCGGATTCTGCCTTTATCCGAGGAAGAAAAAGAAGCGAAAGCGGAACAGGAAAGGCAAAAAACCATCGCCTTTCTGAACCGATTCACCAAAAAATGGGAGGAAACACACTGAGCGTTGAACTGGATACCCTGGAACTAAAAGTACAATCAAACGCAGATCAAGCAGCGCTTAAAGTTGATAAGCTTACCTCCGCTTTAAACAATTTAAAAGGCATCACCAAGGGCGGCGTTGGGCTTACGACGGTTGCGAACCAATTGAGTAAGCTGAACGGCGCTCTTTCTGGTTTGAATATCAACAGCAAAAAGATAACGGAATTAAAATCCGCTTTATCCGGCCTGTCCGATGTGCAGAAATCCACCGGGCTTACCTCAACCATAAACGCCCTGAAAAAGCTCCCGCAGATCAGCAAAGAACTGTCTGCCACGGATTTAAGCAAATTCGCCGGTCAAATGACCCAGGTCGCCAACGCTGTGCGTCCTTTGGCCTCCGAAATGGAAAAGGTATCCGCCGGCTTCAAGGCTTTCCCTATCCGTATTCAAAAGCTGATTTCCAGCAATGCGGGGCTGGCGGCGTCGAATAAAACGACTGGAAAATCCTTTGGTTTTTTCGGAACCGGAATTTCCAGCGCAATTACAAAAATCGGTGTATGGTATTTAGCGTTACGGAAAATTGCTTCTGTTATGGCAGAATGGATCAATGAGAGTAATTCTTATATCGAAAACATGAATCTGTTTACTGTCGCTATGGGAGAAGCCGCACAGGGCGCTTACGATTATGCCGTTCAGGTAAATAAAGTCCTTGGAATAGATACTTCAGAGTGGATTCGAAACCAAGGTGTCTTTAAGCAAATCACCTCCGGATTTGGTATCGCTGAAAATGATGCGAATCAAATGTCTAAGGTTTTAACTCAACTTGGGTATGATATTTCATCGTTTTTCAATATTAGCATTGAAGACGCTATGCAAAAAGTACAATCCGGTATTTCCGGAGAACTGGAGCCTCTACGCCGCTTGGGTTACGCATTGGATCAAGCGACCTTGCAGCAGGTAGCCTACAACCACGGAATTGATCAATCTATCAATACCATGACTCAGGCAGAAAAGTCTTATCTGAGATTCATCGCTATTTATGATCAAAGTAAAAATGTGATGGGAGACCTTGCTAGAACAGTACAAACCCCAGCTAATGCTATACGCATTTTGAATCAGCAGATCACACAATTAAAGAGAGCTCTAGGAAATTTGCTTTTACCAATTCTTCAGCAGATCATTCCCTGGATTCAGGCGTTTGTGGTAATTTTAACTGACGCTATTCAGGCGCTAGCAAACTTTTTCGGATTTGAATTGCCTACTATTGATTATAGCGGTATGGACAATATTGCTGTTAGTGCCGGAGGAGCGGCAGATGCTGTAGAAGACACTGCCAACGCATTGGGAGAGGCTGCCGGCGAAGCCAAAAAGCTTAAGGATTATACTCTGGGATTCGATGAACTGAATATTATCAAGCCGGATATTAATACAGGAAATGATCATGATGGGGGAAGCACTGCCGGTATTGGGGGAATTGACTCAGGACTCGATCTATCTGACTATGACTATGATTTCTTAGGCGATGCCAAATCAAACGTGGATAGCATTATTGGTGGAATTCGTGCTTGGGCCGGAGAAATGAAAGAAAAACTGGCCCCGCAGTTGAAATATGCAGACGATGTATTTAAACGAATTGGTGATTTTTTTAGAAATAGCCAATGGGGTAGCTTTGGAGGTTTTTTACAGTCGACGTTTTCTTATATCGGAGAATTTGCCGCAAAGTTTGGCTTATTGAATTTAGGAGATTTTTCCACCATGTTTTTAGGGCTGGTTGAATTTTTCTCCGGTCTATCAAAATGGAACACGGAAGATATGGTCAACGGCATAAAAGATTTTACGCTGGGAGTGATGTCTCTCCCGTTTGACACCCTATTCTTATTTATTGATGGAATTGGGCAATTGTTTGGGCAGGACTGGGGTATTTTAGATTGGTTCCAAGGGGTAAAGCAAAGTATTTTAGATTTGAACCTTGGACAGTGGGCAGCTGATGCCAAGGAAAAAACAATTGCAGTATGGGAGGAAATCGTTACTTATTTTCAAGAACATTTTCAAGCAATCGGAGATTTTTTCAAGGGATTGTGGGAAAGTGTTTCGGGATTTTTTACACAGCTATGGACAGATATTCAAAATGTTTGGAGTACCGTTAGTAATTGGTTTAACACAAATATAATTCAACCAATTGTGTCAGGTTTTGAAGGACTGAAGACTAGAATTTCCCAGCTTTTTGAAGGCTTATGGTTGATTATACAAGCGGTCTGGGTCACCGTCAGCGATTGGTTTAATACGAACGTCATTGAACCAATTGTAGGATTTTTTAGTGGGCTATGGGAAAAAGTATCCGGATTTTTTACACAATTATGGGAAGACATTCAAGGTGTTTGGAATCCGGTAAGCGAGTGGTTTAATAGCAATGTAGTCCAACCGGTAACAAACTTTTTCAAAGGAGTGTGGACAAATGTTTCCGGCTTCTTTACAAACCTGTGGACTGACATTCAGGGAGTATGGAATAACGCTAGTCAATGGTTTGACAAGAATGTAATTCAGCCGGTCACAGGTTCCTTTGATACTGTTACGTCAAGTATCTCCGGCGCTTTTTCTTCCGCATGGTTAGCTGTTAGACAAGGTGCCGCCAATGCAATGAACGGCGTTATCAGCGGAATTGAATCAGCAATAAATTGGATTGTTGATGGTATAAATGGACTGCTGGGCGGATTTAATAATGTCGCTAGTTGGGCTGGAAACGTATTAGGAAAAAACTGGGGAGGAGTTACTTTATTAAATAGAGTATACTTGGGAAGAGTGCCTGTTCCTCAGTATGAATTTGGCGGCTTCCCCACTCCCGGCCAGTTGTTTGTAGCAAACGAGCCGGGCAACCCGGAAATGATCGGTTCTATCGGCGGCAGGACGGCAGTAGCCAATAACGAACAAATTACAGAAGCCATCGCCGCGGCCGTGTACAACGCTATGGTTTCCGCCCAGGCCCAGCAAGCGGACAGGCCGATCCAGATCAATGAGACGATTAATCTTGACGGACGCGCGGTATACCGGAACCAGCGGCAGGTAGAACAGGCCCAGGGCTACCGCATGACCACCAGCACAATTCCAGTTTGACACTCCCCACGGATAAATCCGGGGGATTCTCGGTTCAGCGAGTATCGCGCCGTGGTTGCGTCTTACGCACTCTCCCCGAGCGTATAGGTTCGGGCGTGTCCCGCCCTACCATATGTATTGCCTACGCCAAAAGGCGCAGCCCTTCATTCAAGATATTCTTTGCTGCGTTCGTATCCCTGTCGTGGACAGTGCCGCAAGAGGGACAATTCCACTCCCGGACAGAGAGGTCTTTCGTCCCTGGCCACTGAGCGCCGCAAGCAGAGCAGAGTTGGCTGGACGGGTAGAAACGGTCAATCGTGACCACCTGTTTCCCGTACCACCCTGCCTTGTATTCCAACTGCCTGCGAAACTCTCCCCATGAAGCGTCGGAGATTGACCGGGCCAGCCTGTGATTTCGCACCATATTCTTGGGGGCCAAGTCCTCTATGGCTATGAAGTCATAGTCCCGCACAAGCTGAGAGGACAGTTTGTGAAGCATATCCTGCCGCTGGTTGGAAATGCGTTCATGGAGTCTTGCCACCTGAAGCCGGGCTTTTTCTCTGCGCTTGCTCCCCTTTGTTTTTCGGGAGAGCTGACGCTGGAGACGGGCAAGTTTTTCCTGGCTCTTGGTTAGGAACTTGTGGTTTGGATATTCCACCCCATCGGAGCTAACAGCAAACGACTTCAAGCCCATGTCAAGACCAACTGCCACCCCGGTAGAGAGCAAAGGCTCTATCTCTACATCGGTGCAGCACAGGGCAACAAAGTATTTCCCACTGGGATTGCGGGAGACTGTTGCGGATAGGATACGACCTTTAACCTCTTTAGAGACACGACACTTTACAAGACCGAGTTTCGGGAGCTGTACGGCCTTGTCCAGAACTTTGATATTTGTCCCCACGCATTTGCTTTTGTAGCTCTGCCGGTGGTCGTGCTTACTCTTGAACCGGGGGTAACCGGGTTTCTCCCCCCGCTTCACTCGCCGAAAGAAATTCTGGTAGGCTGCGTCCAGGTCTCGCAAAGAGGATTGCAGGGCAGTCGCATCCACTTCTCGCAGCCACTCCAGAGTCTTTTTGAGTTGGGTCACATCACCGGCGCAGTCATAGTAGTTGAATGTTCGCCCATCTCGTTCATAGACTTCTTTTCGTATGGCGAGATAGTGGTTGAACACGAACCGACAACAGCCGAGTGTGCGTAAGATCTGATTTTCTTGTGTCCGGTTTGGGTACAGCCGGAATTTGTACGAATATTCCACATACATCACCGTCCTGATTGTACCACGTTGCTTGCATCGGTGCAATCTTTACGGGAGAACAAGGTGTGGCTTATATCCCCATGCCTGAAGGCAGGGGTATTACGCCACGTGTGATAAGGAGGGATAAACTGGCTTGGATTGAAACAGACGGGGGAATCGCTCTCCCCGCCCCAGCATTAAACAGCGGAAAAGTAAGCATCTCCACCTTAGTTGACGGAGGCCGAAACCAAAATGGCAACTTTATCGGTCAGGTAATCGGCAACGACAAATTAAAAATTGAAATGAAATTTCCTGTTCTCTATCCGCAGGAAATGATGAATTTTCTGAAGCTCTTTGACCGGTCCCAGGGTGGCTCGTTCGTGAACCATTTTCGGGTATTTGATCCCCGGATTAACAACTATACCTATTTAACCATGTACGTT
>ENA-OUQI01000123-OUQI01000123.1-human-gut-metagenome-genome-assembly--contig:-NODE-123-length-72558-cov-15.717805_pt1 | contig 72558 bp, 68 predicted proteins | sample MGYA00237953_ERZ548840 | MGnify/ENA primary metagenome ERZ548840 (study PRJEB26490, sample SAMN05194690) | human gut metagenome | biome: terrestrial biome; feature: human-associated habitat; material... | reverse complement strand
TGCCCGTAAAATCCAGCCCCCCGGTTACGGGCAAAATGCCGTTTTTTGAATTCTGCCCGTAAAACCCAGCCCTCGGTTACGGGCAAAACGCTGATTCTTGGAATTTGCCCGTAAAAGGCATCCCTCGGTTACGGGCAAAATGCCGTTTTTTGAATTCTGCCCGTAAAACCTAGCCCCCGGTTACGGGCAAAACGTCGATTTCTGGGATTTGCCCGTAAAAGGCGGCCCTCGAAGTTCCCTCGATTACGTACAGAACGTTTTGATCCATGAAAATGAAAACAGACTTTTTTCTTATTTCCATCATGGCAGACGATCGTCCTGCATACGAAAAAACCGGATCAGATTTGCGATTGATTGCAAATCATCCGTTTTTTTCAATTTGATGCATAGTTTTTTCAAAGACTGTATTTTACAAAAAAATATGTGCTAAAATTAAATAGTAAAACTTTTATCGAAAGGAAACAAAAATGGCAACCATCAAAGACATTGCAAAAAAAGCCAATGTTTCGCAAGCAACCGTTTCGCGCATCCTCAACTATGATCCGACGCTTTCCGTCAATGACGAAACAAGAAAACGCGTCTTTGCAGCTGCGGAAGCTCTCAATTATACAAAACACAAACAAAAAAACAGCCGACATTATTCAGGAAAAAACGTTGCCGTTATCTTTTTCGGAAACCAGATTCAGGAAATCAACGATTCATATTACTATTCGATCAGAGACGGCATCGAAGAAAAGCTCAGCGAGCAAAAAATCAATGCGGTCATGTACTATGGCCACAGCGAATGGAACGACATCGAAGACTGCATCGGCGTCCTTGTCCTTGGCGGAGATCAATATGCCAAAGATGAAATTTCCAAACTGAAAAAGCTCTCGATTCCCGTTGTTTTCGTCGATTCGAACATGCTGAAGGAAAACTTTTCATGCGTCTACTCCGATTTTTCATCAGTCGTCGACAGCATCATCAGCCATTTCATCGCCCATGGCAGCAAACGCATCGGGATGCTCGCCGGAGAACTTCCGAACGTTTCCGGAACCTCGCATGACTTCAGACTCGAGGACTTCAAGCGCTGCATGAAAGACCGCGGACTGTATGACGACAAAAGAGTCTTTATCGGCGCATACGATCCTGATTCGGGATATGCTGCGATTCGGCAAGCCTTGAATTCAGTCAGTCGAAACGATTTTCCGGATGCGCTCCTGATTTCAAACGATGCAATGGCTATCGGAGCGCTGAAGGCATTTAAAGAAGCTGAAATTGACGTTCCAAAAGATGTCAGCATCATTTCGTTCAATGATACGATTTCGGCGCAATATGCCAATCCGCCATTGAGCAGCATTCGAATCGAATCAAATGAAATGGGCAGAAGGGCCGTTGATCTTTTGATCGACCGTCTCGACTCCCCCGACCGCATCCCATATATGATCATGCTGGGAACAAAACTGATCTTGCGTGAAAGTTCCCTGAATTGAAACAGGACCCTTGAAGCTTTTAATTGCTCCAAAGGTCCTGTTCTGATGTTTGAACCAAAATCTCACCAGAGCTGCCGCGTGCTCTGCATTTTCAAACAAAAAAAGGATCTTCTCTGCAGCATCTCGCCACAAAGAAGATTCTTTTTGCTTTTTTATCCTTTTCCTTTCAATTCGCATCTTGCCCCAATACATATTTCACAACTTCTTCCGTGCTTTCCGCAATTTGCGTTGCGCCGGCCTGCCTGAGTTCCTCACGCCTTCCAAAACCGTAGAGGACACCGATCGAATCAAGCCCGGAATCATTGGCTCCGCTGATATCATATTCACGATCGCCAACCATTATGACTTGTTGATGATCCTTGATTTCCAAATCTTTGAGCGCTTTTTTGATAATGTCTGATTTGCGCCCCAACTTTCCGTCAAGCGTTGCCCCGACGATGTGTTCAAAATACTTGTCCAACTCAAAATGCTCGAGAATTTGACGCGCAAACTTCTCTGGCTTGGACGTCGCCAAAACAAGTTCTACCCCTGCTCGTTTCAACTTTGCAAGCATTGATTCCGCACCGTCATAAACGCGGTTTTCGAACAATCCCTTAACCGCAAAATATTCCCGATACGTGTCAACCATGTCCTGGGCCTGATTTTTTGGAAGATTGAGATAACCTGCAAAGGAATCTGCCAAGGGCGGTCCGATAAATTTCAACAGTTCCGCTTCATCCGGAACCGGATATCCGTTTTTTTCAAGCGCATATTTAATGGAGTTGATGATTCCTTCTGAAGAATCGGTCAACGTGCCGTCAAGATCAAAAAATGCGTAGCGATACATGAAAAAGCCTCCTGAATTTATTTACTTTTCCATTATACCCTAAAACTCAGGCCTTGCGATTCTTATAGACGCCGACCGTCAGGAACGGAACGACGACGATTGCGATTGCCAAATATCCGCAGTAGCCATAGCCATATTTGATGATGTTCGTCAAACCGACCAAGGAAATCGTCATTGATAGGATGATGATAAATGCAGCGATTGCCATGCGACGCTTGACTGGATTTTCAACTTTGCTGAAGATCTTGGAATTTTCAAAGCGTGAAACAAATGCAAACGTCGTCGTAACGCCGGTTGACGTTAAGCAAAGAATCAACGTGATGCCGTAAATTGCCATCATCCAGCCCATATGCATCGATTTCAATGTCGTCAGAGTCGGCAAAACCATGCCTGCTTCGCTTGAACCGTATGTTGATTGCCAACACATCAGCATGATTACGGCCAGCCCCAACGCAATCGTGTTCATGATAAATGAAACGGTCATCGACTTTGCTTCAGCGTGATTCTTGTTGCCGGAGAAAATAGCACCGCAGGCAAGCATAGTCGGGAGCGTTACGCATTGAAAACCGGCGTAAGTAAAGGCATTGCCGATTGCGTGCGGAATCTGCGAAAACCCTTGCCTGGCAAATGAAGCAGCCATCACGACGCCGAAGTTGCCAGCCTTTCTGATACCGACAATATAGATGATCAAAACACAAAACATGATTGCAATTCCCATATAAGTACTTGCCTTACGCACGACACCGGCTCCAAAAATCGTCAAACACAAAATAATGGAACCTACGATGACGATGCTGACGTAATAATTCCAGCCAAGGTATTGCTGCAATGCGCTGGCCGCACCTGAAACGGCTGCGGCAACTGCCATTACGACCATGATGTCAAAAAAGACTTCAAATAAAATTTCGAGCTTGTCAAACGGATGGTAAAGTTTTTCAAACAGCTCCTTATGGGATTTAAGGTTGAATTTGTTGTACATGATCATCGCTTCTCGCATCGTCATCGTCAAAAGAAACATGGCCAAAACAAGACTGATGATTCCGGACCATCCAAGCGAGACAAAGTAGGTATTTTCCTGATTGCCCGTTGCAAATCCGCCGCCGGCATGGGCCGAAAAAAGTACGGATGCGACTGAAAAAATTGCCATTGCTGATTTCGGAATTCCAAATTCCTTTTTGTTTTCTGCTTGTATATCCATTATGATACCTCCAAATTTCCCATCAAACCATCATGTGACAAAAAAGACCCCTCGCCTCTTCTGTCCAACTACTACGACAGAAGAGACGAAAGGCCTTAAGCTAGCATGGGCATTCCGCGGTACCACTCTTCTTCACTGTGATAAATACAGTGCTCTCATTCGGTCCAACAACCTATGCCGAGATAACGGAGGCAACCCCGTCGATTCCTACTTGGTTTCAGAATCACCGTTTAGCGGCGAGTTCAACGATTTCGCATGTCCGCTTTACACCACCCAGCGGCTCTCTTGATACGCGTCTTCATCTAATACTCCGCTTCATTACGTTTGCTTGTTTATGATATTATCACACGTATCTTTTTGTTTCAACATTTTTTTGTTATTTTTTTCAAATCTTTTTGTAATCCAGCTCCAGAACTTCCCGTTTTATCTGAGGATGGAGCGCGACATTTTTGAAACGGTTTTGGCGATTACTTCACTTTCGAAAAAGCCTTCAAAAAAGCAACCGGATTATCACCGACCGAATGGAGCAAACGCAATCACTGAAGTCTGCTTTTAAGTCTTTGCAACCCAAGCACAAGCGCCAATCCCATCAAGCAAAAAACAATGCTGAAGCTTTCAAAATGCAACGGATCAAGCGGAACGGAAAGTGTTGTCGGCCCCATGACGATTGCATAAAACGAACCAAGCATCATTCCGATGATAAAATGCAGCGTCTGTGAACGGTAACGTTTCAGGCAGGTTCTGATGACTTTGACAACCGTTGCCGCACCAAACAGGATTCCTGCGGCAAAGCACAACAAGCTTGGCAGAGCTTGAAAATTCAGCGTAATGACGCTCTTGATTGCAGAAATAACGGGGATATATGCTCCAAAAATCAGCAGCATCGTCGAACCGGAAACTCCTGGCAAGAACATTGCGGAAACAGCCAAAGCACCGATCAAAAACAGCTTGACGGAAGCAACCGCACTGAATCTTTCAAGATTCAGCACCGCAGAAGGAGCATTGCCGTTGACCACTCCGATCATGATTACCAGCAGCATGCCGGCCACAAGAAACAAGATCCCGCCTGGCCCCTTCTTGAAGTGATTTTTTTCCTCAATGACGATCAGCGGAATCGCACCGGCAATGAATCCGATGAACAACGAGCTCACCTTGTAGATGTGATTCTCAAAAAGAGACGACAATATCAGCACCGCCAGCACCATGCCGATTGCCCAGCCGATTCCGAGCTTCGCCAAATACTTTGCGGCCGCCTTTTTTTGGACGCGATTTCCTCGCATCAGGTCATCGATCGCCCCGATGAAATTATCGTAAAATCCCATGATAAAAGCAACCGTCCCACCGGAAACTCCCGGAACGCTATCGGCAAGAGCCATCAAAAAACCGTTCAGTCCTTGTCTGATCATTTAAATTCCTCCAGTTTATGATTTGCTTATTGTACCATAATGAGATAAATTTTATCTAAACTGAAACTTAAATTTTTTATAACAAATCAGTCGGAATTTTTGAGGAAACTTCCACAGACCCAAAGTACAAAATGCTTAATTCTCCGCCGACAAAGCCAATATTTCAGATTGACGAACGAGGACGGACAAGCGTCCCGAGCCCGATTCCGAGGCTGATTCAGACAGCTCATTTTATCTCATGAGCATGTTGCTCACAAGTATTTTTTGTTGGCCTGAATATCAGGATCATATTCGTCAAAGCGGCAGCACCGTATTTCGCAAAATCTCTGGCTTTTACGGGCAGATTTCAAAAATCGCCCATTTGCCCGTAACCGAGGGCTGGGTTTTACGGGCAAATCCCAGAAATCGACGTTTTGACCGTAACCGAGGGTTGACTTTTACGGGCAAATCTCAAAAATCGACGTTTTGCCCGTAACCGAGAGCCGCCTTTTACGGGCAAATCTCAAAAATCGGCATTTTGCCCGTAACCGAGGGCTGACTTTTACGGGCAAATCCTAGAAATCGACGTTTTGCCCGTAACCGAGGGCCGCCTTTTACGGGCAAATCTCAAAAATCGACGTTTTGCCCGTAACCGAGGGCTGGGTTTTACGGGCAAATCCCAAAAAACGGCGTTTTGCCCGTAACCGGGGGCTGGGTTTTACGGGCAGATTTCGAAAATCGCCCATTTGCCCGTAACCGAGGGCTGACTTTTACGGGCAGATTTCAAAAATCGGCATTTTTCCCGTAACCGGGGGCTGACTTTTACGGGCAAATCCCCAAAATCGACGTTTTGCCCGTAACCGAGGGCTGACTTTTAAGGACAAATCCCAAAAATCGCCATTTTGCCCGTAACCGAGGGCTGGGTTTTACGGGCAGATTTCAAAAATCGCCCATTTTGCCCGTAACCGAGGGCTGGATTTTACGGGCAAATCCCAAAAATCGCCCATTTGCCCGTAATCACGCCCCGGCACGCTGATTGAACAGGCGATGCGAAGCGCCGCATTTATCGTTTATCATTTCCATATGCAAAATTGAAAAAATGCCGGACAAAATCAGTCGCAGTTTGACCCCATTTGTTCGACATTTCATTTGAAGAACCCCTTAAATCAGAATTCTTCCATCATTTTTTTCGCATCCTCTGCGGCCTTCACTTTATCGTTTGACTTGACGATCATTCCGTCCTCGTCAATCAGATAGGTCGTTCTCACGACCCCCATATACGTTTTTCCGAAACTTTTCTTTTCCTTCCACACGTCATACGCTTTGATCGTTTCAAGATTTTCATCCGACAATAACGTAAATTTCAAACCGTGCTTTTCTTCAAAACGTTTGTGTGATTCGACGGAATCCTTGCTGATGCCCAAAACAACGGCTCCTTTTTCTTCGAACTGCGGCAAATGTGCGGTATATCCGCAGGCCTGACTGGTGCATCCGGGCGTATTGTCTTTTGGATAAAAATACAGAATTACCTTCTTGCCGCGATATTCATCGAGACTGTGCATCTTGCCGTTTTGATCCGGCAACGTAAACAATGGTGCTTTAATTCCTGTTTCCAACATTTCAAACCACTTCCCTTCGCCATGATCATAACTCATTTACGCTTCAAAAGCACACAATAAGCTTGTGAATTTTTGCTTTAATAACCTGGCGAAGCACTGCATTTGACAAAAAGCAAAGAATTTTTTCAGCAATTCGTTTTAATTGTTCTGAGCTCGCAAAATGCCGGCAAAAATCCAGAGCGCAAGGCAACGTTTTGCGAAGCAAGATGCGATAATGCCGTCCCGTAATAAGGAACCCTGCCGAGTTTCCAGACTTCAAAAGCCAGCCTTGAAACCACCTTTGAAGCGTATCCTTTTCCTGTTTCAAACGAGTCGATGCCGATTTCCCATATCTTGTCGCTGTTGCTTGAGGCTCCTGCAACGGCCAAAATTTCTCCCGATTCGTTTCTGATGACCGTTCCGATTTCATCATCTTTGCACGCCTCATACTCAAATGCTTCCTCGATTCTTTTATCATTTGCATACGAAGGAATGTCTTCTTTTGGAATAATCTCAACCTGTCGTCCTTTTTCTGCATTTAACGCAAACGGCAAAAAGTAGACATGAGCTTCATCGATTTGATAGCCGAACTCACGCAATTTTTCGTTGATCATGATGAGCGTTTGTGCTTCGAAACCCCATTCGGCAGTCATTTTTTTCGCCAGGATTTCCCTGCACCATGATTCCAAAGCTTCGTTTGCCGTAATTACTAATTTGCCGTTATAAATCAGAATCGAAAAGAAGTTTTCGGTTTCTTCAAAGCGACGCTGTCCCAACTGCTTCTTCGCAATCGTTACCAGCGTTTCCTTATTTTCAAAATCGTTTTTTTGGCAATTATAATCCAAAGCGAATTGTTCTTCGACAATCACCTGCATCCCATGATAAATTTTCATTTTTTCTTCCCCACAATAACTTTTGATGCGCAGCGTCATCCTTGCCGATCATACTTGGCAGACGTTTTTTTGAGCAGACTGATCATGTCTTCTTTGACCTCTTTTGGCCCGATTACTTCAACGTCGCCAAGACCGACGAGCCATCCCAGCAAGATGATTGAAGGAACGGCATAAAATTCGATCAGAAGTTCGTTGCTTTTGTCAGTCTTGTCAGGATTTGCGCAAACCTTGATGTTTTTTCCGAACTGATCGATGATCGGTCCGACCATTTCTTCGCTTGCCGCAACGGTAATCTTTCGTTCGTCTCCGGTAAACATGCCCATTCTTCTTGAAACGTAAGTATTGGGACAAATTTCGCGCACCTTGACCATGCCTTCGCGTGTTTGATCCTTCAACAGTTTGATATCAGTCATTTTGTCAACGCGGTAATGGCGTTCAACCAGTTTTCCGCATTTATTTTTGATCGCATAAAGGTAATAGCGATCATCCGCCCAGATCAGGCTCCACGGGTTGACGACTTCTGCTTTGTTGCTTTTAGGGACGAGCTCCAGATCTTTGTTCCACTTCATGTAGGTAAAACTGATCGGCACTTTTTTATCGCAGGCTTCCTGAATCTTGTCCACGTTGTCCAGGATTTTTTGGTTCTCGGTTTTATTGTTGACCATCCCCAAAACATTGCGGTCAAGATAGTCGCGCTGGTTTTCGCTCAATAATTTTTTCAGCTTCTGCACCATTTCGTCCGCAATTTCTCTGCCGATAAAATTTGAAGCATTGATCGCATCAACAATCAATTTGAGTTCCTCTTTTTTCAGCAGTCGACTGCCAAGATAATATTTGGCATTTCTGCCCATGCTTCCTTCAACTTCGACGTGCCATTCTCTTAAAAGACGCATGTGTCTGAGAATCGTGTCTTCGCTGCAATTATATCCCATCTCGACCATTTCGTCCTGAATCTCGCGCATCGTCAACGGATGGTCCTCATCCGTGCGTCTGTAAAGCACATCATAAAGCGCAAGAATATTGCCGGTTTTTCCAGCCATTGCAATTGCTCCTTTCAAAATCATGCTTTAATCCAAAATTAAAAGCCTAAGCTCATCTGATCGAGTTCAGGCTTGACGTTTTCAACAATATTTTTCTTTAACGAACTGCTCATAATCTTCCTGATGCTGAATCACATATTGAATCAGTTCAGGATAGCAGCGATGTGCCGCCACCGTAACCAGCCTGTTCAAATCAAACAGGCATCCGACAAGCAGATCCTCTTGACCCAATGAATCAATCTGTCTTTTGACCAGGTCCAAATCAAGTTCTTCTTCAAAAAGCCCCGGCGTATACGAATAGATGTCACCGGTATTGTGAATAACCAAGAATTCGCCCGAAAGACGTCTTGCGCGCAAACAATACAGATCACCGCACAGTTCCTCTTTGCATCTGGTCAAAATCGCCTCGGAGTCCTCCTTGTCGCTGGATGACCTGATAAACTCCTCGTATTTGCCCAACTCGCAATCCTTGTCCATCCAAGCGCAAAAGACGCGCACGTCAAGCATCTTGCAGGCTTCTTCCTCGCTTGGAAACGGACGATCGATGCGTTGCTCAACAAACTTGCCGACAGACACGTCATTATCGAATTCCCACTCATTGCACAAATCCTCCAGGACTTGATACTCAAGGCCTTCGTACATGTCGGTCAGCAAACCTTCCTTTTCACGATTTAACATAAGCACAACCCCCAATTAGAGTACTCTAATCTAATTTTAAGCGGTCGGCGTGCGATATGCAAGCACTTGTTCTCAATTTCGCCGAACCCGTCGATAAAGCGAAACGGCACTCAAAAAATCAACGACAAATGCCAAATGCAGCACGATGTAAATCAATCCTTTGCCTTTTTCAAGCCTGCCGCTTTGTTCCAATCTGACAACGGCGCTGATGCCGTACATCGAAGAAGTTATCATCAGCAAATAGTCGATGATTGCCAGAATCATTATCATTAAGGGACTGAAAAAGATCAGTGCCGGAACGACCATCGCAAACAGCAATAGCAGACCTATTCCAAAAATCAGCAGGAAAAAAGGAATGTGCACGAACTTGATCAGCATGTCATAAAACGCAAGATCATTGACCTTGTCTTTCGGATAAGTCAGCGCATTGACGATATTCAAAACATAAACGACAATCGTCAGGATGACGTACAACGTGAAGAAATTGTGAGCATTCTTATATTCAAAATATTCATGAACGAAGAAAACATATGGCCAAATCATCAGGATGATCGGCAAAATTCTTCTAAGCCTTGCCACTTGCTTCACCCTCTTTCCAGTCTTTTCTTTCCAAAACGTTGACTTTGACTTGTTCAATTTTGCCATAGCTCGTTTCATACACGGAATCTTTAACGTACTTAAACCCGCATTTTTCCTGAACTCTTTTTGACTGTCTGTTCGTTACGAAGTGTTCGCAAGAAATGAAGTCCATCCCCTGTTCTTCAAACAGCCAGTCAATCACGCGACGGACAGCCTCAGGCATGAGCCCTTGTCCCCAATAATCCTTGGAGAGGACGAAGCCCAGTTCGCAGCCTTTCTTATTGGAAAATGCAGCAAGTTTGGCAGCACTGAATTTTTTAATCCCGACCGAACCGATCACCTTGTCATCCTTTACGATGGCAAAAGTATCTCTTCCGCCAATGAAAATGTCAAGAATCCGTTGCGTTTCATCCTTGTCCTGATGCGGAAGCCAACCGGCCATCTGCCCCACGCCGTCAACTGACGCATATTCATGAAAATCATCGAGATCCGTTTGTTCAAACTCTCTGAGCGTCAACCGAGACGTTTTCAAAATCGTTCCGGAAATATCGACGATGCGCTCAAGCTCTGCTTTCAAACGCTGTTTCAAATCAAACAGTTCTTCTTTTGACGGACAATTATCATCAGCGTAAAACTCCTCCATCGGAAGCCACCATACCGGTCCCTTGCCGTGATTGCCATAATTTCCAAGATCGCCTTCATGTCTCGGAAAAAGATGCCAATGAAGATGGGCGTCACCTTGCCCTAAACACTCATAATTCATCTTGTCGGCCTGAAAGGCATTTTTGACGGCTTTGGCCACAAAAATCATTTCTTTCATATACTTTGCCGCAAAATCTTCATCCAGATCAAAAAGTTCCGTTTCATGCTTTTTGCACAAAAAAAGCGTATAGCCTTTGATACGCTGCGTGTCTCCCAAAACAACGTACCCTGTCTCAAGTTCCTTGACAAAGAAAGGATTGGCTTCATCTTTGATCATCTGAATTCGATCACAAATCAGACACATACAGATTTCCCCCTTTATTCATTCATTATTATAAAGCGAACTATCCGCTTATTATAGCATATATTTTTCAGGCAACCGAAATCTTTGGGATAAATCCACGGAAAAACAACAATTTCCGTAAAAAAACACGTTGACGCAAGGCGTTCACCGGCGTTCCGGAATTTTACGGGCAGAATTCAAGAATCGTCGTTTTGCCCGTAACGGAGGGCTGGATTTTACGGGCAAATCTCAAAAATCGCCCATTTTGCCCGTAACCGAGGGTTGGGTTTTACGGGCAAATCTCAAAAATTGCCCATTTTGCCCGTAATCGAGGGCTGGGTTTTACGGGCAGATTTCAAAAATCGTCGTTTTGCCCGTAACGGGAGACTGGGTTTTACGGGCAAATCTCAAAAATCGTCGTTTTGCCCGTAATGGAGGGCTGGATTTTACGGGCAAATCTCAAAAATCGTCGTTTTGCCCGTAACCGAGGGTTGGGTTTTACGGGCAAATTTCAAAAAGCGCGGATTTGCCCGTAACCGAGGGCTGCCTTTTTACGGGCAGATCTCAAAAAACGGCATTTTGCCTGTAATCGAGCTCTGCATTTTTCATCAATGCGAGCGCCATTTCCAAAAAAGCACAAAAAAACTCTCGCCGCAGCGACGAGAGTTCCCCGTATCGGATACTCCATATCTCCTCTATCATACAATTTTTCAATGAAGCTTATCCTGGAGTTTATCCCCTAATCTGTCAACTCCCTTGACGGCAACAACGGTTCCTCCGATCAAAATGCCGCCGACAATTGCCGTTGAAAGCAGAACAATACGTAAAAGTCCTTTTGCCATTTGCATCACCTACCCATGTTTAAGCGGGACATAATAAATGAAACAAGTGCTACCAATATAATCGCGCCAATAATTGACGGAATTATGGCCATCCCAGCAAGCTGGGGTCCCCATGACCCAAGGAGTGCTTCTCCAAGCGAAGAACCAATCAATCCGGCAATGATGTTGCTGAGCCACCCCATTGACTGACCTTTGCTCGTAATGGCACCTGCGATGGCACCGATAATCGCACCGACAATCAAAACCCATAACCAATGCATAGTGAATTCCTCCTTGCTTTATTTGACTTACCATATAACGCTAGGTTCCTAGGACCTACTGTCATTATATACGGAAACGCTTTCCATTACAAATAAAAACACTCATCAAAATAAAAATCACCAATAAACATTGATTTTTAAAAATGTTAACTTAACTATACTTTAGGTTGACAATTGCCGTGAAATACGCTCAAAAACACCTGACGAACCGTACCGGACGTTTTTAAATTTCTTTGCGCCGGGGTCGGTCAGCGCGTCAACTACCACCGATTAAAATCGGTGGCTTGTAGCTCACAAGCCTAACGACTTAGAAGTAGTAACGCACTAATGTGCTTCTTCACGATGTGGCTACATCATCGGGTGGTTGACGACACACCCGTTTAGCCAACGAGATTTACTCACCGGCTGTTAATTTGTTGAAAGACGGGCGTTCATTGCCACTAATATATTGCGTGCCCAAAAGCTGAATGTTCATAGCGCCAATACGGTCATCGTTGGATTGATAACCGCAACGATCGCACACGTACAAATGTTGCTGATGATTACGGTTATTTTTGTAAATACGACCACATTTTGGGCATCGCTGGCTTGTGTATTTAGCTGAAACTTGAACCACTTCGCTTCCGACCAAATGAGCCTTGTAGGTCAAGAACTGTGCTAATTGATAAAAAGCCCATGAAACCTGCTCATAACGTTGTGTTTTTGTTACTTTCTCAGTTGCGAATCGCACATTTGCCAGATTTTCCAAAACGAAGAGGGTGTCTGCTCCATAACGATTAACGAGTGTCTTTGATAACTGATGATTAATATCAGTCATCCAGCGGTTCTCTCGTTGACCGATTTTCTTTAAACGACGTTTGGCAGATTTGGTTCCCCTGCTTTGCAGTTGCTGACGCAATCGCTTAAATTTGCGCCGTTTGCGTAATGCTTCCTGGCCTTGGAAAAACAGTGTTTTTCCGTGTTCATCATAAGCAGTCGCCAAGAATCGCAATCCGCGATCAATACCAACCACATGTTGTGATTGTTCCTTCAGATAATCCGGCAGTTCTTTAGTTGCGCTAATGTGCATATACCATTTGTTGCCAACATGGAGAATCTTAGCCATGCCGAATTCCCAAGTACCGTTTAAATATTGGTCGAATCCTTGACAGATAAACGGCACTTTTATACGCCCGTTAACTGTATTGATAGACATAATGTGATTGTCCTTAAGCGACCAATCACGATTGCGTTGCAAGTCCAGTTGAGGACGTTTGAAATTGATAGGATGCCATAACCAATCCAGGGTACGGGTCTCGTTTTTCCAAATATCGTTGCCGTATTGATCTTGTCTGCCCGTATTGTAGCGATAAGGCTTTTGAGCCAACTGCGTTTTAACCGTTCTGTAACGGGCAACGACGTTACGGATTGCGGACTGAGCCATTTGTGCTTTTAATCCATAATCATTCCGCAACTGGTGATACAATGCCTTGTTCAGCTTTGCTTGAGCCATTTCAAAGCTATGGTCAAACATATACTGAGAAACCGCATTACAAGCTCGTCGGTATTGTTCTAAGGATTTGGTCAAAACCGATTCATCCAATGATGACTGTAGCTTTAATTTGCATTTGATGGTAATGGTTTGTTGCAACAGGTTCACCTCGCTTTCTTCATACATCAATTATATCATATTGATATGTGAAAAGTCGGGAAAGGGAAAAGGCAAAAAAAGAAGCGCCTCAGGTGCTTGAGCGAGGGCTTTCCTCCCATCACTAGAGTGACGGGTTTCCAGCCTATATATTTATCAATGAAGGCTGCTTTTAAACGGATTTTACGGGCAAATTTCAAAAATCGACGTTTTGCCCGTAGCCTCGCATTGTCGCGTGCCCCTGAAAGTAGACAAAATCCGAAAGAAATGCCTCATTTTTGTCTACCTGGCTCTCCAAAAGCGGGGCACGCGGCCCCAAAAGTAGACAAAAACCGAAAGAAATGCCTCATTTTTATCTACCTGACTCTCCAAATGCAGCCCGCACGGCCCCAAAAGTAGACAAAAACCCTGAAAAATCGGAAAAATAGTCTGATCATTTATCTTCGCCAAAGCATTGCAATCTCAGATTACGGACAAAATTGAACAAATGGGGATTTGCCCGTAACTGAAGTCAGGTGCAGTGATTGATTTGACAGCATCAAAAAGTTCTGTTTTTTCTAATCCATTTTGATGATGACGTTTCCCGCCTCATTGACGTTTGAAGCCAAGACAAGAGCTTCTTCCAAGTGATCCAGCGAAAATTCGTGCGTAATGATTTTTTCCAGATCCCATTTTCCGCAAGTCATTATCTTTTGAACGTCAAAAACGTCTTCAGGCATGTAGCCGCCGGATCCGATGATGCATTGCTGAGCATAGGTCATGTGAAGCAAATCGATTTTACGCGGCATATTGTTGACTGCGACTGAAACGAATCGGCTTTCGATTTTGCCGATTTTCAAAAAATCATCCAAAATTTCAGGTGCACCGGCAGCATCGATCCAACAGTCGATCTTTGCCGTTTTGCCGCTTAACGCTTTTGCCGAACCAAAATATTTCAAAGCCTCTGCTTCAAATTTTTCATCACTAAGATTGCAAACGGCAAACCCGAGTTCTTTTGCCAAATTGAGTCTGAACTCGGAATAATCGCAAATCATCACTTTCTCCATTCCAAAGTATTTCAAAGAAACGGCCGCTGCGATTCCGATCGTTCCGCAGCCAAACACCACTGCATTTTGCCCGGAAACATACTTGCCGTTCCCGTCAGGAATCATCCCACGGCGCGCCGAACGGCAACCGACGGTGAACGGTTCAATCAGGCATGCGAGTCGATCAGAGATGCGTTCGTCAACGTCATAAAGCGAATGATTCTTCATGGCATTGGGAATGAGGAGATATTCCGAAAATCCGCCCAAAGTTCCGGCGCGACTGGTATCGCCTCTGGCATAGCGCGGATACGGATAAACGCGCTCGCCAACCTTGAAATCGCAAACGTTTTTGCCGACCGCAACTACCCTTGAGATCGTTTCATGGCCAAATTCACCGCCGACTGCTACTTTGTGCCCGGTACCTGGTCCATGAAGATAAACGGCCGTATCGGTCCCGCAGATGCTTGAAAAAATATTTTTGATCAAAACGTCATTTTCGCCGACTTTTGGCAACGGCATCTCTTTAATTTCAATTTCTCTTTTTCCTAAATAAATTCCCGATTTCATTGATTCCTCCCGTGCGTTACGCATTGCTGAATGATTGACATGATTTGTTCGACTGAATCCTCGCAGTTGCTTTTCAGCCATTCCGTTATGATTGCCATGATTCCGTGAATATAAAAAGCCATCAAATAACGGCGATTTTCTTCCGGAACCTGGCAGCGTTCAAGAATCGGAGTGAAGACGAAGCGAAACATCTTCTCGTAGCTTTCGTCAAGTCGCAAAACTTGCGGCCTTTTGACGGCATTTTCAAACAGGTGCCGATTTGATTTGACGTATTCGAGATATTTCTCCAAATATTTCGGAGTCACGAGATACAGCTCTTCTTTTTGGCATTGGCTGATTCTCTCAATAAATGCAGAGTCTTTTTGGCCCATGAAGTCTAAAAAATGACTATTCATGTACTCAAGACTTTCCGAAAGAAGATCATCGATCGTTTCGTAATGAAGGTAAAACGTCGAACGATTGACGCCTGCTTTATTGCAGATTTCTTTTACGGTAATGAACTCAAGATCTTTTTCTTCAATCAGTCTCAAAAATGCCTCATCCATTTTGGCCGCTGTTTTGAAGTATCTGCTTTCATTTCGATTCATCGTTTTCACCATCCGTTTTTCGCTGATATTTCTTACATCATAACAGAAAAACGTCTCTACTTGTCGCTGATTTCCTTGGCAAGCTGCATAATTTCAAAAGCATACTTCTTTTTACCTTTTTCAAGCATTTTCTTATAGACAGGATAATTGAGTCCCATCATGACAAATCCAATAATTCCGACCACGATGCCCAAAACAGACATCAAAGAAGAGCCGCCTCCGATGACGTTCATCGAAAGACACATTCCGATTCCGGTAATCAATGCGGAAATAATTCCAAACGTATACGTGAAAATCGTTGCCGGAAGCTTGGCACGCTTATCGAGTTTTCGCAACGCGACTATCTTTGAAGCATCCTTTGGAGCATATTCGTTTGCAAGCTGTTCCGCATAAATCTTATCCATATTCATAATTAATTCCTCCAGTTATTCATGATTTGACTTACCCGTCAGATCAAGTTCCAAAATTACCCGTGCGGCAAGTTTTGCAACGTCAGCTGATAATCCGCTTCATCTTGATATCATGCGACTTATTATCAACTACATTAAATAATTTAAATTAATAAGCCATTCAAGTTGCACTTTGATATCGCAACGATTCATATCAAGCATCAAAAGACTTGCTTGCTCAGTCGGGCTTTCCTTCTGACACAATTAAATATAACGAAAAACATTCCGTTTCTGAACAACACGAATCGCCATTCGTGTCGATTTGAGAATTACGCTTTGGAACTGTCATTTGCAATGACTGTTCATTCATGGACTATCAACGTCAGGCAGCAGTTCGTCAGATGCAATGCTCGAGCTTTTTGCCAAATACAGTGCTGCTCAATCAACTAACCAAGCTCTCATTCAAATTTTCCGACAGTCTTTTTTCGGCTGTTTCCATCATTGCAATCGATCGCCATGCATATGCAAAAAAAGGATGATTCGCAATTAACTGCAAATCATCCGGCTTTTCAATAATTTAAGGAACATTTTTTTCAAAACCTCTTTATCTCACGGATTCAGATTTTGTTTGTACTCTTCGCCCCAGCTCTTCATCGAATCAAGAATCGGCTTAAGGCTTTGCCCGAGATCGGTCAAAGAATACTCAACGCGCGGCGGAACTTCAGCGTACACTTTGCGATTGACCAGCCCGTCTTTTTCCATGTCGCGAAGCTGCGCCGTCAAAACCTTTTGTGAAACGCTGCCGATCGATTTTTTCAATTCGCCGAAGCGTTTTTTACCCGGCAAGAGATCCCTTAAAATCAATACTTTCCATTTGTTTCCGATCAATGTCAGAGTTGTTTCAACGGGGCATGCCGGAAACTCTTTTTTTTCGCCCATAACGTTTCCCTCCATTGGTTTCTTTTTGATACCAAGTTTCTGTTTCAACTATACTAGCTTTCGCCAAACTTGTCACCATTTGAAATTTTTTCTGACAAATACAGTCAAGAAAAGCTCTGCATTTCACATTAGTTGCTTTTTGGTAACTAACAGACAAAATTGTGCGTACTTCCCAAAAGAAACTATCATCCATATAATTATAGTCAAGAAATCCAAAGGAGGAACAAACATGTCAAATCTTAACAAAGCACTTGCACTGATCAACACTTTTGCCACGGGAGATGCCGCCAAAGCGTCAGAACTTCTGGACGAAAATTACATCCAGCACAACCTTGCCTACGGAACCGGTCGAAACGCCTTTGTCGAATCCGTCAAATTCCTTGCTTCTGCCCCTGTCAAGACGACGGTTGACAATATCCGCGCGTTTGAAGACGGCGACAAAGTTTTCCTGCAGACGGTCTACAATTTCGCCGGTGCAGGCGAGCAAGTCGCGTTTGACGTTTTCTGCTTCAACGAAGCCGGAAAAATTGCCGAACATTGGGACAATCTCGCTAAAAAAGCACCTCAAAATCCGTCAGGCAGAACGCAAATCGACGGGCCGACCGAAATCAAAGACCTTGACAAGACGGAAGCAAACCGAGAACTTGTCAAAAACTTCCTGTTTGACGTGATGCAGGGAAATCATCCAGAAAAAACTCCGGAGTACTTTGAAGGTGACGTCTACCTTCAGCACAACACCGGCATCGCTGATGGCTTGTCCGGACTTGGCGCCGCTCTTGAAGCGCTCGCAAAGCAAAACATCCAAATGGTCTATGACAAAGTTCATCAGGTGCTTGCGCAAGGAAACTACGCGCTTGCAATCAGCGAAGGAACTTTTGGCAACGCAAAAACGGCCTACTATGATCTTTGGCGCGTTGAAAACGGCAAAATCAAAGAGCACTGGGACGTCATGGAAACCATCGCTGATAAAAATGACTGGCAAAATCAAAACGGAAAATTTTAAGATGAACTATCTGGAATTTTTAGAAAAAGAGATTCATTCTGTCGTCGCCGCAACGATTGATGAAAACGGCTTGCCCCAAACGTGCGTCATCGACGTCATGGACAGTGACGAAAACGGCATTTATTTCCTGACGGCAAGCTTCAAAGATTTCTACAAGCGCCTCAAGCAAACCGGCTACGTTGCCCTGACAGGCATGAAAGGCGAAGACACGCTGTCGAGCATTTCAATTTCCGTCCACGGCAAGGTCAAAGAAAGCGGCCAAGCACGCTTAAAGCGTCTCTTGGACAAGAATCCATACATGTACGACATCTATCCGACTGAAGAAAAGCGCCGGTTTTTGACGGTTTTCCAACTCTATGACGGGATCGGCGAATGGTATGATCTCTCGATTCTTCCGGCAAAATCAGGCACGTTCAAGGTTGGCTGCAATTAAGCATGCAGAGCGTTGCGCAGCATCTGCTCAAGCGAAGATCCAAGGCAAGATTACGGACAAAGCCTCCGTTTTGGATGATTTGTCCGTAAGCAAAACGCATTTTTCAGTTGAACAACACTGCATCCAATAAAAGGACGCATACCATGTGCCCTTTACCTTGTCTTTGTATGCCGGCATCGTGGTTTCCTCCTTACTGTCTGTCCCGCAACCCATAGAATTTTTCCTCGAAGCAGCGCCTGCTCACCCGTCCGGGAATGGTGAGAAAGCCTTTTTTCTTCAGCTCTTCGTTCATTTCCCGCACCAGCTTGGCGGACAACCGGATCGCCCAGTATGAGACGAATTACCGCATCCCGAAACGGGAGCTGCTGGACAAGATGGCCGAGGCGCTACGGGCAGACCGCCAGAACTTCTAAACCATTGCCCCCGGCTCTTCCGAGGACTTCATGCGGACATTTTTCTGGCTGTACGAGGACAGCACAGGCTCTATCCGCCCGTTTCAGCTTGTCCGCAATCCCGGCAAAACAGGGGCTTCCGATGATACCAGCGTGCGCTACAATGACAACGACGACTTGCCCATCAATCCTCCCGTGGGGATTTACTTTCAGTACGGCCTTGTAGACGAGTTCATGCACGAATGGCTATTGCGCCAACAGGAACTTGACTCTGGGGAGATCACCAGGAACGAATATTTTGAATGGAAACTCAACTGGCCCGCTACTTGTGACGATAGCAAGGAACGCCAGTATTATGTCACCTGGAGAAAAAATAAATAAGACAAGCACAAAAACCGCCCTACTGAATTTGTCGTTCAGCAGGGCGGTTTTACTTTTCCATTTGTGATTATTCTCTTGGAAATACCGGGCGGACATAAATAGTACCAATCCAGTATCAAGAGCCACAGCAATGGACAAAAAAACTGTATTCATGCGGTTTTGCGCCGTTTTGACGATCATTCCCACTCGGCAAGTCCAAAGATATTCTTAAATATATTTGTTTAATTTTTGTATCTTTTTTGCCGGTATTTTATTTCCATTACATATATTATTTTGGCTCGCTGATTTTCTGTTACCAATTTGTTGCCATAAAGTTCTATATTATGCCGTTTTTGAGACTGGATATCCATAAATCAACTCATCTAATTCATCATCTGTCATTGAATTTCCATTTTCAAAATAAAACAATGGTAACTTTTTGTGGTACTCATCTAAAGCATCGTTGTTGCTTTTAGTATATGAAACAGACTCAGCATATTGCCAATGTTCTCCCGAAAAACGCTTTGCTTTTACAACTTCTTTTTTAGGAATAGGCTTGTCTCCATCCATATAACCACCATCTTCTCTTATACGTTCTAATATAATTCTGTTAAAATATTGACTCGTACTAAACAAATAGTTTTTTCTAACAACTTGCTTCGGAACAAGCAGTAACTCTTGATTTCCAATGTAAAATGCTGGTTTTTTTACTTGTATCCAACAAGAATGCTCTCTATCCCAACTCCAGAAACATACATCTCCATTACTTTGCACACCATATTTTCTCATCTGCTGTAATGTAAATGTATTTAATAAATCATGTAAAATATTAGTCAGAAAATCTGACATTCCATCTTCTGCAAAATCAGGAATCAAAAGAGATAAATCTTCAGCCTTTCTCATAGTGGATATTTCCTGTATAAGATCTTCTAAAGGTGTAAAAATGCCAAGCAATCCTTTGACCGTATTGCCTTTTCCATTATCTCCTCTACCATAACCCAGTCGTGTTCCATTTTGTTCTCCAGCATGAGATAGCAAATCAAATTTTCTCAAATCATTCTTTTCACTATATGCTTCAAAAAAAGAATCAAAAAACGACTGAATTGTTAACCTTGCTTCCTTACTCCATTGGTCTTCTGATGTTTCAATTAACATCGGATCAATAAATAATAAGTTGTCATCATTTACGATTACATCTACAAAGTCATAATTAAAATGTCCCTTTACACCTTTATTTAAATAATCTGATACATGTTTTTTCATATAGCACATCCTTTCTCCCTTATTTTCTGGGAACTTTTATTTAATTTCTCTTGCATACAAATTTCCTTTCAAAAAATTTTAGCTTGAAATTTGTCATAAATGTGCTATACTTTGTTTGTATTGAGTGTGTATAGCACATTGAAAGAAGCGCATTTTAGCTATTGCCGTAGCTATTAATGTGCTTTTTGTTTATGAATCCTTAAACTATTTTCAATTATCTTCAGCCACCTCCTCATCTTTTTGACTTTGGAGTATATCCGTCACAGAAATATATAAAATTTCTTCTTGCTCATCATATTTGGCAATATACCGAATTGCTGGACTAAATTTTAATCCTGTCAATGAGGAAAGATATTTTATAAATTCTTTACAACCAATTCTTACCCATCCATTTTTCATTCTACTGTAAAATTTATATGATTTTACATTTTCATTGCCATCATATTTCTTAACTCCAATAGTCATCGTCTGATCATCAAATCCTATGATAACCTCTTCTGGATTTCCAAGCAATGAGATAGATGGGGCATTAAATCCAAGTGCCAACTCACTTATAGTAATATACGGTGCACCCGCGGCCACATAATTCCAATCGAAATTAAACTTCATCTTATCACCTCCGCCTGATAATCTTCCACACTCAAGATTATATGTCTGCTTCAAGAAAATGTCAAGGCCGAAAATCAAGAACCCGAAATTTGAACACATCAAAAAAACATTTTCGTCACATAATTAATTCTTCTATTTTGATAAAAAGGAGAAGAAATTCCGTTCTTTTTAGGAATTTTTCTCCTTCTTAAAATCATATATAAGCTACAACTTTTACATTTAACTCTTGACTCTAATTATCCTTTACGTTTACATTGCTACTAAACAAACGTAATACCTTAAATCCCTTTTTATTCTACAACATTCAAACCAGCTAATTATCCCACACACAATTTAGCTTCTAATTCATATGTTTTTATATTCTAGCAACATATTCATGATGTATATTTGTTGTTTTCATGTTGTTTTTGCTCCTGTGTTTTTAATTATCTCGGTCCCATAAACCTATCACCATTCAAATGTATCATATGCTCCGGTATTTCAGCAATCCAAACCTCTGTTTCCCATGCAAATTCTTCCGCAAATCTCTTATACGTCTTGAAATCCAGAAATGCTGTTACAAATATTTTTCCTGCTATTAGATCTTTCGTCATCTCTGTAATTTCTAATATTCGTTTTGGATCCATCGGACCGACCGATGTTACCGATTCCACAAAATAGATTCAGTTCTCGTCCTCACGGTATAGTGTACTATGTCCTGTCAAGTATACAGTTCAAATATAAAATTTTAACTAACAAGATACGGCTTGATTGCGGAACTGTTCTGCGGTCAGGCCGTTTTTTGACGCATAGGCACGTTTCCTGTTGAAATAGTCTATTGCGCCCTGAACTAATATTTCAAGCTCTTCAAGGTTGGCAGGCCGTGGATGATGATCCATCCAGATGTGCTTGAAGTCGTTCCACCAGCGTTCCATAGGCGAATTCTCCCATGGATGCCCGGGATGAGACATGCTGTGAACACATTTATTCTCTGTCAGATAATTATTGAAATCCATTGAACAGTATGCTGCTCCTCGGTCCGTGTGCACCATCGGATGAGCGTCCGGCTCGTCTTCAAACGCCCGCTTGAAGGTGTCGATTACAGCCGACGATGTCTCTGTTTCCGAAATGTTGTAACTTAATGCATAACGGCCGTATAAGTCCAGAACAACATGCACTCTTGCCTTGTGACCGGAGTTGCCGTACTTGATTTCAGTAGTATCAGTAACCCAGACTTCATTTTTGCCTTTCCTGTCGAACCGTCCCTTCAACAGGTTGTCATTGATGTATTCTTCGTGTCTCTTGATGTGATTCCGTTGCTTCTCATGCAGTTGGTGACGCGCTTGATGCCGGCCTTGAAGTACAGCCTGTTTTCCGAGGCGGGCTGCGTGGTCATTTCCAGATAGCCCCGAGTCCCCTTGTGTTCCTTCTCCAGATCCATAATTGCTGAAAGAAGTTCTGACTGTTCCTGTTGATTATTACTTGTTCCACGTTTGAGCCACTTATAGTATGCATCTCTGGTTATACCGGCTGTTCTGCACAGTTCACTGATTGACCAGCCGTATTCCTCGTTCAGTTCCCTGATGGTCTTCTGCCTGATCCCTTTTTCACCTCCCTGTTGCTTATTTCGACTAATTTTTTTGCGAAGGCTATCTCCATTTCCTGCTGATGAAGTCTGGCCTTGAGAAGTTTGTTTTCCATCTTCAACCGGTCCAGTTCAGTGAATTCTGATTCCGGTTTGGCCTTTACTCTGCGGTCACGCAGCGATTCCGGATTATTGCCGCTTCTGGTGTACTTCCGATACCATCCGTAGACCTGATTATAGCTGACATTGTAATGTTCAGCCGCCCATTTGTAGTCAACATCGTGTCTTATAAGCTATTCAATGATTTCCAGCCGTTCATCAAAAATTGTTTTTCTGCCTTTCATTCCTGAATCTCGCTTTCCGGATCTGCAACCCTCTAAGATAGATTCATTATACCTCATAATCCATTGACTCAGCTAGGTACGACCTCTCAGCCCGTGTCTGATGGCGAACTCTTCAAGCTTCTCATCTGACTTCTGATATTCTTCAACCAGTGATGCCTTGTATCCCTTGGAATATGTGTTATTTGAATGTGTGGGTTCCAGGCCCTGAATACCCTGGTACTTATAGATGAGTTTCCATGTTCTGATGGTATGGTCTGATATGGAATACAGCCTTGATGTTCTGGTGATTCCCAATGTTTCTGCTTCATGAATGATCATCCGCTTAAAATCAGCAGAATATTTCGATTTTCTTCCCATATGAAAATGCCCTCCAAGCATACAGAAAATTTTCTTTTTCATCTGTATACTTAAAGGGCATTATAACCGACCTCATTTGTTCGGCATTTAATTTATTTCAATAGAAAAACGGAACTTTTTCCCAGCTTCTCAGTTTCAAATTATTCCCATTCAATCGTTGCCGGCGGCTTGGACGTGATGTCATAAACTACGCGGTTAACGTGAGCGACTTCATTTACGATTCGAACCGAGATTTCCTGGAGAACGTCCCAAGGAATCTGTGCAAAGTCTGCAGTCATGCCATCAATGGACGTTACGGCACGAATACCGATCGTGTAGTCATACGTGCGGCCGTCGCCCATGACGCCGACGGAGCGAATGCCAGGCAAAACGGTGAAGTATTGCCAGATTTCCTTGTCAAGGCCATGTTGTGCGATGACTTCGCGCAGGATGGCATCGGAATCGCGCACGATTTCGAGCTTGTCTTCCGTAATTTCGCCAATGACGCGGATGCCAAGGCCTGGGCCAGGGAATGGCTGACGCCAGACGAGTTCATGCGGAATGCCGAGCTTTTCGCCGAGTTCGCGCGTTTCGTCCTTGAAGAGCGTGCGCAACGGTTCGATCAGCTTGAAGTGCATGTCTTCCGGAAGTCCGCCAACGTTGTGGTGCGACTTGATCGTCTTGGCCGTGTCCGTTCCTGATTCGATGACGTCCGTGTAAAGCGTGCCTTGAGCAAGGAAGTCGACGTCCTTTAACTTCAAGGCTTCTTCGTTGAAGACTTCGATGAATTCGGCACCGATGATCTTGCGCTTCTTTTCAGGATCGGATACGCCTTCGAGCTTGCCCAAGAAACGCTTGGCAGCATCAACTTTGATGATGTTGACGCCAAGACCCTTGCCCAAAGCATCCATCACTTGTTGTGCTTCGTTCTTTCTCAAAAGACCGTGATCAACGAAGATGCATGTCAGCTGATCACCGATTGCCTTGTTGAGCAATGCGGCCGTGACGCTTGAGTCAACGCCGCCTGAAAGGCCAAGGATGACCTTCTTGTCGCCGACTTCTTCCTTGATTTTTTCAACCTGCATTTTAATGAAATCATCCATCGTCCAGTTGCTTTTCGCACCGCAGGCATCAAAGGCAAAGTGACGCAAAATATCGTTGCCGTATGTCGTGTTGCGAACTTCAGGGTGGAATTGCAGACCGAAGAGCTTGCGATCGTAGTCAGCAATCGATGCAATCGGACAATTTTGACTCTTGGCCACGACTTCGAAGCCTTCAGGAGCTTTAGTCACGAGATCGCCATGACTCATCCATACGCTTTGATCTTGCGGCAATCCATGGAACAACACTGCATTTTCATCGTTAACATGAATATCAGCCTTGCCGTATTCCTTATTTTCTGCACTTTCGACCTTGCCGCCGAGTTCGTTTGACATCAGCTGCATTCCGTAGCAGATGCCCAGCACCGGGATTCCCAAATTGAAAATTTCAGGGTCTACCTTAAATGCGTCTTCATCGTACACGCTGTTCGGACCGCCGGACAAAATGATGCCCTTCGGATCCATCTCCTTGATTTGTGCAGCCGTCAGCTTGTGTGACAGAAGTTCTGAATAGATGCCGAATTCACGGATGCGGCGCGTAATCAATTGGTTATACTGGCTGCCAAAATCCAAGACGATGATTTTGTCAAAAGCCTGCATATCAACATTAGCCAAGATGTTCACCTCATTAATTTTATAGTTGTCTCACTTACTTAATTGTACCGATTGACTTTGCGATGGTCAATTCTTTTACGTACATTTTAATCAATTATAACCTAAATGCACGTTTTTTGAGTGCATTTTCCAATAGATACAAAAATTTCAATCGGAAATCAGTACTTTCTCAGGCGCAATTCTTCAATCAAATGATTGGCGCTCTTCACGATGATCAGGTCAGCGCGATTTCTCGTCGGTAAGATGTACTCGTGCAGGTTCGGGTGGTTGACGTCCTCCCAAACCTTTGATGCCATTTTAAATGCAGCGGTGCGATCGCCGATTGCGTATGGATAATAGTAATTCGTCGGATCTTTGAACGCAGTATCGAGCAGCATCCCGAAACGTTCAAGATACCAACGCTTGATGTACTCTTCCTTGGCATCGACGTAAAGCGAAAAATCGAAAAAGTCGCTTACGAAAATCGGTTCATGGCTTGGAAGCTGCAGCACGTTGATTCCTTCGACGATCAAAATATCAGGCTGATCGATCACGTCGAACTCGTCAGGAATGATGTCATAAACCTTGTGCGAATAAACAGGCGCTTTGGCAACGATGCCGTTTTTCACGTCGTTGACGAATTTGATCAGACGCGGCATGTCATAGCTTTCAGGAAAGCCTTTCCTGCTCATGATGCCCTTCTTTTTCAGGACAGCATTCGGGAAGATGAAACCGTCAGTCGTAATCAACTGAACCTTTTTGTCCGGATAGACCTCGGACAAAAGCGATTTGAGCAAACGCGCCGTCGTGCTCTTGCCAACGGCAACCGAGCCTGCAATCCCTAAAATAAACGGCACCTTGTGCGGCTTGATGCCAAGAAAGCTCGCCTGATCGTCCTGGAGTCGCTGATGATTTTTCATGAACATCTGCAAAAGATGCACCATCGGCATGTAAACCTCAGAAACGTCCTCCATTGAGATGCGGTCATTAAGCGACTTGATGCGATCAAGTTCTTCATTCGTCAGAGGAACGATGTGGTCCTTGTAAAAGTTGCGCCACTCCGCTCGATCGATGCGATAGTAGTTAATTTGATTTTCCATATTCCGTGTCCTTTTCCTTTTTGAATACATTGTTCATTTTATCACAATTAAGGAATAAGGTGGAAGTTTTGGACACTCTCTATTTAAGATCGGCGAAGTCATTTCCGTGAAAAATGCAGTGCTCCTGGCAGCAAACATCTTTTTCAGATTATGACTTGAAAATCCGCGCCTGAATGCTGCGCTTACGGGCAAATCTTAGAAATCGGCGTTTTGCCCGTAACGGGTGACTGCATTTTACGGGCAGATCCCAGAAATCGCCATTTTGCCCGTAACCGAGGGCTGCATTTTACGGGCAGAATTCAAAAATCGACGTTTTGCCCGTAACGGAGGGCTGCATTTTACGGGCAAATCCCAAGAAATCGCCATTTTGCCCGTAACCGAGAGCTGCATTTTACGGGCAAATCCCAGAAATCGCCATTTTGCCCGTAACCGAGAGCCGCATTTTACGGGCAAATCCCAAAAATCGGCGTTTTGCCCGTAACGGAGAACTGGGTTTTACGGGCAAATCCCAAGAAATCGCCATTTTGCCCGTAACCGAGAGCTGCCTTTTACGGGCAAAATTCAAAAATCGGCTTTTTGCCCGTAACGGGTGACTGCATTTTACGGGCAGAATTCAGAAATCGCCATTTTGCCCGTAACCGAGAGCCGCATTTTACGGGCAGAATTCAAAAATCGCCATTTTGCCCGTAACGGAGGGCTGCCTTTTACGGGCAGATCCCAGAAATCGGCGTTTTGCCCGTAACCGAGAGCTGCATTTTACGGGCAAATCCCAAGAAATCGACGTTTTGCCCGTAACCGAGAGCTGCATTTTACGGGCAGAATTCAAAAATCGACGTTTTGCCCGTAACCGGGAGCCGCATTTTACGGGCAGAATTCAAAAATCGACGTTTTGCCCGTAACGGAGGGCTGCCTTTTACGGGCAAATCCCAAAAATCGGCGTTTTGCCCGTAACCATGCTTCAGCGCGCGGACCCGAAAGTAGACAAAAACCGAAGAGAATGCCCCATTTTTGTCTACCGTCGACTCCAAATGCAGCCCGCGCGGACCCGAAAGTAGACAAAAACCGAAGAGAATGCCTCATTTTTGTCTACCGTCGACTCCAAATGCAGCCCGCGCGGACCCGAAAGTAGTCAAAAAACGGGAGAAATGCCTCATTTTTGTCTACCGTCGACTCCAAATGCAGCCCGCGCGGCCACGAAAGTAGTCAAAAAACAGGAGAAATGCCTCATTTTTGTCTACCGCCGACTCCAAAATCGGTCCGCACGACCCTGAAAGTAGACAAAAACCGAAGAGAATGCCTCATTTTTGTCTACTGCCGACTCCAAAATCGGTCCGCGCGGCCACGAAAGTAGTCAAAAAACGGGAGAAATGCCTCATTTTTGTCTACCGCCGACTCCAAAATCGGTCCGCACGGTCCCGAAAGTAGACAAAAAACCGCATCAGCATTTGACCAAGCTGCCAGCCAACCTGCTGCCTTGCCACGATTGCCGCCATGCGCCCTGCATTTGACGAAACAAACCCCCGAGACAAAATGACCCGGGGGTTTATCAAAGTCAGATTCCCTTGAATCGATACATCTTTGATGTGTAATCCTGGTGGACGACCGGATCATAGAATCCAAGTTCCATCAGCTCATCACCGCCGAAGATTTCATGTGTTTCAAGATTTTCGTATTCAAGCTCAGGATCAAGCCCGAATAATTTTGTCTTTGTCAGACAAGGCTGCGCAGATGCGAGAACCTGGAAAGTCATGACACAGACGTCGCGCTTATCGTCCGAAACAAACATCCAAGCTGATTGATTTGTTTCAATTGGCGACTTTAAACGGTAAAAATTGCCGTATTGTATGAGTTTTCGAATCTCTTTATAGCAAGCTACCTGTTCTTTGACCTGATCCTTATCTTCTTGACTCATCTTGGTCAAATCCAGTTCATATCCAAAAACCGCGCTCATTGCAGCATTGCCGCGCGTTTCAAATGGCGTTTTGCGTCCGGTTTGGTGATTAGGAATTGCCGAAACGTGTGCGGTCGTCATGGAAATCGGATAAACAAGACTCGTGCCGTATTGAATCGTCAATCGAGAAACGGCATCCGTGTTGTCGCTTGTCCAAATTTGCGGCATATAATAGGCAAAACCGGCATCGAAACGGCCGCCTCCGCCTGAACATCCTTCAAACAACACATCCGGAAAAGCACTGGTAATTCGTTCCATCAGTTCGTATAACCCTAAAACATAGCGATGATAAACCTCCCCTTGCCTGTCTTTTGGAAGGCTTGTCGAATAGACGTCTGACAGATGACGATTCATATCCCACTTGACGTAATCAACGCTTCCTTCCTTTAGAATCGTGCTGATCTGTTCAAAAAGATCATCGATAACTTCTTTTCGCGTCAAGTCAAGCACGTATTGATTTCTAGAAGGGCTTGGTTTGCGTCCCGGAACCTGCATCAGATATTCAGGATGTTTTTTGTAGAGTTCAGAATCGTAAGAAATCATTTCCGGTTCAAACCAAAGACCGAACTTCAGCCCCTGTTCGTGCACGTAATCCGCAAAATGCCCAAGTCCCAAAGGAAACTTCTTCTTATAAATCGTCCAGTCGCCAAGAGACGAATTATCATCATCGCGGTGACCGAACCAGCCGTCATCTAAAACAAACATTTCAATGCCGAGATTTTTAGCCTCGTCAACGATCGTTTTAAGCTTTTCTTCGTTGAAATCAAAGTAGGTTGCTTCCCAGTTGTTGACAAGAATCGGTCGGTCGGCATGCTTGAATTTTGAGCGAACGATGCGCTCTCTGATGATTTCATGAAAGGCCTGGCTCATCTTGTTCAACCCTTTGTCTGAATAAGTCATGAGGACTTCCGGTGTTTGAAATTCAGAGCCGGCATCCAGTTTCCAGGAAAAATTATAATCGTTGATTCCAATTACCAGATGCGTTTGATCAAGCTGATCCTTCTCGACTTCAAACGAGTGATTGCCGGAATATGCAAATGCAAATCCGTAAACGTCTCCTGAAAATTCGTCCGTTTTCTTATCGGCCAGGGCCAAAAACGGGTTCATCTGATGACTTGACGTGCCGCGGATGCTGCCGAATTTCTGAATGCCGTATCCGACCGATGACCGCTCAAGATGGCGTTCGTTTGCATGAGCACCAGGCAGGCAAATCGAATCGAAATCTTTATCGACAAAATCGAGCTGAAGCGAGGCAACTTTTTCTAAGAAAACGGGTTGTTTCCCTGCATTTCTCACCTTGACGGAACGCGTGATAATGGAAACGTCTCGATAAACCGTATAAAGCAAATCATACTCAAGTCCCGTCAGCTCATCTTCAAGCGTAATCGTCAGCGTCTGTGCCTCTTTTTCATTTTCAACGTAGGCTGCCGGGAGTCCTTCCAACTTTGGCTTGCCGTCTTCAATTTTGTAATTTTTATATTTCAGCATCACAGCATTTGAGCCGTTCTCCTGACGAACAATCGTTGCAGGCGTATGATAGTCCATCTCCCCCGCTCCGCTGTACTCTTTTGGCAACGTATCACGCGAAAACGTCCGGTCAAGTGATCCAGGAAGATTGCCCGAAAAACCGCGGTCAACCCTTGGATACTTCAATTCGCCGTGATAGTTTCGTACGCGTTTGCCAAAGTACAGATGACAAAGCGTCTGTCCTTGCTCAATTGAAAGAATGTAAGAAAGTTCTTTATTGTGCAGGTGAAAAACCTGCTTTGCACTGTCAAAAGTAATTAAGTCCGTCATTTAGATCACCTGTTTCATCTTTATTTCCATTGCGTCGTCCAAAGCCTTGATTTCTGATCCCGCCTCTGCTTTCAGTCTGAAATCTTCAAAACTGTCAGAATTCGTCACAGTCACGATTACCGTATCGTCCAGTCCGGCTTTTTTAATCGTTTCATCCCAGAATTCAAGAATCTCGTCACCTTGCTTAATCTTTTGCCCTTCTTCAACATAAGTTACGAAACCTGTTCCTTTAAGTGCCACGGTTCCGATTCCGACGTGAATCAAAAGCGCCATGCCGTTGTCTGCCACGATCCCCAAAGCATGCCTTGTTGAAAATACCTGTCTCACGGTTGCGTCAAACGGTGCATAAATACGGCCGTCGCTTGGCTTGATGGCAAATCCGGATCCTGCTTCGCCCTTTGCGAAAATTTCATCATTGACTGAGTCAAGTTCCAGCAACGTTCCTGAAACCGGAGTCTTAACCGTGATTTCTGCTTCGGATGAATCATTTTGTTTTTTGATTCCAAGATCCTTGCCCCACGTCTTTTCAAGCTCGGCAACGATTTGAGCATGACGCTCCTCCGTAAGAGTGATCTTCTTCATGAAGATGATGATGGAAATCGTCAGCATCACTGCCGGAACGGCAAACATCATCAGCTTGAAATTCATTCTTCCTGCTGCAGTAATTGATGAAGCCGTCGCACCAGTCGTCATCCCGGCTAAAATTGCAATCTGACCAACAACGCCATTTGACACGGCGCCGCCGAATTTATCGATCAGCGGACGAATCGAAAGAGATAATGATTCATCTCTGTGACCTAATTTCCACTGGCCATATTCAACAGAATCCGTGATGATCATCAAAACGACTAAGAAAACCATTTGCTGCGGGAAAGCAAACATTACGGCAGCAAGCAGAACAAGTGCCAGGTTGTTTCCAGCAAAGGCGAACACTCCGATGCCGCAGAGCATGAAACCAAGACAACCACCGAATACGGTCTTTCTGCTGAATTTTTTAGACAAAATCGGGAACAAGGCAGCCGAAACCATCCCCAGGAAGATGTTGATTGTTGACAAAATTGAAAACGACTTGGGCTGCCCCATGATATACGTGAAATAGTAGACTTCAAGCGCTCCCAGAATGTTGATTCCGATTCCATAGAAAAGATACGCAAATGCGACCCAAAGGAGCTGATCATTTTTGGCAACTGCCTTGAAAACGCCGATGACGCCAACCGTATCTTCCTTGTTTTCGCGAATCTCGCTGTTCACTTCACGTGTGCAGCAGCCGACCACCCAGGCGGAAACGAGTGCAATCGTGCAGATGATGAGAGCAAACATGAACCAGCCGTGAGCATCACCGGTCGAAGTCGTCTTTTCTGAAAAATAGATGACGGCCGGCATGACGAGCACGCCAACGAGACCGCCGCCGATAGTTGAACCGAAACGCGCAAAAGTTGCCGTTTTTTCGCGCTCACGCGAATCAGTCGTAAGCGACGGGAGCATTGACCAGAAACCGACATCCTTGAATGAATAGAAGATGTCCATCGTGATGTACATTACGGCAAAGATGACCAGATAAAGCATTGCATTTTTCTGATACAAATTGCCAAGCGACGTAAACAGACACAGCAGCAACACTGCAGAAACCGTCCCGCCGGCGACGACCCAGGGACGGAAATGCCCCCAACGGGTCTTCGTGCGGTCAATTGCGTTTCCAATAAATGGATCAATAAAGAGTTCTACGATGCGCAAGGCCATGATGATCAGCGTCACAAGACTGATCATCTTGTTATCAACGGCCTGATTGCCTGAATTGAATAAGTGCGATGTGATGAACATGATCAGATAACCTGACAACAGGCCGTAAAATGCATCATTGCCAAATGCGCCAAAGCTGTATGCAAGACGCTGTCCCATGCTCATTTTTGTTTTCTTTTCAGTTGACATGAAAATACCTTCCTTTCGTGTATCCGTTTTCTTTACGGTGTTTAGTATATCCGAATGTAAGGCTTTTCAACATAGCTTTTTAATCATTTTAGATGTCATAATGTTCAGTGAACAAATTGACATCTTCTTTCAAAAAAAGTTATAATGACAAGAAAAAATTCAAATATAAAAAGTAATATTGACATTGAGTGACAGAAAATTTACACATTGGAGAAAAAATGGAAAAGGAATATCGCGATCTGCAGAGCAGCAGCATCGAAAACGGAATCGTCTTCTACGGTCTTGAATGCTGCGAACCAAACTACATCTTCAAGGGAAATAACATCCGCGAAAACTACGTTATTCATTATATCAGGAAGGGATGCGGAACATTTTCGTCAGCCGGCAGGCCCGTGGTCAAACTGAAACAGGGAGACTGCTTCATTTTACCTAAAGGCGTACCCTGCTTCTATCAGGCTGATGAAAAGGACCCGTGGGAATACAGCTGGATCGGACTTTCAGGTATCAGGACCGGTGAAATCTTCGCCGCTTCAAGCATTTCAGAAAAAAATTACCTGTGCCAGATTCAGGACACTGAATTTAAAAACAGCCTGTCCAGGCTGTACGAATCGCTGCATTTGCCGCACAACATGAAGAACAGCCTGCTGACCGAATCCCTGCTTTACAAAATGTTCCATGACCTGCTGGACGAGTTCCCGGCAGAAGTCACCAGAAAAACCAACTCACGAACCCAGTTCCGGCTTGCGGTGGAGTACATGAGGGACAACTACGACACAGGCTGCTCCATCCTTGACGTATGCCGCGGGCTGTCCGTTTCACGAAGCTACCTCTACAGCCTCTTCAAAAAATTTGCGGGATCATCCCCTCAGAAGTTCCTGACTGAAATCCGCATGAAGGAAGCAGAACACCTGCTCAAAGACACCGACAGAAGCATTCAGAACATCGCTGATTCAATCGGATACGGTGACAGCTTCACATTTTCGAAGGCATTCCGTAAGTCAAGAGGATGCAGCCCGACTGATTTCAGAAGGATGAGAAACTGACTTGTGATCCGGAAGCTTTTCACAGATGAAATGCAGTGCCTTGAAACTGATGATGCATAAAAAAACAACCGCATGTTTCTAATGACATTCGGATGTGACTGAACAAAAGCAGATTATCAAGTTCAAATTCGGCATCAGCCGGACAAAAAAGAGGCTGGAAAAACTCTGTCTTAAATTTAAAATGCGTACGATTCATAGTATCTTTTATGAATCATACGCATTTTTGCTTTAGCCAGACATCCGTCAGGCACTCAAGCTCAGGGGCGTGACATCCAAAACATTCTACTTCATCAGTCAAATCTGACGTCCCTCCAAAAGTAGACTAAAACCTCAGAAAATTGAAAAAACAGTCTACTTAAAAGCCCCAATTCAGACCGCGCGGACCCTAGAGTAGTCCAAAATCCCGAATTTTTCTAAAAATAGTCTACTTTGCCATCCACATCCAATACACGTTCTTCCCAGGTCACGCACTGAGGAATCTGACCCAAGCTTAAATCCGCACGCCTGTCATGAATATCCATAAATTCAAATAGATTGTAGCAAATATACTTTGTCCGGCATTTCAACAGATAAAAAAGATGCCTTAATCCGGTTCATTCATACACAAAATCCCCGGATGAAAATTCATCCGAGGATTTTGCCAAAGACACGGTTTTTCCCGCTCTTCATTATCACTTATTCCAGTCAAGAAATTCCGGATTGCCGGTCACACCGAATGCATCCGCAAGTTCATGAAGCTGTTCGTCCGTAATTTCCTGCTTGACTGAGCCTCCCTGTGCGCAGATCTGGCTGTAAATCAATGCAGCTTTCTCAACAGTTTCAATCAGTCCGTATGTTTCATCAGGATCTGAGCCTACAGCGAAGATGCCATGATGAGGCCACATTACAACACGATAGTCAGCCATCTTTGCTGCTGTTGCCTTACCGATTTCATTTGTTCCCGGTGTCATATACGGGATGATGCCGATGCCTTCAGGAAAGACAACCAGCGATTCTGCCTGCATCTTCCAGAGCAGACGTGAAATGCTGCGCTCGTCCAGGTTCTGAGTAAATGAAAGGGCAACGAAGTTTGTCGGATGGCAGTGCATCACAACACGCTGGCTGCTGTCAGCTTTCAGACGTTCGATATGAGACATCAGGTGCGTTGGAAATTCGGAGGTCGGATGTGCCCCATCTTCAAACCCCCAGCGAAGTTCTGCCTTGCTGCCATCATCAGAAATTCTCACCAGACCGGCATCAAGCTCAGGACGCTTGATGACGTTTCTGAAATAACGTCCTGATCCTGTAACAAGAAAATACTGACCTGAAACGGCAGATGCATCAAATCCAAGATCATATTCACGTTTCGTCTCGCTGACGTCATCAAAGTCTCTCAAGTCGTCTTCCGTCAGGCGAATGCTTACATTGCCGCCGTTTCGTTCATCCCATCCGTGTTCATACGAACTGAACGTAATGTCGCAAAGATCCTTTAGGTATTTCGATTCTGAAAATAGTGTCATTTTATTTACCTCCAAATTTAATTTCTCTTCAACTGAACATTTCTTTCATAACGAACGACTTCGTTCAGCCAGTCTGTCCCGACAGGAACGTTATTTCTCAGGCAATATTCATCAAACACCGCCCCGAAAGGATATGACTTCAATTCTTCTGTCACCGCCAGACGTTTTGTGAAATCATACTTTTCCTCTGCATGCTTCAAATCCTCAACCGGTGTAAGCAGAGCCTGAAGGAATGCCTTCTGAGTTGTCCTTGCGCCGATGACCCATGCAGCAATCCGGTTGATTGTAGCATCAAAGAAGTCAAGGCCAACGTTGGTTCTGTCAAGCAGATCGTCCCTTACCAGTGAGCGTGTGATTCTTGCCAGGGCATCGTCCATGATGACGACGTGATCGGAATCCCAGCGTACAGGACGGGAGACATGAAGCTGAAGACCCTTGCCGAACGCAAGAAATGCCGAAAACTTGTCCGAAACATCTTCCGTCGGATGGAAGTGTCCGGCGTCAATCGTCCAAAGTTTTCCTCTTGTCAGTGCATAGTTGGCATAGAATTCATGGGAACCTACCGTGTAGGATTCAATTCCCGTTCCAAAGAGCTTTCCTTCGTAGGCCTCGATTGTATTTGATTCCGGGAACTCCTCTTCAAGAATGCTGTCCAGTGACTCAATCAAACGCTGACGCGGTGAAAGCTTGTCAATTGGATTGTCCTTGTATCCATCAGGAATCCAGAAGTTGTTGACTGACTGCTGTCCAAGTTCGCTTCCGAAATAGTTGGCAATTCTTCTTGACTGCCTGCCGACCTCAATCCAGAAATCACGAACTTCCTTTTCAGGTGATGCAAGTGTGAAGTTGTTCTTGACCATTGGATGCGAGAAGAAGGTTCCGTTCATGTCAAGACCGACGTTTTCATTCTTTGCCCAGTCAACCCAGTATTTAAAGTCTTCCGGTCCGATTTCATCCAGATCCTTCTTCCTGTCAGTTACTGCATAAATTGTATGCAGGGCAACATTCTTTTTGCCTGGAATGATACCCATTGCCTCATGCAGATCATCGGTCAGCTCATCCGGAGTTCTGGCACGTCCGGGATAATTTCCGGAAACGGTAAGTCCGTCCGCAAGATCGACTTCCGGATTAATGAATCCATGTACGTCATCACCCTGCCAGCAATGCATGGACAGGCGGATTCCGTCAAGCTTTCTCATCGCCTCTTCTGTGTCAACTCCAAGTTCTTCATAGCGTTTTCTTGCCTCTTCATATGCCGTGTGCACTTGTCTTTCATCAGTCATTGTCATTTCCTCCTGTTGCCTTTTGATACTTTTCCATAATTTCTCTGTATTTTCCGGGAGATGGAACATACTCTTTGAGTTCAAACGAATCTTCAATCAGCTGTCGTCCTTCTTCGATGTTCTTCAAGTCCCCTTCGGAAATCATCGAGACGATGATGTTTCCGATAGCAGTGGCCTCTCCCGGACCGGCAACCACCCTGACTCCGGAAAGGTCGGCAGTCAGTTGGTCCAGAAGAGCAACATTCGACCCGCCGCCGACAATGTTCAGAACTTCAATCTTCTCTTCCAGAATCCGTTCAAGCTTATGCAGCTGATCTGCATAGAACATTGCCAGGTTCGAATAGACTGCCATTACGATTTCGCCGGGAGTTTCCGGAACCTCCTGTCCTGTTTCCCGACAGTAGTTTCTTATCTCGTCAATCATGCTTTCGGGGTTCATGAACCGCTCATCATTGACATCAATGAACTGACGAAACGGACTGACCTTTCCAGCCATATCCGCCAGTTCCGAAAATGTGTATCTGCCCTGATACTCACGATGAATGCACTGTACGATCCACATCCCCATGATGTTCTTCAGAAAACGGTATGTTCCGTAAGCTCCCCATTCATTGGTATAGTTTTCATTGAACGCCTGACTCCCTGTTTCGGGAACATTGAGTTCTGCTCCCAGAAGTGACCATGTCCCCGATGAAAGAAAAGCCCAGTCATGTCCCCTGCCCGGGGTACCGGCAACCGCTGAGGCAGTATCATGAGTGGCAACCGTCACTACGTTGGTTTTTGGAAGATCATATTCAAGACGAAGCTCTTCCTTGATTATCCCCAGTTCCGTTCCGGCCTCGACCAGCGGAGGAAATATTTCCTCCTTGACACCGGCTTCATGAAGAAGATCTTCGTCAAACAGTCCGTGTCTCAAATTCATCATCTGAGTGGTCGACGCATTAGTGACCTCAGTGACGGCGTTCCCAGTCAGAACATATCCGATATAGTCCGGAATCATCATAATCATGCTTGTCTTCTTGAGAAGTTCCCTGTCTTCACGGTAAAGTTGATACAATGTATTGAAATTCTGGAACTGAATACCGGTCTTTTTATAGATTTCCTTCTTCGGAATTCTTGTCGTCAGTTCCGCTACGGCATCCCTTGTCCTTCCGTCACGATAGGCAACGGGATCACACAACTTTCTGCCGTCAGACCCGACCAGAACGTAGTCAACTGCCCAGGTATCAATTCCTAACGTGACTTCTTCAATGCCCATCTTCCTGACCTTTGCCAACCCGCAGCAGATTTCCTCAATCAGCAGGTCAATGTTCCAACGGTCGTGGCCATCGACTTTCCTAAATCCATTTTTAAAGCGGTGAACCTCCTTAAGTGTCATTTTTCCATCTGAAATCCCGGAAAGCATCAAGCGGCCGCTCGATGCCCCAATGTCAACGGCAATATACTGGTTACCCAAGATTAACACCTTCATTTCCTTGTCATTAATTCTTTTACAAGTATATTGTATCCGATTACAACCAGTGTTACAATGACACAAGAGCGTCACAAAAGTATCATATGTACATTCGGAGAGCATTCAAATGAAAAAGGAAATCATACGTAAACTGCATGAGCTGACACCGGTTGAGGAAAGACAGCGTAAAACCGGACTGTTCATCGAGGACATGCCGGCCGGTGCCCTTAACATGCAAGAAGGACACGGCCGGACACTGAATAATTATTTCTTCAGAAACAGGGAAATCTACCTGAGCAGACACAACCGCTTCGCCCCATATCCGCTTCACAGACATATGTTTCTTGAAATCAACTACATGCTGCGGGGATCAGCTGACCAGACCGTCGACGGAAATCTCGTCCATCTTGACCAGGGAGACCTGATTCTGCTTGATGTGGGAACCTCACACAGCATCTCAGCCCTTGGGGAAAACGACCTGCTTATAAACATCCTGTTCAGAAATACCAACATAAGCCTCGATCTGCTAAAGGAACTTAAGGGACAGAGAAGCGTTCTGTTCAACTTTCTGCTGAAGGAGGAGGACGAAGCAACCCGTGATTTCGTCGTCTTCCGAACCGACAACAACTTCAGACTGCGTGAAACACTGGATGACATCATTGATGAATATTTCACCAATCAGCAGTTTTCAGACCTCATGCTGAAATCCTACCTGAATATTCTCCTTGCACAGCTGATAAGAAACTACAGCGTGCAAATTCCAGAAAACGGAGCAACAAAGCAGCTTGTCGTTGACATGCTGTCTGACATAACAAATGAGTATGCGACCGTTTCGCTGAAGGAGCTGTCAGAACGCTACTGCTACAACAGAAACTATCTGAGCAACATCTTCAAAAAGGAAGTCGGGATAACCTTTTCTGAAGTCCTTAACAGACAACGGATAACAGAAGCACACAGGCTCCTTGTGACAACCGGGCTTCCCATTTCAGACATCATGGGGGAAGTTGGAATCACCAACAAGTCCTTCTTCTACAAAAAATACGAGGAAATGTATAAAATCACTCCCGGCAAGTCCAGAAGAAACGGGGGGCATGACTTCTTTTGATGACAGAAAAATGCAGGAAACCCGCTTCATGGGATTCCCTGCATTTTCAATTTCCAGTCACTTTCTCGTTACCTTTTTTACGGAAAGCATGCCGTTGCCATATGCATGTATTCCTTCGATGTCCCCGGTGTTCAAAGCGGCCAGGGCCTCGTTTGACAAGTTGATTGCGGAAGCCGTGAAGGACACGGACTGTGTTCCGGATGAAGCCGTGAAGATTTTCCTGTCATTTTCATTGAAAATCCTGAGTTCATCCGGCAGTCCGTCAAGATGTCCTTCGTTTCTGTCAATCTCCACATCGGCAACCATCTGTTTTCTGAAGACGTCGTATCCGCCTTCTTCAGCCTTACAGAAGGCAATCTCAACGTAATGTGTCGCATCTATGATGACGGCAAGACCGAGATACCCGTCACCGGTATCCGTCTCATCGGAAAGCTCGACTCTGAACGTTTCCTGATGCTCCGCCTGGCGTACTCCGGCAAATGCAGGGGTACCCAGGTCAGACAGTCTGACATTGTTTCCCCAAAGCCTGAGACATCCCTCTTCAACCTTGAGACTTTCTCCCAGACTGTTTCTAAGCGTCAGCCATTCATTTGAGATACTTCCATTGGAAAAGTCATCACAGAATCCTGCAAACTGCTGTTTCCCAACGGCTTTTTCGTGTTCGGGAAAGCCGGTCAGATCGACTTCTTCAGTCGGCACGCCGTTATAGATTTCAGGCCAGTCCCCATCCCATCTTACAGGATAGAGAAGTGTTTCCCGACCGATGTTCGTAATTTGAGAAAACCCGACCTGTGCCGGTCTCGTTCCAAGACACGTCATCCACCAGCAGCCGTTTCCGTCCTTGAAAAGATCCGCATGACCGATGTTTTGCAGCGGTTCTTCTGCACGGTCCCGGTTCGTGAACAGAGGATTGACTCCAGGTTCATCCTCGTAGGGTCCCCAGAGATTCCTGCTCCGGAAGATTGTAATCATATGTCCCTGACCTGTTCCTCCTTCAGCGGCAAGAAGATAGTACCATCCCTTGTTCCTTACGATGTGGGGACCTTCAACATCTCTGCCTCCTGTACCGCAGCAGATAACCTCGGGTCCGCGGAGAATGTCCCCCGTTTCCGGGTTGATTTCCACCTGCTGTAGCGCCTTTAACCCGTTGTCATTGACATATCCCGTAAACTGAAGATACATTCTGCCGTCTTCAAAGTAGACGTCCGGATCAATGCCGTTAACGTCAACTTCAATTCTGTCATTTTCCCAGACGATTCCGTCTCCTTCAAGTCTTCCGCGGATGATGAACGTCTTGAACTCGGCAAAGTTCGTTGTCACAACGTAAAACTGTCCGTCATGATGTCTGATGCAGACCGCAAAGATTCCTTCGTTCGGCTTGGAATTGCGCAGGTCAGCCTGAGACGTTTCAGCTGCAACTCCCGGAAGGTTCTCCCAGTTGACAAGGTCTCTGCTTTTGGAAACTGAAATTCCGGGATAGTATTCAAAAGTTGAATTGACCATGTAATAGTATTCACCAACGCGGACAACGCTTGGATCGGGATACATGCCACGCCGGACCGGATTGACGTATTTCATTTCCGATGCACCTCTTTTCCCGATTACTTCTTTGAGGGAATCGGACTGTCCTGAAGCAGGCTGCCGGATTCAACCTTCTTTTCAAATCCTGTGACAAGAAGTGCAACAACGACAATCGCTGAAAGAATTCCCGCAAAGACAAATGACGGTGCGCCGGCAGGAACATGAATCCAACTGATGAGCTTCGGCGCAATCGCAGAACTCAGTGCATTGATGAATGCAAATGTTGACATTACAATCGGCACCTGCTTTGGAGCGCAGAGCATCGACAACATGAAAGTCGAAGTTGACATTACGGTGACCATGGTTACGGCAGCAAAAACAGCTGCAATTGAAAGAGCGGCAACGTTGCTGAAGAAATATGTGAGAACCAGCGTGATGATCAGGAACGTAAAGCCTGCTGCAAGAGTTGCCGGTTTCGTGACCTTGCGGACATACTTGAAGCCGAGCCCGGCAAAGATGCCTCCGAATGTTCCAATTGCATTGATAAGACCGGTCGTGGCAGTGCCGCCCATATGCTTTGCTGCAACGACGATTGAAAGGTTTGCCATATATGCAGTGTATGCGATGCCCAGGATGAACACCGCCAGATATACCCAGTAGACATAGGAATTGAGTCCCTTGAAGATCTGCCATGTCGATTCCTTTTCAACCTTTTCATGACTGCCATTAAACGATTCCCGAATGACCTCATCCTTTGGCAGACAGAACAGGACAAGAAGGAACACCACGATGCCGAATGCAAAGACCCAGTACAGATGACGCCAGTTCGATCCGCCGAGAAAACCTCCCACACCGGTCAGGATCATCGTTCCAAGGGATGTCATACCTGTATTGAATCCCATCATTGACGAACGCTCTTCTCCTTCGAAATACTGTGTGAGAATCATCGGATTAAGCGTTGAAATGAAGCCGACGCCCATTCCCAAGATAACCGAACATGCCAGAAGTCCGGCAACCGAGCTGTTCCAGAATGCCGGAACAAGGCCTCCCAATGTGACAAGTGCGACCCCCAGCAGGACCAGGCTTTTCTTCGAAACACGCATGGCCATCTGTCCTGCAACAAGCGTGATGATGAGCGATCCCACACCGGGAAGTGTGGACAGCAGCTGAATCGTTGAGATCGGCGTATCCGGGAATGACTTCGAGATGGCCGCAATTGCAGAACCTGCAACTGATCCTGACATGGCCAGCGTTGCCATACTTACAACACCTATTCTTGTTTTCATTTTGTTCATGACATTCATCCTTTCATAACTTTCTTGATTTGTCTGATTTACATATTTCATTATATTTTCCAGGAAGCGTTTTCTCCATATTCAAATTCTATCCGTTTAGTGTTCATTTCACAGATATGCTTTCTTCGGCATGAATCTTGTATGCTGAATTTTCAGTTCTCTTAACCATGACAAGTGCTCTGCCGCAAAACAGACTTATTTCGTCAAGAGAACGTTTGGAGATATCAGAAGGGTTGCCATTTCCAAGTCCCACGACTTCTGCACCGCTTACCTCAACGGAAACGCGGACGTCATCCGTTGGAATGACGGTGCCGTTTTCATCAACCGATTCAATCATTACAAGATCCGTCGTTCTGCCGGAAAAGACTTTTCTCAAGACAAAACCTGCCCTGCTGCCGGCAGTGTCCTGCACGTCAGAAGCAGTTTCCCTGCCTTCATCATCATATGCCCTGACTTCAATTCCACCGGAAACATATTCAACGTTCCACTCGGCGCTGCAGTCAGCAAGATTCTTTCTGCCGAAGCTTCTTCCATTGATGAAGAGTTCCGCACTCTTCTGATTCGAAAATACCCTGACCCGGGTCTTTCCATCTTCATCGATTTCGAGACCCTCACGATTCCAGTGAGGCATGACATGAATGAATGCCTCATCAACCCAGTGCGCCTTGTAATAGTAATAGTAATCCTTTGGAATTCCACACAAGTCGGCAATTCCAAACTGCGAACTGATTCCCGGCCATCCGAACGGAGACGGCTCGCCGAAGTAGTCAAAGGCCGTCCAAAGAAAGACTCCGCCCATGTATTCGTGGCCTTCAAGATATTCCATCACTTTTTCCGGTCTGGCAGTTCCGCCGACGCCGGGGTCTGACGGCTTTCTCCTTCCAGGGAGAACCATCGAATACATTGAACCGAAATTATTGCAAAAACACTTTTCACCATCATCCATGTAGATTCCCCTGGTTGAAAAGTAAGATGCATTCTCCGTGCTCATCATCGCAATATCCGGATGATTTTTCCTGATGAGTTCCGCACCGTCACCCATGACGCCGGCTTCAGGATAGTTTATCCCCAAAACGTCAAAGCTCTTCAAATAATCATCATCAACAAATCCTTCGGGACTGAGCAGTTCAGCGGAAACAATCAGGTGTTCCCTGTCAAGTTCCCTGACGATTTCCGCAAACTTCAGGACACTCCGTCTGCCAAATGCAGTGTTTCCAGTCAGTTCCTCGTTTCCAAGCGACCAGAATGCAACGGATGCATTCATCCTGCATCTTTTCAACATTCTTCTGAAGTCATCAAGTCGCCATGGCGAGGCCTCTGGTAGCCTGTTTTCGTCAATCAAGATGATTCCCAGGCGGTCACAGACATCAAGAAGATCTCCTGACGCGAAATGATGCGCGCTCCTCCATGCGTTTACTCCCATGTCCTTCATCATCCTCACCTTGAAGTCGACAATGTCCTGGTTCAAGGCAACGCCCATTCCGGCAAAGTCCTGATGCTCGCATACGCCATGCAGGACGTAGCGTCGGCCGTTAAGCATGAATCCATCCTTGTCATATCCGAAGGTCCTTACGCCGAAGCTCTTCACTATTTCATCTTCTTCCATTGACAGTCCTGCCTGATACAGATGAGGATGTTCCGGACTCCAGAGTCTTGCGTCCGGAAGAATCACCTCTCCTTCGAATCTTTCAATTGAATGCTTCTTCAGGAAAACATTGAAATTTTTCCTGACTCCGGCCACATCAAGGCAGACTGAGGTGGAAACGTCTCTTCCAGTGTCGTTTGCCACGCTGAACTCATATCCAAGAAGCGCACCTTTGTCACAAAGCTCCTTTGTGTAGACATAAAGGTCGTCTTCTTCAAAATGGACTAAAGGAACTGCGTCAAGGAAGACATTCCTGTAGATACCTGCTCCCTCATACCACCATCCTTCAGACCCACGCGTCGTGTCAGTCCTTACAAGAAGCGTGTTCTGACCTTCATCATCAAAGTAAACCATCCCGGATACGTCGAAATCAAAGCCGGTGTATCCGCTGTTTGCATGTCCGAGATAGGCACCGTTAAGCCAGACATCGGCCATCCGCATGACTCCTTCGAACCGAAGAATGAGCTTTTTCCCTTCAAGTTTTCTGTCAATTCCAAATCTCTTCCGGTAATATGCCACCCCGTCCTGCTTTGAACCTGACATAAGCGTTTCTCCGTCATTTTCGTACGGAAGATCCATCTTCCAGTCATGTGGAAGGTCGATTTTCCTCCATGTGTCATCCATTTCACTGTCGAGGTCCGTTCCACACAGATTACGGAGTCCTCTTTCCTCATCTCCCTGTGCAATCAACCTGAGAAAGTGGCTGCCACCGGGGCTTATCGGAAGCCTCTTCTGTTTTTCCTCCGGCAGACTTGCAGTAAGTCCTCCAAGGGAATAGGCTTTCCTGGCGATTTCATGCGGTCTGACCTTAAGTTCTCCGTAGTGAAAAAGCCAGTCATCATTCATGTTTGTTCTTGTTCTCATAAATATCTCCTCGCTGTCATTAATCTGTGATTATGTTTCCATGTTAATCAAAACGTTTTCATGCTACAATGCAAATAAACGACCATTCGATTTTCAATACTGTGAAAAGTCGACTTGACTGGAGGAAACACACATGGATAAATATGCCGAAAAAATGCTCAAGTCTCTTGAAAATCCAGTGCAGACGGGCGAATACCCTGACTTGAAGACCAATGCCGACCTGGCCATGTTCCTTAAGCAGTCCGTTGAAAAAGGCATTCTCTACACCAACGTCCAGGACGGCAAAATAGTCTACTTCACTGCCGAAAACTATAGCCAGATGCACCAGAACACTGCCTATGAGCTGATGTACGTTCTTGACGGAACGGTCATCAAGCAGATTGAAGATAAAAAATATACCCTTCGCACAGGCGAAGGGTATATCTTGAATCGCCGCATCACGCACAGCGATGATGTCCAGAACGGGTTTCTTCTGGTGCTTGACTTTTCTGAGGAATTCTTTAGAGAGGTCACAAGAAGCCTTGACATCAGAGAAGATACCCACCCTGTATTTTCATTCATTGAAAAATGCGGCCAGGACTCTTCCGGATAGAGAAAAAGCTACCTCGAATTCAGTCCGACCGTTCCTCTTCCAAATGAACAATTCAGGACAGTCCTTGATTCACTGCAGCAGGAACTTGCAACAAAAAAGATCGGAGCTTCATTCCTTCAGAAGGGACTCTTCCTCAGGCTTGTCGAACTGCTTGAAAACAAGAAGATGTTCAATGTCAATGCCATTGACATCCATTCCGGAAAGGAAGACTTCCTGGTAGAGCGTCTGACCTCCTATATCGTCAGAAAATACGGTAACGTCTCAAGAAAAGACGTTGAAAAAGACTTGCACTATAATGACGAGTATCTGAACCGCCTGCTGAAAAAAGCCTGTGGCAAGACCATCAGCCGATACGCCGCTGAAATCAGGCTTGACCGCTCAAGGCAGCTTCTCTCAACAACTTCCCTCACTATAGGCGAAATCACCAACCTGCTTGAATTTTCATCCGAAAACTATTTCTATCACTTCTTCAAGAAGGCGGAGGGAATCTCTCCCAGCAGATACCGAGCAGAGCATCATGACTGAGAATCGTGCATCCTTTTGCGATACTCATTTGGCAGACACCTCATGTTCTTTTTGAACACCTTGTAGAAATATGACGGATTCTCATAGCCGACCTTTGTCGCAATCTGATCGATTGGAACGGAAGTGTCCGCAAGATAGCCGGCTGCAACGTTGATTCTTTGCAAATGAACAAGCTGAATGAAGGTCAGCCCCGTCCTCTTCTTCAGATAAGACGACAGGTAGTTGGGATTGAAACCGAATTTTTTGGCCATCCCGTTCAGAGTGATGTCCGCATAATTCTTCTCGATGTAAAGAAGCATCTTCAGGATGTTTCTTCCGTCCTCGCCCCTTCCTCCACCTTCAAATGAGTCGGCTTCCTTGTAAGCATGCCTGATCAGCCTTGCAAAGATACCGAGAAGGTCGAAGTGAATGATCTGATTCGAATGAACGTCCCCGTTGTAGTATTCATCAATCACATCATAGATCAGACTGATGATCTTTCTATCATGCCCCGTCTTGAATACGCAGTACTTGGCACCGAAGTCACGGTCGCCGCTTAGAAGTGAGAACAGCAGACCGGAAACGGACTGATTCATGCCGGCATCAAGCATGAAGTTCAAGTCATTAGCTGGAAATGCAGTGTTTCTCAAGGCAATATTGACGACAATCACGCCGGCGTCCAGTTCTTCGACACTGTGCGTTTCATCCTTGCCCATGATCATGATGTCTTCCTGATCAAGGGCGATTCTTCTTCCATTCACGTCAATCGTACAACAGCTTCCGAGAAGAGGAATCATCATCTCTGCGTAATTATGCTGATGATACGGAATATACGAACTGCATGGCTGAACCGTAACAGAGATTGAGTGGGCATTGACCTCAAGACTGTCGGTCAGAAGAGAATGGAACTTGTAGACCGGTTCTCCGTCAATATAGTCAAGTATATCCGCCTTGAACCGGTTTTTCAGCTTCTCCCAGCTTTTCGGCTGGCTCTTCTTTCTCAGCATTTCAAGTATTTCAGGATTCATTACATTACCTCCAGTGAATATGTGAAATGAACACAGACAATATCTGATTTAAATATAGCACACAAAATGCTTCCACATTATAATGAAAACGTACACAAAAGATATGGAGGGCATTTTTATGGTAGATTTGAAGCAAAAACCATATTTCCTGAATGATGAGCAAATTAAATACATTGAAGACAAAATCAAGGAAATGAGCATTGAAGACAAGATTGGTCAGCTGTTCTTCGTCGTAGGCCAGGACAGTGATACGGTCAATCTTTCAGAATTCACGAAAAAGTATCGTCCGGGCGGCATCATGTACAGACCGGACAAGGCGGCGAAAATAAAGGATGAAGTAAGCAAGATTCAGAAAGCAAGTGACATTCCGCTCTTTGTTGCCGCAAACCTCGAGTCGGGTGGTAATGGAATCGCAAGCGAAGGCACATGGCTTGGAACACCGATGGAAATGGCAGCAACGGGAGATTTTCAGTCTGCATATCAGCTGGGAAGAATCTCAGGCTACGAGGCGGCGCAGGTCGGCGTGAACATGTCCTTTGCCCCGATTGTCGACATCGATATGAACTTTAAAAATCCAATCATGAACGTGAGAACATTCGGAAGCGACAAAAACAGGGTAATCGGGATGTCTTCAGCACAGGCAAAAGGACTTGAGGAGTGCGGCATCATCCCCGTCATCAAGCACTTCCCAGGGGACGGCGTCGATGAACGCGACCAGCATCTGCTGTCTTCCGTCAACTCACTTCAGGCAGATGAATGGATGGAATCATACGGACAGATTTACCGTAGTCTGATTGAAGGCGGCATTCCGGCAGTGATGATTGCCCATATTCTTCAACCTGCCTGGGAAAGAAGACTTGACCCGGGAATTTCCGATGACAGGCTGCGGCCGGCATCATCATCGAAGCTTCTCATTGACGGTCTGCTGCGTGACACTCTGCATTTCAACGGACTGACCATCACCGATGCAACACCGATGATTGGATACAATGCAGCACTTCCAAGGGAAGAACTGCTTCCGACCACAATCAATGCAGGAATCGACATGATTCTGTTCAACAAAAACATCGACGAGGACTACAGCTTCATCAGACAGGCAATTGAAGACGGAACTCTGCCGATGGAACGCGTCAATGAAGCCGTAACGCGCATCCTTGCGACAAAACTTGCGCAAAATGTCATGGATTCAAAAGGAAACCTCCTGAAAAAGGAACCGGAGACAATCAATCTCAAGAGTGAGGAACACGAAGCATGCGCCGACAGAATTGCAAAAAAGGCGGTGACCCTGGTCAAGGACAGGGACGGAATTCTGCCGGTCACACCTGAGAAGTATCCGCGTATAAGGCTTTATGTCCTGGGAGACAGCGATGACGGCGGCTTCAAGGAAGGCGGCCATGTGATACAGGAATTCAAGAAGCGTCTTGAAGCGGAAGGATTTTCGGTTTCACTGTTTGACAGAAGAAACCTTGACTTCCATGAAGTCTTTGAGGAAGGGGTATGCGACATGAAGGACAAGTTCGACCTCGCGCTTTACGTGGCAAATGTCGAGACCGCCTCAAATCAGACCACGACAAGACTTGACTGGATTCATCTCATGGCGGCGGACGCTCCGTGGTTCATGAAGTCCATCCCGACCGTCTTCATCTCAACAGCAAATCCATATCATCTCTTTGACATTCCGAACGTCTCGACATACATCAACGCCTACACGGGAAACCGTGCCACAATTGATGCAGTCATGCGCAAACTGACGGGAAGGGAACCATTTGAAGGCATAAGCCCGGTCGATCCGTTCTGCGGTCACTTTGAAACAAGGCTCTGAGCATGAAGTTGATTTTTCCCATTGTCATGCACTGGAAAAATCGACTTTGCATCTGTTGAAATGCACGCTAAGAAATTACAATGACGATAAGACATGAAATACGGAGGAATGACGATGAAGATATCAGAAATTTACGTTAACCACATGCACCATCCAGTCGGATTCGAACTGAAGGATCTTAGAATCGAGTTCAGCATTGAGGCCGAATCGTTCAGAAAGATTCAAAAATGTCTGATAATCTACGCAAATGGCAGCGAAGTGATGAACACGGGATTTTCAGAATACGATAACAATTTCTTCACTCCCGAACTGGAACTGAACCCGAGGACGCACTACGACGTTGAAATAAGGATCAGAGATGAAAAGGAAGAAACATCTGCAAGGACATTCTTTGAAACAGGCAAGATGGATGAACCGTTTCTGGCAAAATGGATTGGAAATGACGATAAGGACATCCAGAACACGGTCTTTGAAAAGGACTTCGAACTGGATGGACAGATTGAAGAGGCACGTCTCTATGCCACAGGACTCGGCCTTTATGAAGCCTGTCTTGACGGAGAAAAGATTGGCGACGAATATCTCGCACCAGGTTGCACGAACTACAGGAAATGGGTTCAGGTTCAGACCTACGACGTTACGAAAATGCTGACTTCAGGTCAAGAACACAGCCTGACATTCTCCCTTGGTGACGGCTGGTACAAGGGGAACATGGGCTTTGACGGCGGAAAGAGTGAAATCTACGGAAACAGACAGGCAATGATTGCAGAACTTCACGTCAGGTTCAAGGAAGGAACGGAAACGGTCATCTGCTCGGATGATTCCTGGAAGACTACTTCCGGCAAGATCACCAGATCATCCATCTACTACGGTGAAGACCTTGATGCAACAATTGAACTTAAGGACTGGAAAAAGCCGGAAATTCTCAATCTGCCGCAAGATATTCTCTGCGACAGGCTCAGCATGCCGATCAGAATTGACGAAAGACTGAACGTTGCAAAAGTCATCTCCACTCCTGCCGGTGAAACGGTGCTTGACTTCGGTCAGAATCAGGCCGGCTGGATTGAATTCTACAACCGCGAGCCAAGGGGAACGGTTATCAAGTTTGAAATGGGTGAAATTCTTCAGAACGGCAACTTCTATCGTGAAAATCTCCGTGATGCCAGAGCGGCATTCCAGTATACATCAGATGGGAATGAAGGCTGGGTTCGTCCTCACTTCACATATTACGGCTACCGCTATGTCCGCGTGACCGGAAACACGCTTGACATCAATCCGGATGACTTCAAGGCTGCAGTCATGTTCTCGTCCATGGACCAGACCGGATCTCTCAAAACAGACAACCGGAAGGTGAACAGACTGTTCCAGAACGTGCAATGGGGGCAGAAATCAAACTTCTTCGATGTCCCGACTGACTGTCCGCAACGTGACGAACGTCTCGGATGGACCGGAGATGCTGACGTCTTCTCAAACACAGCCGCTTTCAACATGAACGTCTTCGAATTCTTCAAGAAGTATTCCCGTGACATGGCTGTGGAACAGAAGGACCATGGCGGCATGCTGACAATGTACGCTCCTTCAATGGGAGTTGACGACGGTGGCGCGGCCGTTTGGGGAGATGCTGCGACAATTGTTCCCTGGAACATGTACCAGGTCTATGGCGACCCGGCAATTCTGCGCCAGAACTATACCGAAATGAAAGCATGGGTTGACTGGATCACACAAAACACCAAAACTGAAAATCTCTGGACGGGATGCTTCCAGTTCGGTGACTGGATAGCACTTGACGGTGAAAACCCAGCGCTTCCAACCGGCAAGACGGACGAGGACTTCATCGCATCGGTATACTACTGCTACTCGGCAGAAATCGTCTCGAAGGCAGCCGCAATTCTAGGCCATGATGAAGATGCTGCATTTTACTCTGAAAAAGCCGCAGCTATAAGGAAGGCCATCCAAGACGAATACATCACGGCAAACGGACGCCTTGCCATCGACACTCAGACGGGGTATGCCCTTGCCCTTCACTTCAACCTCGTTCCGGAAAATCAAAGGCAGCGTGTTCTGAACGACCTGACGGCACGTCTTGGAAAGGATGACGACCATCTGAAGACAGGATTTGTCGGAACCCCGTTCATCTGCCAGGTTCTGTCACATTTCGGCAATCATAGACTTGCCGCAAGGATCTTCATGAATGAAGACTTCCCGTCATGGCTATACGCCGTCAACATGGGAGCGACAACCGTCTGGGAACGATGGAATTCCGTTCTTGAAGACGGCTCAATGAATCCGGACGGAATGAACTCCTTAAACCACTACTCAATCGGTGCAATCATGGAATGGGGATATCGCTATCTGCTCGGAATCAGGAACCACACTCCGGGATACCAGAAGGTGATCTTCTCGCCAAACTTCGACTATCACCTGAAGATGGTTTCCGGACACTATGACTCAAGCTACGGCAGGCTGAACGCATCATATGAAATTGAAACGGATGCCGCACACACAATCATGATGACCATTGACGTTCCGTTCGGCCAGACAGTCAACGTCATCCTCCCGCGTGCAGAGAAGAACCCGGTATCAGTCAACGGTCTTGAAAAATCCGGAAGCTTCGATCTGACATGCGGTCACTATGAAATCTCATACATTCCGGACCACGACTTCGTTGAACGCTACACACCAGAAACACCTGTTTCGGACATCATGAATGACGATCTGCTGGTTGAATCGATTTCAAGGGAATCAGACGTCCTGAACTTCTTCAAGAATAAGGAAAACCTTGCAAATCTTGGCAAGATGTCCCTTAACAAGCTTAATGAAATCCTTCCATTCATCAACATTGAGCCAAAAGCACTTGAAAGAATCAACGGCATTCTTTCCTCGACTCCTCTTCTCAGCGAGAGGGAAAAGGGGCTGAAATGATGATGAAGGGAGCACTATTTGACCTGGACGGTGTACTCGCCGACACTGCATCACTTCATTTCAAGGCCTGGAGGAAACTGGCAAAGGAAAATTTCGGACGCAGTCTGCCCGATGAGCTCGAAGAAAAGACAAAAGGCATAAGCCGCAGCGATTCTCTTTCCGTCATTCTCGACTATCTTGAGATTACTGTTTCGGAAACAGAGTTCAATCATCTTGCAGAAGAAAAGAATCTGATTTACCGTGACCTCCTGAAAGATCTTGGACCTAATGACGTCCTGCCGGGAATGCGGGACTTCATCACTGATCTCAGGAAGAAGGGTATCCTGACGGCACTGGCATCGGCCAGCCAAAACGGTCCGTTCATCCTTGAAAGGACGGGACTTTCAGAATATTTCAATGCAATTGTCGATCCTTCGAAGATTGAAGCAGGAAAACCTGCACCTGACATCTACCTTGCAGCAACTGCTGCCCTCGAGCTTTCCCCGAAGGAGTGCGTCGGTTTTGAAGACGCCGTTTCCGGCATCCAGTCTCTCAAGGCTGCCGGAATTGTTTCCGTCGGCATCGGAAGCGATCATGAAGTCGGACAGGCGGACCTGAGATTTTCGTCAACCGGAGACATCAACTTCGATGACGTCGAAGAAATCTGGGCTGAAATAACGAACAACGCATAATCACATCAATGGAAAAGAGGCTGAGATTTCCCTCGGTCTCTTTTTTTGTCGGGATTCATAATCTTATTCTGCTTTCGACGACACCGAAAGCGGTTATAATGCCCTTTAAGTATACAGATGAAAAAGAAAATTTTCTGTATGCCTGGAGGGCATTTTCATATGGGAAGAAAATCGAAATATTCTGCTGATTTTAAGCTGATGATCATTCATGAAGCAGAAACATTGGGAATTACAAGAACATCAAGGAAGTATTCCTTATCAGACCATACCATCAGAACCTGGAAACTCATCTATAAGTACCAGGGTATTCACATAACGCATATTCCAGAGGATAATGCATGCTGATTGAAGAGTATCAGAAGCCAGATGAGAAGCTTGAAGAGTTCGCCATCAGACACGGGCTGAGAGGCCGTACCCAGCTGAGTCAATGGATTATGGGGTATAATGAATCTATCTTAGAGGATTGCAGATCCGGAAAGCGAGATTCAGGGATGAAAGACAGAAAGACAACTTTTGATGAACGGCTGGAAATCATTGAACAGCTGATAAGACACGATGTTGACTACAACTGGGCGGCTGAACATTACAATGTCAGCTATAATCAGGTCTACGGATGGTATCGGAAGTACACCAGAAGCGGCAATAATCCGGAATCGCTGCGTGACCGCAGAGTAAAGGCCAAACCGGAATCAGAATTCACTGAACTGGACCGGTTGAAGATGGAAAACAAACTTCTCAAGGCCAGACTTCATCAGCAGGAAATGGAGATAGCCTTCGCAAAAAAATTAGTCGAAATAAGCAACAGGGAGGTGAAAAAGGGATCAGGCAGAAGACCATCAGGGAACTGAACGAGGAATACGGCTGGTCAATCAGTGAACTGTGCAGAACAGCCGGTATAACCAGAGATGCACATTATAAGTGGCTCAAACGCAGAACAAGCAATAATCAACAGGAAACGTGCCTATGAGTCAAAAAACGGCCTGACCGCAGAACAGTTCCGCAATCAAGCCTTATCTTGTTAGTTAAAATTTTATATTTGAACTGTATACTTGACAGGACATAGTACATTTCGAATCATCCAGGCTTTTTTCTTCCAAGAGTATTTCATAATTATCCACAGGACTCCATCCTGTGGATAATGCTTTCAAAAAATTCTTCCACAGGCTGATATGTGGAAAACCTGTGTATTAACCGACACAAGCAGAACACTAAACTCACGCTTACTTCAGCACCTCATCCACCCTGGACGGCATCTTCTGACTTTCAACCTTGTTTACGTTGTAGTACTTGCCGTCAAACGAATGCAGCGTCGTGAACTTTCTGCCTGAAGCAGATGCGACGACGGTGGTCATCTCAAGTCCAAACGACTTCGGCTCATATGTCTTCCGGTCCACATGAACGTTGAACGTGGCATTGGTGAAGCTGACGTTCTTCAAATCCGTGCTGTAGAGTCTCTTCGCCGTGGCATCATCTCTGCCGAGAACCTCGAGCAGTTCCTTTTTAAGCCTTTCGGAAGGATTTTCCGGTACCCTGAAGACCAGCGCATATTCACCGCCTTCTTCCTTGAGATCGAATCGGACCTTGTTGTCACTCATGACCTTAAGATAATCCCTTGCGATGTTCGGATTCTGAACGATGAACCTGTAGTTTGACTGGGCGCTGTCAATGGCCTGTCTGTAGCTTCTGCCCTGACTAAGGCCGATCATCGTCGTGTTGTAGAGATCCTTGCCGTCGTAGTACAGAATGTACTTGTTGTCCCTGGCTCCTTCCTGGAAGCGGATTGCTGCGTTTGACTTGAGCGTCACCGGTTTTTCCGTGTATTCCGTTTCCGTTCTGTACGAAACCGTGTTGTCGTGGTCTCCGCTCGTATGCTTGACGAAGAACTTTGTCTCGACCTTGGCGCTCTTGACCTTCTCTTCGGCACCGACCGCTTCCGACAAGACCCGGTCCTTTTTTGAAACCTTCTTTTCCGTGTCAACGTTCACGTCTCCGGAACTGCCTGTCTTCTTTGCATTACCGTTGCCTGCGCAGGCGGACAGTCCGCATGTCACAAGCAAAGTCACAACCGTAATTACCAGCTTTCTTTTCATTTATCTTCCCCCTGTTGAAAAATGCAGTGCTACTTCTTCGTGTGATTCTGATCATAGTCGATGTACGTTGTCGGCATCTTGATCTGTTCAGTCTGATTGACCGTCTTTTCGCTGCTACCTGCGCCGGACTCGCTTGACTTTCCGGTGCCGCAAGCACCTTTTTGAGCGTCCGTGTTTCCTTTGATTCAGTCTTTTTGACCGTCTTTTCGTTGATACTTGCCCCGAATTCGCTCGACTTTCCATTTCCGCAAGCACCTTTTTGAGCGTCTGCATTTCCTTTGATACAGTCTTTTTGACCGTCTTTTCGCTGCTACTTGCCCCGGATTCGCTCGAATTTCCGTTTCCGCAGGCGCTGAGTCCGACGACTGCAAGAATCATTGCAACTGCCAACAGTAATTGTTTTTTCATCAAAATTTCCCCCGTTGATAAATGCAGTTCGTCTAGTTCTTTCGGTGATTCTGATCATAGTCGATGTACGTTGTCGGCATCTTGATCTGTTCAGTCTGATTGATGGCGCTGTATGTTGCGTCAAACGACATCGCACGCGACCTCTTCGTTCCGTCGGTTCCCGTCCTGACGGTTACGACGTTTGCCGTATAGCTTTTTGGCTGATACGATTTTTTATCAATATGAAGTTCATATATGTATTTTTCAAACTTATATCGACTCAGTTCTTCCTTGGAATACTCAGCATACGTATTTTCCATCGGGCTTGAGATTCTGAAGGTTTCCGTCTTGAACTTATCAGACATCTTGGTCTTTGAAGCGTCGCACTTGATTACGTATTCGTCGCCTTCCTCTTTCAAAGCGACTTTTGCGCCGTTGTTCTTCATCGTTTTCAAAAATTTCTTCGCGGTATTTGCCGCATCCGTTGCAAACTTGTTATATCCGATTTGACCATGCAGCGTGCGCCGATATGTCTTTCCGCGCGCATAGACGATTGCAAGCTGCAGATACATGTCTTTTCCGTCGGACAAAACTGTCGAATGCTGAACCGAACTGCCCACCGTCGTAGCAACGTCAGCCTTTGACCCAAAAGGATCCGCATAATATGAAACGTCCATGTCCATCTTGACGTTTTTTGACTCGCTGCCTTCATTGGTATCAGCGGTCACTTTTTCCTTGATTTTGGCGCCCTTGATTTTTTCGTTAGCCTCAAGATATTTCTTGATGACCGTGTCTTCCTTTGATTCGACCATCTTATGGCTGACCTTTTTGGCAGAGCTTCCCTGCTTGCTCGTGCCGTTTCCGTTTCCGCAAGCCGAAAATAACCCGGCCGACAATAAAAGAACTGATGCCCATAACAATTGTTTTTTCACAATACTACCCCCTGATTGTGGAATTTTTAATTAATTTTACATTAACAGAAAACACTATCTTTTGCAATGAAATTATTTTTTTATAACCAGAAACTAATAGATTGTACACAACCTATTTTCTCTCATTGAACGATGCGGCTCTGCATTTTCCTTCAAAAAACCTTGCCTGAAAAATGAGGCCGGGTTTCTTGACATCAATGCGAAAGATCGACGTAATTCGTTGGCATCTTCAAAGCATTGACCTTGTTGACGTTCTTGTACTTTCCGGTTAACGATTCGCTGACCGTTGCCGTGTCGCCGCCGTCTTTGGCATCGATTGCAAAATTTACCTTATAGCTCTTTGGCATATATGTCTTTTTGTCAACGTTGATTCTGTATTTGAAATTCTTGAAATCAAATTTCTTCAAATCACCGTACGTTACGCTTGATGCAGTGGTGCTTGCGCTACTCATATATTGCTCAAGAATTTCTCTTTTGAGTTTCTTGGTAAATTTCTTGACGGCATCAAAAGTGAGAATATACTCGTTGCCTTTTTCCTTGACGTCCATGTCAACGTCATTATCCTTCATCATATTGAGGTACTCGGATGGCGTATTGGTTACATCCTTGGATATCAGGCTGTGCTTGCCGGCCTTTGTTACGCTTTGTCTGTACCATTCCGAAGAGTAAGGAACCTTCAAGTAAACGTTTTTTTCGTCGCACATTGCCGTGAATCTGGTCTTTGAACCACCTTTGCTGATGACCGTCTCAACCTTTGATGCTGACGGATCTTTCGTAAACGTTACGTCCAGATCCATCAAAATCTTCTTGGAATAGCCATCCGCCTTGGCAATTACGCTAACGTTGCTGTCCAATTCGCCACTCTTGATCTTGCTTTGGCTATCAATCGTCTTTTGCAAAATCTTTTCCTTATTTGGGCCGCATGCGCTCAAACCTCCAACCATCAAGAGCATGGCCGCTGCCAACATAACTTTTTTCTTCAAAATACTTCCCCCTGTTTTTGAAATATTTACGAAGGATATATTATCAAAGTTTGTTCTCATTGGCAATAGAGATATGTTTTTATAGCCAAAAACTAATTATATTGTGCACAATCTATTTTTCCCGATAAACAATGAAGCTCTGAATTTTCCGACAAAAAAGTCCCGCTTGAATTAAATAAAAAATGCCGGACAAAATCAGTCGACTTGCGACTTCTCTTGTTCGACATTTCATGTAATTCAAGAGGGAAACGGGACTTTTTCCCAGCCTCCTTGCTATTTTTCGATCATTTCGTACAAATTTTTTGGAACCCGGTCAAACAGCGGCGACATTTCACCGACAACGGTGATGTCCAATCGGTGCATGGCACGTGAGCAGATCGTGTAGACCAGCTGGCGTTCATCTTCTTCATGATAGTTTTCCTTGTTGGCGTTCCACATGATGACGGCGTCAAATTCCAAACCCTTGGCCAAGTATGAAGGGACAATAATCGTCCCGGGAACGAGGCGCTGATTTTCGGTTCTGATCAGCGTTGCCTTGACTCCTTTGACGTTAAGCTGTTCGGTCAGCCATTCGCATTCCTGCAGCGACTTGCAGATGATGGCCGTCGTCAGCTTCAAAGCATCGTTTTGAAGCAAACGTTCTTTGACGTCTTCAACGAGGCGTTCCCCGTCAGAGTCGATCGTCATCGTCGGCAAAGATCCGTTGCGGTTAAATGCAGTAACTTTTTCGCCATCAACAAGCACTTCCTTGGTAAAATCGGTAATCTGCCTGGTTGAACGATACGATTTTGTCAGCTGAACCACGTTGGTCCTGTCCTTGTCAAACATCGTCGAAAGCTCAGACAGCAGGCTGTGACTGTTTTCCTTCGTGAAAATCGCCTGATTCAGATCGCCGAGCATCGTGAAGCGGGCGCGCGGAAATTCCGTCTTGAGATATGCAAGCTGGTATGCCGTATAATCCTGAATCTCATCGATGAAGACGTGTCGCATTCTGATGTCGCCCTTCTTGCCGGTGATGCGATCGTACAGATACAAGAAGCAGGACACGTCGGTCATCGGCAGACTGCGATTCCTGATTTGATCAATCGTGTTTTCGACCCCTTTTTGCCATTCGTCATCGGAAACGCCAAACTTTGAAAGCTCGAGCAAAGAAGGAACGTGTCGCAAAAAATGAACGTACTGGGCATTGATGTTCAAAAAACGCTTCTTGACGATGGCACGCTTGATTTTCATGAATTCCTTCGTCACGTATTGCTTGCACAAAAAGAGGAGTTCCTTGTCGCCGTCGGCAAAGTTGCGCGGATGATCACCGTACAAAGCATTCAGTTCCTGCGTCGACAGATCCTGAACCGCTTTTTGAACGCGATCTGTTCTGGCTTCTTGACCAACCTTTGAGCTCAAGCGTTTGAGCAGTTCTTCCTGCGTCGCTTCCAGGCGATTGCCAAGATGATAATTTTCATTAAAGCTATAATAAATCGTCTTGATTTCCTTGCGCGAGAAGAAGATCTCGCCGTTGTGCATGATGTTTTTGAAACGCATCCCGTTTCTTTCCAAATAGTTTGAATATGCGGTCGTTGCGTCAAAAAACTTCAAACTGTCCTTGATGACCCTGATTTTCTTGTTTGTTCCGTGATTATCTTCTTCAAAACGTTCTTTGAGCGTTTCAACGTGCATCTTCGGAAGGCGGTGCTGCGTGTACTGATAGTAGGTCATCTGCACCATGTTGTGTTCGCCGAGTTCCGGCAGGACCTGATCGATGTAATCGTTGAACAGCTGATTGGGCGAAAACAGGATGATCTGCCCGGAGTTCAAATTGCCGCGATAACGATAGAGCAGATAAGCCACGCGCTGCAGCACGGCCGACGTTTTTCCGGAACCGGCTGCCCCTTGAACGAACAACAGATCAGACTTCGTATCGCGGATAATCTTGTTTTGTTCTTTTTGAATCGTCGTAACGATGCTCTTCATTTTGACGTCGGAAGATTCATCCAAAACCTCAAGCAGCATCTGATCGCCCACCGTTTCATCCGTGTCAAATACAGTCAGAATCTTGCCGTCATCGACCATGAACTGGCGTTTCAGGGCCACGTCAACCTCGCGCTCCCCGTCAGGCGTCGCATAAGTGGTTTTGCCGAGACCTCCATCGTAATAAACGCTTGAAATCGGCGCACGCCAATCGTATACGAGAAATTCGTCCGGACCGTTCGAAAAAGTCGCCAATCCGATGTAAATCGTTTCTTTTTTGTCTTCGCCCTGTTCGCTCAGATCGACGCGCGCAAAATAAGGCTTCTTTTCCATCCGTTCAAGAATTTCCAAACGATGCGCAGCCTGATTGCGACTGTTTTCGCGTTCTTCAAGCTGCATCTGCTGCTGCCTGACGGTCAAAGCCGTTTCCATCATGCCGGAATACGTCCCCGTTTTGATGCGAACGTTGTTTTTGAAATCAGCCTGAATCGCCTTGGTATCGGCAGATGCCCTGGAAATTTTCTTTTTGGCAGTTTCTTCTTCATTTTCTATTTTTTCAACGACGTAATCCATGCGCTTTTGTTCTTGTTCTTTGATGATGTCGGCCATTTGGACGCTCCCTTTTCAGAAATTTTCAGTAATCTATTTTAGCATATTTCACCCTTCAAAGCGAAATTTAAGCCTTTTCAAAGCGGTCATTCTTCAAGAAAAAATCAATCTAAACTGATACAATAAAGAAAATACTCAGAAAGGATGATTCCATGGATATTTCATTAATGATCACGGTCATTGCAGCCTTTGCAACGCCGATGATTCTGGCACGTTTCAACATCAAGCTTTTGCCGACGTCCGTTGCCGAAATCATCGTCGGCATCATTATCGGCAAAAGCTGTCTCAACCTGGTGCACATCGATTCGATTCTGACGAACATGTCCACGTTCGGCGTAATCTTGCTGCTGTTTTTGAGCGGCATGGAAATCGATTTTTCGCTCTTCAAAAAAAACAACGCTCCGTTGACGAAGCTCGAACAAAAGCAAGCAGACGACACGCCCAAAATCACGCCGGTCCAAGTCGCCGTCCTGGCCTACGCCTTGAGCTTTGCCGCAGCTTTTGCGCTTGCGTTTCTCTTTAAATTCACCGGCCTGTTCACGAACGTCTTGCTGGCAACGATCCTTTTTTCGACAATCGCGCTCGGTGTCGTCATTTCAGTTTTGAAGGAAAATGAACTTCTGTCAAGGCCGCTTGGTCAGACGATTCTTCTGATTGCGGTTTTAGGCGAAATCGTCCCGCTGCTTTCTCTGACGATCTACAGCTCCGTCGTTGCCGGCAGAGGAAGTCAGATTTGGCTCATCGGCCTGTTGTTCATTGCCGGTGCCATGATTTTCAGGCACTTTCGTTGGTTCTTCCCGGCTCTTTCCAAATTCAATAAATCAACTACGCAAATCGACATGCGTTTGTCGTTTGCAGTCATCATCACTCTGGTCGTCCTGGCTGAACACGTCGGTGCAGAAAACATCTTGGGCGCGTTCGTTTCCGGTATCGTCATCAAGCTTCTTTCTCCGAGCGAATCCACGCAGCAAAAGCTGGATGCGATCGGATACGGCTTCTTGATTCCTTTCTTCTTCATCCTGACCGGAGTCAAGCTTGACATCCCGAGTCTTTTGGCGGATCCAAAGACGATCGTTTTGATTCCGTTGTTCTTTTTGGCGTTCGTCCTGGCCAAACTTCCGGCCTTTTTCGGATTGCGGCTGCGTTTCAAACGCCAAAACGCCATGGCCGGCGCAATTCTTTCCGGAACGACGATTACGCTCGTTTTGGCAGTTTTGACGGTCGCAGAAGACCTTAAAGTCATCACGAGCCAGCAATCAGGAGCATTCCTCATTGCCGGCATCCTGACCTGCATTTTTGGTCCGCTTTGCTTCAACCGCCTCCTTTCATCCGAACCGGAAGACATGAAGAAAACGACGGTTCACATCATCGGCGCAAACCTTGTGACGATCAACGCCACAGAACGGCTCAACTCGGACTGGTATGACGTTTCGATCTATACTCATAAGCAAGAAAACTACGATACTTACCGCTACAAGGGCAACGTCAGCCTGCTGACAAGCATTGATCCGAAGGACTTGATTGACAGCTCTGTATTTGACACGGATATCCTGGTCCTTGGCTACACCGACCCTCAGATGAACGTCAATCTGGCTCTGAAAGCCAAGGAATACGGCGTCAAGCGCGTGATCTGCGAACTGGAAAATACAGATCCGCAAAGCATGTCCGAGATGGATCACAAGCTGGCTTCTGCCGGCGTCGAAACGCTCAATATCTTCGACACGAACGTCGGTTTAATGAGCGCCGTCATCGAAACGCCGTCAACGCTTCAAATGATTACCGGCAATTCGCGCCTTTACGAAGTCGTCGTCAACAATGCCAAATTTGACGGAATCGAAGTCAGTCAGATTCCGTTCGTCGAAAACATCACCATCAGTCGAATTTTCAGAAACGGCAAGGCAATTTCACCGCACGGCTCGACTCAGATTCGGCTCGGAGATCACATTCTGTTCTCCTGCGACAAGGACGTCATGCCAAGGCTGCGGGCCGTCTTGAGCAAAATGAACGAGTAGCGCGTTTTTGCCGATGATGATATACTTTTTTCGGAGGATTTCTAATGAGCTATAAAATATATCTGGTAAGACATGGACAAACGATTTTAAATCGCTATAATCGAATGCAGGGGTGGTGCGATTCGCCGCTCACCCCAAAGGGCATTGAAGATGCGCATGAAGCAGGTCGGCGCCTTAAAAGAATCAAGTTTGCGTACGCGTTCCACAGCGATACGACGCGCGCAATGAGAACCTGCAACTATATTCTGTCCGAAAACGACAATGAAACGCCCGTTCCGATCACACTTGAAAATTTCCGTGAACAAGGCTACGGCTATTACGAAGGATCCGATTCCAATCAAGCCTGGCTGATGATCGGTGCCTCGCATAACTGCCGCACTTTCAAAGAGCTGATCTCAACGTACTCGATTGAAGATGCGCGCGACTTTTGCAAGGAAGCCGATCCGTTCCACCAGGCCGAAAACAACCAGGAATTCTGGGAACGCGTCGGAAGCGGTTTTGAATATCTTGACAAGATTGCAGATGACGGCTGCAACATTTTGATCGTCAGCCACGGAACGACGATCAGAAGCATCGTCCACCGTTTTGATCCCGAAGTCGATATCACCGTCAGTCCCGAAAACGGTTCGGTGACTCGCCTGACGGTTGACGGAACCCGCGTTTCAGTCGATTACTACTCGCACTATTTGAAAACGGACGAATACTGACTTGCTCGCTTGCATCAAACCAGCAATCACGCTCTGTATTTTACATTAACGTGCCGACATGCACGCAAGGAGGAAAAATTATGATCGACAAGGGTCTTGCAAAAAGTCCGACGACAAAAATTTATCTTGCCACGCCATGGTTCAACGACGTTCAAAAAGAACGCGCCAAAAAAGCGCGCGAATATCTTAACCAAAACGAAACCGTCGGCGTTATTCACTTTCCGTTTGACTTCCAGTACAAGGACGCGACCGTGGACAACGATCCGGAAGGCGTCTTTGGAACGCCGGAATGGGTCGCTGCCACGTTCCAAAACGACTGCACTGCCGTTGCAACAAGCGACATCGGCGTTTTCTTGTACGATCTCGACAACATTGACGACGGCTGCGCATATGAGCTTGCTTTGTTCCGCAGCCAGCAAAAGCCATGCGTGGTCATTCCGTTCACGGAACGAGACCAGGAAGACGTCGAAATCAATCTCATGATTGCCGGTGCTGCTACGACGTGGATCAAACAAGAAGATTTTGAAAGTCTGAAAACTTTCAACTTCAATCATCCGCAGGCAAATCCTGTGCCTCCGTTCAAGGTTTTCTAAAATAATTTTTGGTCTAGAGGCCGGAAAAAATATTCCTCAGATTGAAAAACCGGATGATTTGCAATCAATTGCAAATCATCCGGTTTTCTTCATATGCATGCGACCGCTTTCCATGATGGCAATAACCCCAAATAGAGCGCTGATCTATCAAGCGCTGCATTTGGCAAAAGCTCTGCGTTTACGGACACATCGATGAAAATGAGTCTTCTGTCCGTAAATGTCCTGTCCCAAAAATGGCGATTACGGACAAAATGGTCAAAAATGGCCGTTTGTCCGTAAGATTTCAGCCGTTTCGACCTCAGTTTTACGGACAAATGCTCCGAAAAGCCGGCTTTGTCCGTAAATCCTCATCATAATGGGCAAAAATTTACGGACAAATCACTGGAAAATGGCCGTTTGTCCGTAAAATGCGTTTTGCTTACGGACAAACCATCAAAAACAGGCTCTTTGTCCGTAATTTTGAATGAGATCTTGCCCGATTAGTCAAGCAGCATTGCATCTTATCATAATTTCTTCTTCCCCGTCGTATGCAGGCGATATCATAATTTTTATTTGTTCAAATGCTTCCTCCGCGAAATTGCAAAAACGGCTGCCAACGCTGCAACGAGCCACAATGTCATGATTCCGACCTGTGCAGCCGTGCTCAAAACGTGTCCACCGGCTTTGACGGTAATGCCGACATATTCCTGATAATTTGTCGCAATTTCTGACGGACAACCGGCAAACGTCTTATCCAACGCGGCTTGAACGCAGCCTTTGCGCAAAATCGATGCGCCGTGCAAAAAAGGCAGAAACTTCAAAACACTCGCAACGCCTTTTGGAAGAAAGCCCATCGGCAAATATACTCCTCCCAAAAATCCGACCAGCGTTCCGGAAATGCTTGCAAGCGTCGACCAGCCCTTTGAACTTCTGAGCCCAAGCGAAATTCCATACGCGCCGATCGAAAACAAAACGACGTTGAGCGCAATTCCCACGATAACCTTCAGCAGACTCGTCAGCGAAAGCATCTCTCCGCCGTCTAAAACGATAAATGCCAAAAAAACGCCGAGCGTTGCCAGACACATCATCATCGAAATCATCATTGCCGCTGCGATATATGACAACGAGACAATGCTGCGCTTGACCGGCGCCGAATAAAAGCAATCAATCGCATGACTCTTGATGTCGTCGATGTATATTCCGATCACGCTGGTGGATACGGTCAGCGAATTCGTCATCAAAATTCCGGCCAAGATGCAGTAATTAACGAGTTCCTTCGCATTCTTCCTGTCCGTTGCCGTTGCTTTTGAACGACGAAATTCCTCCAAAAGGCTCAAAATGCTGTCAACGTTCATCTTGGACAAAAAGACGCCCATCAGCACGATGATGATGATCATCGCCAAAAACGAAAAGAACACGGCAGTCTTGTCGCGAAGGAACACCAGACAATGTCTCTTCACCAAATTCCAAAATTTATGCATTTTTATTTCCCCCTGTCACGTTGATGAACAAATCGTCCATCGTTCCCTGAACGACTTCAAAACCTTTGATTTCTCCTCTGATTTTCTCCAAAACGTCCAATGCGTCCTTCGTGCATTCAAGTTCTGCTTCGATCATGTCGCCCGTTTCCTTTGTCAAATGCAGAGCTTTGATTGCTGCAGACTCTTTGACTTCATCCTTTTCTTCCGGTTCAAAATAAAGTCGCAAAATGTCTTTGACGTATGTATTCTTCAACTCAAATGGCGTTCCGGACATCAGCACCTTGCCATGATCGATGATGCAGACGTGCTTTGCATTGGCAGCTTCTTCCATGTAATGCGTCGTCAAAAAGACGGTCATCCCAAGTTCTTTTTGCAAAGCAACGATTGCTTCCCAGACCTTCTTTCTCGTTGCCGGATCAAGTCCCGTCGTCGGTTCGTCCAAGAACAGAATCTTGGGTTCGTGCATCAGCGCCGCCGCAATCTCTGCCTTGCGTTTTTGACCTCCGGAAAGTTTTCCGTACGGTCTGTTCAAAAAATCTTTCAACCCAAGAAGTTTGACGACTTTGTCAAAATTTTTCCTGAGATTTTCCTTAGTCTCGCCATAAAGCCCCCCGCGAATCTGCAGATTTTCCTTGACCGTCAGCAGCTCATCAAGGGAATTTTCCTGATGAACCATCCCGATGTCCTGCCGAATTTTTTCATCGTCCTTTCCGACCTCGTTTCCCAAAACACGCACGCTTCCGCCGTCTTTTTTATATAAGGTGCACAAAATATTGATTACGGTCGATTTTCCGGCACCGTTGACGCCGAGAAAACCGAACAGTTCGCCTTGTTCGACCGAGAAGCTGATGTCGTCGACGGCTTTGACGTCTTTAAAATATTTTTTGATGTTCGAAACTTCAATTGCCCTTTCCTTCATAGCTAAATTCCCCCTTTGTTTGCTTGATGGAACTATTATATGTTTAAACTTTGCTTGATTACAAGCATCTTGAACCAAGCGGTCAAAAAGAAACCGCAAGACGTCACGTTTTCGATGCGAACACATCCACCAATTTTTCTGCCAAATGCAGAGATGAAAGCCTCATTTATTTTTTGAATTCAGGTTGCGCCACTGCATTTTTCAAAAAATCCGCGTTCGTTTTCGGAATCAGGATGCCGCACTGAATTTGACAAAAAACCCCGTTTCAAACCGAAACGGGGCTCGTTCGCAGACAAATCAGAATGCAGATATAAACTGCGAAATGCCTGTAACAACCAAGTAGATTGAAACGATCCACACGATTGCGATGCTGGCAAGGAGCGGATTGAACAATAATGCGATGCCTAAAATCAGGGCAATGACGTTCAATACGATCATCCAGACGTAGTGTGCTTTGCCGGCGTTTTTAAACTGCTTTGAAGCAGCAAGCTGAACAATTGCGTCGAAGATGAACCACAAAGCAAAAATATACGCTACGACCTGTGCACCAGTTGCAGCTTTGAAAATGAACAGGAAGCCAAGCACGAGATCAACGATTCCCATCGCAAAAAGACCAAGCGTCTTTTCTTCGGTCGTCGTATCAAGAACGTGCTTGAACCATAATTCATACAAACCCTTAACAACTGCCGTTACACCTATGATAATAGAGATGAACTCAAGCGTTGTACCTAGATGAATGAATGTGACTATGCCTGCCACAAACAAAATAACACCTACAACCAAACTGAACCAATTAAATTTGTGTTGAATTGTTTCCATAACAATCGCCATCCTTTATCAATTTACGATTATATCGTATCACATAATTGATAACTAATGGTAATGATAAGCTCAAGTTTTTTATCTGCCGGATTTCGGTTCACAAAAAGCACCGACGATATGCACGAATCCTGCCACAATCAGATAAACGGCAACCAGCCACTTGATTAAAGTATCAGAAAAAAGCGGACTCATCAGCAGGAAGATTCCCATCGCTAACGCCATATAGTTCAAGCCCAAAAGCACCGCATAATAATCATTGCCTGAAAAGCTGAGATGCTTGATGACCGTCAGTTGAGAAATCGCCCCTGAAATATACATGAAGGTAAACAAATATGCCGTCATATGAAGCGACGGGTAAGGAGGGATGGTCATGATCAACCCTATGATGATGTTGACTATTCCCATTGCAACAAGCTGCTTGAGATGATTGCCATAGTGTTTGAAGAAAACATGTCGTAAATAAAATTCGAATCCACCTTTGATGAGCGCCGTCATGCCGATGATGATCGAAACGATCATGCTATCTTCATTAACGGGATTCGTCATCAAAAGCCCCGACAAAACCAAAACGATTCCGACTGCAAATGTTGCTTTTCCTTCTTTTGTAACCAACAGCTTCACGTTATCTCACCCGTCCTTAATTATTTACCTAAGGATAACACAGAAACAAATGATTGCGCTACCAATAACCCTTGAGACGGCTAAAAAATCAGGATGCTTGCGATTTATTGCGAATCATCCGGGTTTTATATGCAACGTGAGGTTTCGCCCGTAACCGGGTGCTGCATTTTACAGGCAGATTTCAAAAATCGACGTTTTGCCCGTAATCGAGGGCTGCATTTTACGGGCAGATTTCAAAAATCGACGTTTTGCCCGTAACCGGGAGCTGCATTTTACGGGCATATTTCAAAAATCGACGTTTTGCCCGTAACCGGGAGCTGCATTTTACGGGCATATCACAAAAATCGCCCATTTGCCCGTAACCGAAGACTGCATTTTACGGGCAAATCCCAAGAATCAGCGTTTTGCCCGTAATGGAGGGCTGCATTTTACGGGCAAATCTCAAGAATCGACGTTTTGCCCGTAACCGGGAGCTGCATTTTACGGGCAGATTTCAAAAATCGACGTTTTGCCCGTAACCGGGTGCTGCATTTTACGGGCATATTTCAAAAATCGACGTTTTGCCCGTAACCGAGGGCTGCATTTTACGGGCAGATTTCAAAAATCGACGTTTTGCCCGTAACCGGGAGCCGCCTTTTACGGGCATATTTCAAAAATCAACGTTTTGCCCGTAACCGAGAGCTGCATTTTACGGGCATATCACAAAAATCGACATTTTGCCCGTAACCGGGAGCCGCCTTTTACGGGCAGATTTCAAAAATCAGCGTTTTGCCCGTAACCGAAGCTTGGCGCGCTGATTCGCAGCACTGCATTTTGCAAAATGAACCGGTTTTCACTTATCAAAATTGAAAAAATGTCGAACAAAACAAGTCGCAAATCGACCTGCCTCGTTCGGCATTTCATTTAATTAAGAAGAACCTTTTTAGAAAATCCAGTGCGGCATCATCTCCGCTTGAAATTATACGTAGTGAACCTTGACGTCACCCAAGCGGACGCTTCCTTCGACTTTAAGGTTTTGGGTTCCTTCGCCGGACGGCATGCCGACAAACTTAACGTCTGCCAAAAAAGCATCGACGCTATTGTTGACATCCCATGACCTCGGCACGTAAATGTTGACGTCGCCTAAAGAAACGTCAACTTTGATCGTTGCGTGCCCGTCCTGAAGCATGGCGTTGTCCAAATACAGATTGACGTCCGAAAGATTGGCCTTGACGTCGATTCGTCTGAGATTTTGCGATTGAATATATCGCGACGTCGTGTTCAAAAATGAACTGACTTTGATCGTCGATCCAACCTCATTTTCGGTAAATTCCTCATATTCTTTGCTTTCTTCCTCTTTTCCGTCATCCCCATAGATAATGTAATTTTTGCCTGATGAAACATTTTCATACCAAAACTGAAAACGCTGCTTAAAAATCATATTCAACCCGATCGTAATCAGCAGCGCCGCCCCGAGAATCGTCCAGGATCCGACGCTCCTCAGATTGAGCTGGTCTTGATAAATAATCAGCAAAAAAGCAATCGAAAAAACGCTCGTTCCGATTTTCTTTTTGCTCAGCCCCTCAATCAGTCCAGCCCCGAAGAACAACGTTCCGACAACCTGCCAAAAACCTAGCGGCACGCTGTATTTCAAACCCAGGCGACTGATAACCAAAGCAATCGCGGCTAAAATCAAAAGCACGCCCCAAAATTTTTTTCTCATCATATTTTTTCCCTCACTTCCTTCATGCGTTCACGCAGCAGCTTGTAATATCTTCTCGACACGTAGACCTGCTTGTGCGTATTCGCAAATTGAATCGAACATCCTGATAAAGACTGCGTCAAAGCGTATACGTGACTGAGATTGACGATGGTCGATTTGGAAATCCGCATGAATTTTCCGCTCAAAATATCTTCCAATTCGTAGAGCCTGTGCTTAACGACAAAAACATCATTTTTCGTATGAGCGTAGACTTGCCTCTCGCTTGTTTCAAAAAACAAAATTTTATCCGCGGAAAAGAAATATTCCGTGCTGTCCTTATAAAAAATCAGCTGCGGCGTCTTTTGAATCTTTTGCAGCAAAGAAAGCATCCGTTCAACCTCTTCATCGTACTCGTTCGTTCTCAAAACGATTTCTTTTTCCGAAACATCAGTGCCGATCTCAACTCGAACCCTCATCATCTCACCCCTTTACGTTTTTAATTTAACCATTTTTTAAATTTGCTGTAAACAAATTCTGTTCAAGCGGTCATTATTTGCGCTCAAGTTACACAAATCCTCGTCTGAGAGAACGCACTGCATTTTATAAAATACACAAAAAGAGGCTGCGGAGCATTCCGAAGCCTCTTTGAAATACTAGGGGTCTGATTTTAATATACGGACAATTCCGAGTCTTTGTCGAAGAAGTGCGCCTTGTTGATGTCAAAGCCCATTCGAACCTTCGATCCTGGCGCAAGGTAGTCGCGCGCGTCAACTTTTGAAACAAATTCCGTATTGCCGACGCGGCTGTAAAGCTGCGAGTCAGCGCCAAGAAGTTCTGAAACGACGACTTCAGCGTTGACGACAGACTCAGGGAATGTTTCGAGGAAGGCAGGTTCTGAATGAATGTCTTCCGGACGAATGCCGAAGACGATTTCTTTTCCGTCATAGCCCTTATCCTTCAAAACCTTCAAGCATCCTCCGGGAACAGTCAACGTAAAGTTGTTGCCGTCATCGGTAATTTTGCCGTCCTTAAGCGTCACTTTGAAAAAGTTCATTGCCGGTGATCCGATGAATCCGCCAACGAAAACGTTTGCCGGATGATCGTAGACTTCTTGCGGAGTTCCGACTTGCTGAATCTTGCCGTCGCGCATGACGACGATGCGATCGGCCATCGTCATGGCTTCCGTTTGATCGTGCGTAACGTAAATCGTCGTCGTCTTAAGTTGCTGATGCAACTTGGCGATTTCTGCACGCATGGAGACGCGAAGCTTGGCATCAAGGTTTGAGAGCGGTTCATCCATCAAGAAAATCGGCGCATCACGCACGATTGCGCGACCCAGGGCAACACGTTGACGCTGACCACCGGAAAGAGCGGCTGGTTTGCGTTGGAGATATTCCTCCAGCCCCAGAATCTTTGCGGCATGATGAACGCGCTTGTCGATGTCTTCTTTGTCATACTTGCGCAGTTTCAAACCAAATGCCATGTTGTCATAAACCGTCATGTGAGGATACAAGGCATAGTTTTGGAAAACCATGGCAATATCGCGATCTTTTGGTGCTTCATCGTTAACAACGCGACCGTCAATCAAAAATTCGCCCTTGGAAATGTCTTCCAAGCCGGCAATCATGCGCAAGGTCGTTGATTTACCGCAGCCCGACGGTCCGACAAAAACGATGAATTCCCGATCCTTGATGTCCAAATTGAAGTCGGTTACGGAATATTGATCGTCTTCTGCATTGTCATAATGCTTGTAAATATGTTTTAAATTCAATTCAACCATTTTTTTCACCTGTCTTTTATCATGTTTACGCTTACAATTATATTGAAAAGGCTTTCTTCAGACCAGCACAAGTTGCACAAAAAATTCAGCAGCCTTTGTGCACTTTTACGAAAACGGTTGCATAGACAACGCGGGTTGCTAAAAACGTTCCTTTTTGAGTTCCGCACCACTCAAAGGAGTCCATGGTCACTGCAGCATCAAATAGCAAAAAACCAGGTCATCCATCCGGCGCAAATTGAGTCCGGTCTCCTGACGAAGTCTGTCTATTCTGTACTGAAGCGTGTTTCTGTGAAGATATAAATTTTTTGCCGCTGATGAAACGTTGCCTTTTTCATGATACAAGGCAACGACGATCTTTTTCAGCTGCGAGTCTTCAGAAATCAATTGATGGTATTTTTGGGCAAGCGGACTTTTTGAGGTCATTTCATGACAATAATGATGAAGCGCTACTTCGGCCAGGTCAAAAACCTGTTCAGACGGATTTTCCGTCAAAAAAACCCGCCGTTCTGCGGAAAAAAGTTCGCGCAAATCATCCTTATGATTCCAGATATGTCCGACAAATACACGGCAGTTTGCACCAAGATCGGCATCAAGCGCCTGAATGATTCCCTTAAACTCCTCTTTGTCAAAACTTGCAGCATTGATTTTTTCAACCGCCACGCCGCTGTTCTTTGACAAAAAGAAAACAGCTTCCGGTTCTTTTGGAAACAGTGCGGAAAAAGCCTTTTTGAACATCTCCATGTCAAACTCAGCTTGGTTCAAGGAGCGTATCTCATATTGGATAAACCTGATCTTGCCGCACTTGATTGGTTTAACATTGCTTTTTTTCGTCAGATAATCCTGCCATACTCCGCATTCGACTTCAAAATCAGCTGTTTTCCCCAAGAAAATTTCCAAAATCTTTCGCTCTTTTTCTGACAGTTCAGCTGCGGGAATATTCAAAAAGGCATCCCCTTGCCTGAATGAAATCGCCCCGGCCTGTTTTTCTCCCAAATTTGCTTGCGGAAAAAGTGCAAGCAGTTTCTCAATATCCATGAACATCCCTCTAATCAATCACTATATAACTTTTATTTTATGCAAAGCCGGTCAATTATGCAAGCGCTTTTATTCGGAGATTATTCTTTGCGGTTCGTCATCAGGAAGATCTAAGTTTTTGTAAAAAAGAGTCTTTGAAAAAACGATGCCTCAAATTGAAAAAACGAATCAGATTTGCAATCAATTGCAAACCTGATCCGGTTTGACAAGCGCCTGTTATGATGGAAATAACCCAAAATAATCGGTTTCTTTTCCATGTATCAAAGCACTCAAAAGATATGCTCCGTCAGAACGTGAGGATTTTTCGCGCTGATTTAGCGAGCACTGCATTTGGCAAAATCATTGCCGTTTACGGACACATCGATGAAAATGGGCCTTCTGTCCGTAAATGGACTGCTCTAAAAATGGCAATTACGGACAAAATGGGCAAAAATAGCTGCTTGTCCGTAAGATTTCAGACGTTTCGGACCCGGTTTTACGGACAAATAGCTGGGAAATGCCGGTTTGTCCGTAAAATGCGTTTTGCTTACGGACAAATCAACAAAAAAGATACTTTGTCCGTAAATTTGGGCTGAATTGGTTGAGCAGCACTGCATTTAAAAATGCCAGACAAAAGCAGTCGCAACCTGACATTCGTTCGGCATTTAATTCAATTAAGAAACGGGACTTTTCAAAGCCTCTTTCGACTAATCCGCTGCGGCAGTTTTTTTGACGAGTTTTGAATAAATTCGTTCATTCATCCATTGTTCGGAAACGCGCTCTGAGAGATCTGCAATCCTGATCCAGGCAACCGCCTTGTTTTCGTCCGGCTTGCTTTGCAAGTCAAATGCAGGATCCGTTTCCAAAAGATACGTCACGTTCAGATGCAGATGGGAAGGCACGTATTCTCCGCGTTTCTCATGCCCGTTGACCGTCAAAATCTCGACGGAGAATATGCCGTCATCCAGAAAATGCAGCTTGTCCGGGGAAAGGCCGCACTCTTCGCCGATTTCCTTTACGACGACGTGCTTTAAATCAGCATCGCCGTCAGCATGTCCGCCCATCCACGACCAGGAGTTGTAAATATTGTGAAAACACATCAAAGTACTTTTTCGATTCGGTGATACGATCCATGCCGAAGCGGAAAAATGAGCCGTTTTGTTCTTTCTTGTCAAAACGTCCGCCCCGCTCTTGGCCCAGTCAAGCATCACGGACAAATCGCGTTCTTCCTGTTCGTTATAAGGAACAAATGCTTCTAATTGTTTAATGAGATTATCCATATTTTACACCATTCACGTATCGTCAGCGTTCCGTTCGCCTGACAGCTTTTACACACGTGCCACAAAATTTTCGTAGATTGCCCTGATTGCGGCTTCAAAATCGTTATTGGCAACGCCGACGATAATGTTCAATTCTGAAGATCCCTGGTCAATCATGCGAATGTTGACGTTTGCGTTGGCCAGTGCGGCAAAAAGTCTTGCCGCAGTCCCGCTTTGAGACTTCATTCCGCGACCGACGACCGCAATCAACGCCAAATCCGATTCGATTTCGATTGAATCCGGTTCGGTCATTCTGTGAAGACGGGCCACGACTTCTTGTTCTTTAAGCAGGAATTCGTCTTCATGCACGACGACTGAAAGAGTATCGATTCCGGAAGGCATATGTTCAAACGAAATATTGCTTTCTTCAAATGCCTGCAGCACGCTGCGTCCAAAGCCGATTTGAGAATTCATCAAGGCCTGCGTAATCGTAATCGAACAAAAGCCTTTTTTGCCGGCAACTCCGGTAATCGTATAGGCAGGTTTTTTGGCCGTGCTTTCAACGATCCATGTTCCCTCATCTTGAGGACGATTCGTATTTCTGATATTGATCGGAATCCCCTTTGAGCGAACCGGGAAGATTGCTTCTTCATGCAAAACGGATGCCCCCATGTATGAAAGCTCGCGCAGCTCACGATACGTGATCGTGCTGATCGTCTCTGGATTTTCCACGATCCGCGGATCCGCAACAAGAAATCCTGAAACGTCGGTCCAGTTTTCATAAACGTCGACCCCGGCAGCCGCCGCCACGATCGACCCCGTCACGTCAGATCCGCCGCGCGAAAACGTCTTGACGCGGCCATCCTTTCCTTGTCCGTAAAAACCGGGAATCACCGCATGTTCAGCCTCTTCAAGGCGCTTTTTCAAAACCTTGTTGGTCTTGTAATCATTCAGCTGCCCTTCTTCGTTGAAAAAGATTGTTTCATAAGGGTCGATGAACTCAAAACCGAGATAATTTGCAAGGACCTTTCCGTTAAGATACTCTCCGCGCGAAGAAGCATAGTCAAGGTAAGGATCTTTTTCAAGATTCTCCTTAATTGTCGCAAACTCATCGTCAAGCGTCAGCTCAAGTCCAAGTCCGTCAATAATTTCATCGTATCGTGCTTTGATTTTTTTCAGCTGTTCGCCCAAATCGCCGCCTTCAACCGTAATTTCATAAGCTTTGATCAGCATGTCCGTGACTTTCGTATCCTTTGAGAAGCGTTTGCCCGGTGCGCTTGGAACAACGTATAATCTTGATTCGTCGGCACTGATGATGTTACCGACCTTTTCAAACTGCTTTGAATCGGCAAGAGAGCTTCCGCCGAATTTAACCACTTTCCTCATAATTACCCCAATTTCTATACTTTATTCTTAGTTCTCTGTAATTTACGAGAACTCTTTATCTTGAATTTTCTAACAAACATGCTATGTCCGTCAAGTGAAAAGTCAACTTTTTCGGATATTATTTTCTTAGTCCATTGTTCGGATTCTAAATTCATAATCTGCGGCTTCTTTGGAGCATCTTAGTTCATTCGGGCGCGCATTAAGGTAATTAGCGTGGGCCTTCAGAGCCACACGGTCTGATTTCGTCGTCCGTGAGATTTTCATTTGGATGTGTGAACGAGTTTTACAAGATGCTTCTAAAAAATACAGTGCCTGTGCAGAAATCAACGCCTTGAATTTTATTGATTTGGTAAAATTCTTGAGGTACGGCAGGCTTTTACGGGCAGATTTCAAAAATCGCTGTTTTGCCCGTAACCGAAGCCTGGATTT
>ENA-OUQI01000117-OUQI01000117.1-human-gut-metagenome-genome-assembly--contig:-NODE-117-length-75693-cov-13.986911_pt1 | contig 75693 bp, 59 predicted proteins | sample MGYA00237953_ERZ548840 | MGnify/ENA primary metagenome ERZ548840 (study PRJEB26490, sample SAMN05194690) | human gut metagenome | biome: terrestrial biome; feature: human-associated habitat; material... | reverse complement strand
ACTATGTGTTCCTGCCCGTGCTGGACGGCCCGGACGGCACCCACAACGTCACCGTACGTACCGGCGGCGGTACCAACAGCGGCAACCTGAATGTGACCAACAAGTGCCAGAGCCCTGCCAACCTGCTGAAGTTCTTTGACCAGTGGTATGACGGCGAGACCGTGATGCAGCTGCAGTACGGCCCCATTGGCGTGTTCTTCACCGAGCAGGACGCCAACGGCAAGTGGAAGTCCATCACCGAGGAGGAGGCCAAGGCAAAGTACAACAAGGGTGCCGGTGAGTTGAAGTCTACCTACGAGGTCTGGGGTCCCAAGCTGATCCTCAGCGAGTACTACGACGAGTACTTCTACATGGAGGACCGTGCTATCGAGCGTCTTACCGACCTTGAGAACTACTGGATGCCCTTTGTGGACGACGCCACCACCTACCCCATCGACTGCGTGTTCACCAGCGAGGAACTGGACACCATTGACCGCTACCGTGCAGATTTTGAGAATGCAGTCTCTGAGCAGGAAGGTCTGTGGCTGAAGGACGGTGGCCCCTCCGACAGCGAGTGGGCAGCCTATCTGGACACCCTGACCAATAGCTGCGGCATGGATAAGCTGCTGGCAGTTTACCAGAGCGCATACGACCGCTACAAGGCGAACGCCTGATTCTAAGACGCAAGGAGGCATCCGCGATGCCAAGTGAAATTTTGAACAAAGCTCGTGCCTACGAAGCCGAGCACGGCGCTGCCATTTCCCCGGCGGAACGCCCTGTCTACCACATGACCCCCTATGTGGGCTGGCTCAACGACCCCAACGGCTTCTCATATTATAAGGGGCAGTATCATCAGTTTTATCAGTACAATCCCTATGCGACCCACTGGGGCCCCATGCACTGGGGTCATGCCGTCAGCACCGACCTGCTGCACTGGGAGTATCTGCCCTGCGCGCTCGCACCGGATTCCCCGGCAGACAATGGCCCCGGCTGTTTCTCCGGCTCTGCCACCGAGATGGACGACGGCAGGCAGCTGCTGATGTACACCAGCGTGGTGGCAGAAAAGCAGCCCAATGGGGAGATGCGGGATATCCAGACCCAGAGCATTGCCATCGGTGACGGTCTCGACTACGAAAAGCCTGCCTGCAACCCGGTGCTGACCCAGAAAGACCTGCCGGAAGGCTTCAGCAAGTTTGATTTCCGGGACCCCAAGATCTGGCGTGAGGCCGATGGCACCTACTCTGCCGTCACCGTCTGCCTGACCGAGGACGGCAGCGGCGCAGCGGCACTGTTCCAGAGCAAGGACGGCTTCGACTGGCACTTTGTCACGGTGCTGGAACGCTGCAACAATCAGTACGGCAAAATGTGGGAGTGCCCGGACTTCTTCCCGCTGGACGGCAAGCAGGTCTTGATGCTCGGCCCCATGGAGATGCTGCCCAAGGGCGAGTTCCACAACGGTCACAACGTGATTGCCTTCATCGGCAGCTACGACGAAGCCACCCACACCTTCACCAAGGAAAACGTGCAGCTGATGGACGGCGGCATCGACTTCTACGCCACCCAGACCACCCTTGCCCCGGATGGCCGCCGCATCATGACCGCATGGCTGCAAACCTGGTCGGACACCGAGGATAAGCCCCAGGGCTGCAAGTGGTTCGGGCAGACCATCTGCCCCCGGGAACTGCATATCAAGGACGGACGCATTCTTCAGACCCCGGTGCGGGAGCTGGATGCCGTCCACGGCAAGCGAATCTTCCACGAAAATGTGACGGTGCAAAACGAAACTTCTCTGGAAGGCATCAAGGGCCGTGTGGCGGACCTGACCGTCACGGTGCAGCCCGGCGAATACCGCACCTTCACCCTGAAGCTGGCCGCCGATGCAGACCATCACACCAGCCTGACCTACGACCCCTACACCTCGCAGCTGACGCTGGATCGCAGCTATGCCGGTTCCCGTGCCGACATCGTGCACCGCCGCAGCTGCAAGGTCCGCAGCCAGAACGGTGCACTCAAACTCCGCATCCTGCTGGATAAGAACAGCATCGAAGTTTTCGCCAACGATGGTGAGCAGACCATGACCGCATGGATCTACACCCCCCAGTCTGCCGACGGCATTGCCTTTGCTGCCGATGGCGAAGCAACAATCACGGCAGAACAGTTTGAGCTGAATCTGTAACCTGATATTCCCTTCATTTCTCCTTCATCAATACAGCCCCGCTTTGGTTTCTTCTTCACCAAAGCGGGGCTGTTGTTGCTTCTATGTAAGGTTAGTCCTCTAATCTGCCGTGTTCGCAGCCAAGGGAGAGGTAGCGTTCCATCTCGCCACTCAGCACCATCTGTGCATACTCCAAGGGCTTGTTGTAGAGCAGCCAGTCCAGTTCTGCCCGCTGTGCCGGGGTGTTGCCGTACTCGTCCTCAATGGCGGTGCAGTCGATGGCAACGGCAGAGCCGTCCGCAAATCGGGCTTCCACCCGGGCAGTGTCCATGTTGTAGCGGCAGGTAAGCAGTTTGTTCATAGTGAAACTCTTTCTATATAAGGTAGTGTCTGTTCGGTTGTCCAAATCCCTGCCATGAATCATAGTTGTGGATGTACATTTGATGATTGGTCTAAACAGGCAAGATTGTAGCTGCCGCATCGGGCTTGAACCCGGCCATTTTCCGGACTTTGTATAAAAACTCAATGCCTGTTTTAAAGGGCTGATTTTGGCTCTGCACATTTTTGCACACTTTTTGCACACCGGAACGGCTGGATAACGGATGCAAGAGGGGATAACAGATGCAAGAAATGCAGCAGATGCAAAATGCTAATTTACGACAAAACGCTAAAAACGACGAATTTGCGTGATTCTGGAAATTGACGATTGTTGTACATCGGTTTCTCTTAATCAGTGGGCCCAGGGTTCGAGTCCCTGGAGGTGCACCAACAAAAGAGCGTTGAATCGTAAGATTTGACGCTCTTTTTCGTTATGTAACCCCGAAAAATCGGGGTCTGCACGGTCAATGCACGGTTTTTGCACGGTCAGCTTTTTCGTAGGAATCCTCTGCATGGGCTGGAATTACCTTGAAATGCGTGGTAAATTTTGCATCAGGTCAGCAGAGCCAGACGGAGCTACGCCTTTACTTCGGGGTCTGCATTTTTCAAAAGTTCCAGCAGAGCGGTCATGGAGATGGTCGGTTCGCCTGCGGCGGGTACAGCCTGCGGGCTGGTTTTTTCGGACTTAGCATAGAAACCTTCCTCGAACTTCCTGCCCAGCTCCACACGAGAGGACTGCTGGATGTGCGCGTAGGTGTTCACCAGCATATCTGCCGTAGCGTGTCCTGTGGTGCCCTGAACAGCCTTCACATCGCCGCCGGAGATCATCAGCTGATAGGTGGCACTGGAATGCCGCAGACCGTGGAACACGATACGGGGGAACTCCGGGTGTGCGTCCTGCCATTTGATGAACTTCTTGCGGATGAGCACCGGCTCCACCGCCAGACCGTTGGGCAGACGGAACAGCATTCCGCTGTCATGGTAGCGTGTCGGGTCTTTCCTCTCGTCTGCTGCTAACTGATTCAGCCACTTTTTCAATTCCTCTTTCAGTGCAGAGGTCATGAAGATGGTGCGGCAGGAAGCCTCGGTCTTGGTGTCTTTCAGGATGAGGGAGGTCTTGCTGCCCTCCAGCTTGTCCGGGAATAGCCAGTGTTTCGGGCATGGAGGGAGCTACACCGGAAGCACTGGAACAGCTGCGGAGCGGTCTGCTGGGAATCTTGCAGTCTGCCACAGAGCAGGAAAACGCCCATGAAGCAGACGAATGAACAGCTTTGTGTGCTGGCACAGAAAGGCGATGCAACCGCATTGGACAACCTGATCGACAACAAGTCCTTTATTAGCAAGGTGGCAAATGACCTTTTCCGCAGCATGAATTTGGCACAGTCTGGCCTGAACCTTGACACGGACGATTTGAAACAAGCGGGCAATCTGGGCTTATGGAAAGCTGTGCCGAAGTTCGATGCGGCGCGCGACATGAAGTTCCTGATCTACGCGGCTCCGGCCATCCGCAACGCCATGATGGATATGGTTCGGGAAGCCTTTACCGCTTTTGAACAGTGGATGGTAACGGAGGACAACGGAGGACAAGGATGGTGTCTGTTACCAGCGTGTTTCGCTGGACGATGTTCTGCCGGGAGAAGAGCAGCTGTGGCGCATCGAAGCCACCGCCGACCCCCTACGCCATGCAGCCGCAAACCATTATGGAAGAACAGGAATCGCGCCGGGAACTGTACGATGGCCTGAAACGGCTGACCCAGCGGGAGCAGACTTATCTGCTGTACCGCTAAAATGGCTCTTTGTAACGGCATCAAAACAAGATCCGAACCTTTTTCCGGTAGGAGAAGGGTTCGGATTTTTCGCTTTGCCGTTCAAGAGCTAGGGTGCATATCAGAAATCTCGTGCTTTCTAATGGGCCATAAAGGATTCGCCCCTGCCGGAGCGGTTATAGGCTGCCAGCAATTTCAAAAGTCCGTTTTTCGCTAATCTACCTGCAGATTGCGTTAGCGGGAAAGCGCAAAGAAGGGGTATACTAGTGTCAGAAAATGCAGAAGCGAGCGTCGATGAGGAAATGGGCCGCTCCTGCAAAATGTCTTATTTCCCACGCTCGGAAGGGGGTGGGAAGATACATGAGAAGGAGAACAATCATGAAGAAATGGATCTCTCGCCGGAATTTTCTGAAGGCAACGGGTATCTCTGCTGTGGCAGCGGGTCTGACTGCCTGCGGTGGTTCGTCCAGCTCCACCAGCAGTTCGACGGCATCCGGTTCGGCAGCTGCCAGCGGCGAAATGCCCAAGGTCGTTATGTACTACCCTCTGTCCTCAGTCCAACCTGATCAGGAAAAGGTAGCTAAGGCCATTCACGATTACGTGGCCGATAAAAAGGGTATCGACTTACAGTTGGAAGTGGTTCCCAGCAGTTCTTATAACAACCAGCTCAATCTGGTGATGGCAGGTAGTGAGCAGGTGGACATTGCTCTGGTTTGGGGCACCATGGTATCCAGTTGTGTGGCAAAGGGAGCACTCCTTCCGTTGGATGACCTGCTGGATGAATACGGTACGGATATTCAGGAATGTCTGGGAGACTACCTGCAGGCTGGCAAGGTGTCCGGTGTAGCCTATCAGGTGCCGGTCAACCGCTCGCTGTTCTATCAGGGCGGTATTGTGGTGCGCACTGATATTCTGGAAAAGTACGGAATCGATCCTGCTACGATCAAAACTACAGATGATTTGGATGAGATGTTCGAGACCATTCATGCGGGCGAGCCGGATATGGCCATGATGCGCCTAGAGGGTAGTGGTACGTTTGTCTACGCAGACTATGATCCGCTGGGCGATACCTTTGGTGTTCTGCTGAACTATGGTCAGGACGATGAGATCTCTGACTTGTTCTCCAGCGATAAATTCCGTGCTGAGTGCGAAAAGCACCGGGAGTGGTTCAAGAAGGGCTGGATTGCATCGGATATTCTTACCACCACCGACAGTGCAGCGGAACAGATCAAGGCCGGAAAGCTTCTTGGCTTCTATGGTACTGTTGGCCCTGGCACTGCACAGGATAAAACTAATCAGTGCGGCCGGGATATGACGGTGATTCCGCTGAACACTGTATTCTCGTACACTACAAAGGTGAATTCTTTTGGCTGGTCGCTTCTGAATAATAGCAAAAATCCCGAAGCTGCTATGCAGGTTCTGGATATGATGTACTCGGATCCCACCTTCCTGAATATGCTGGACTGGGGTCTGGAAGGTGTCCACTATAAGCTGAAGGAGGGTTCTGACCGTATCATCACCTTTGCTGATGGAGTGGACGCTTCTACCAGCGGCTATTTCCACAACTGGAGCTTTGCATTTGGTGACCAGCTGATCGCTTATTTCTGGGACGGCACGGAAGAGGACTTCCCGGAGCAGGTGCGCGCCATGAATGAGAGCGCCATGCTGAGTAAGGCCATGGGCTTTGCTTACGACGTGACACCGGTAAAGACCGAGTACACGGCAGTAACGAATGTCTGTGATCAGTATCTTAGCGCACTGGCTTATGGCTGCATCGACATCGACGACAATTTGCCCAAGTTCCTCAAGGAACTGGAGAGCGCCGGGCTGCAGAAGATCATCGATGAAAAGGCTGCCCAGTTCGCTGACTGGAAAAAAGAGAATGGCGTTTCCTAACCGTAAAATACAGGGAACCAGCACATGAAACATGATCCCCTGCCCTGATCCGGCAGGGGATTTTTGAGAACAGGTGGTATTTATGGAAAAGACCGTTACCGTCCCGAAGAAAAAGGGAAAGATCAGGCAGTTTATCCCTCTGTATCTGATGGCACTGCCCGGATTGCTTTATCTGCTCATCAACAATTATCTGCCCATGGCAGGTTTGACCATCGCGTTCCGCAATGTCAACTACGCCAAGGGCATCTGGAAGAGCGATTGGTGTGGCCTGGCAAATTTCAAGTATCTGTTTGCCACCAAGGATGCCTGGGTCATCACCCGCAATACCATCGGTTATAATCTACTCTTTATCGTGCTGCAAACCGTGATGGCCATTGCCATTGCACTGTTCCTGAATGAGGTGAAGTCCAAGTTCTGGAACCGTTTTTTTCAGACCTCGGTGCTGTTGCCTTACCTGTTCTCCTACGTCATCGCCAGCTACCTTGTATATGCATTCCTGAGCCCCACTACGGGTATGTTCAATCATATTCTCACAGTAATGGGAAAAGACCCGGTTTCCTGGTACATGGAAAGCAAATTCTGGCCCTTTATCCTGACCTTTGTGGAATTATGGAAGCGTTCGGGCTACACTGCCATTGTCTACTATGCCACTATGGTGGGTATCGATTCCTCCCTCTATGAAGCGGCCGAGCTGGATGGTGCCGGAAAGCTAAAGCAAATATTCTCAATCACCATCCCTCTGATTTCTCCTACCATCGTTATGATGTCGCTGCTGAGCGTAGGACGTATCTTCCATTCGGACTTTGGTCTGTTCTATCAGATTCCGATGCAGTCTGGTATCATCAGTAGCGTGACTTCTACCATTGATACCTATGTTTACAACGGCCTGATGAAATTGGGTGACGTGGGCATGTCTTCGGCTGCAAGCTTCTATCAGTCTATTGTTGGTTTTATTTTGGTGATGTTCTCCAACTGGCTGGTGAAAAAGAGAAATATGGAAGGGAGCCTGTTCTGAGTATGGATACCACAACAAAAAAGAAAAAACATGTCTCCGGTGTGACGGTCGTCTCCTACATTGTGCTGGCGCTGCTGTCGCTTTCGGCCATTCTGCCCTTTGTGCTGATGTTCACTTCGTCCATTTCCAGCGAGGAATCTATTACCCGGAACGGATATTCTTTCATTCCTTCGGAGTTCAGTCTGGCCGCTTATGAATATCTGTGGGGCAACCGTGCCATCATCGGACGGGCCTATCTGACGACCATTGTCATCGCAGTAATGGGAACGGCCATCAGCTTGGCGATCACCCTGATGCTGGCCTATACCCTCTCCCGCGAGAATCTGCCGGGACGGAAGGTGCTGAACTTTCTGGTGCTGTTCACCATGCTGTTCAACGGCGGCCTAGTGGCTACCTATCTGGTCTACACCGAGGTGTTCCACATCAAGAATACCTATTGGGCCCTCCTGATTCCAGGCCTGTTGATGAATGCCTTCAACGTCATGCTGGCACGGAACTTCTTCAGCAACAGCATCCCCAAACCACTGATCGAGGCGGCCCTCATTGATGGTGCTACGGAGTTTCAGGTTTTTCGGCGGATCGTAATTCCGATCTCACTGCCCATCATCGCAACGCTGGGCATGTTCATCTTTATGGCATACTGGAACGACTGGAACAATGGTCTGTACTATCTGACTGATCCGCGGTATTATAATATCCAGAATGTTCTGAATGATATGTTGGCAAACATCCAGTTCCTGAAAAACAACAGTGAGATCTCTGGTGAGATGATGGCTGCGGTCAGCAATCTGCCCACATCGGGTGTCCGTATGGCCATTGCATCGGCAGTTGCCATCCCGGTTTTGGCGGTGTTCCCCTGCTTTGAGCGCTACTTTGTCAAGGGAATCGTGATCGGCGGCGTGAAAGAATAATCAATGTGGTACCGCAAAGGTCTGGCATACATGATTGCCGGGCCTTTGTGGTGCTTCCAAAGGAAATTTTACCTATGAAAAGACCATCCGTTCATCAAAAGCTTTTCTGGTTTTACAGTATCCCGGTTCTGGTGCTGATGTTCCTGATGCTCATCTGCTGTGGACTGAGTATATACAATCTGAATCGCCAGGTGACCCAGCTGGATCAGGCGGCGCTGCAGAACTATGCGGATCAGTTGGAAGCAAATCTGAACGCTATTGAAATGAATGTACAGACCTTTACGACAGTGGACAACGACACCATTTATATGCAGTATCTGACATCCGAGGCAGAGCGTGTGTTTGCCACAACAAGGGTCTTTCGGCGGATGGCAGTGGACGTGATCGAGTATCCTGGCATGAGTGCAGAATTTCTATGTCCTCTTGCATATGGGTCGATTCTAATGGTTCGAGGAGAGGGCCAAAGTCTTGCGGAACGTCAGCAGGTGAATCATGCCATTGAGACGATCTGCCAAGATCTGGACGAATACCCCACCGGCACATGGCAGTATTACACGGATGAGGCCGCTCAGTATCTTCTGTACAGCTATCAGTTGAACGATGCCTACTTCGGTTTTTTGCTGGATCCAGTGAAACTGATGACGGTTCCTTTTGCAGAGGATAGCAGCCAGTATGCGGAAACCAGCCTCTACCTGAACAACAAACGGATTGCAGGAGTGGAGGCCAGCCCGGAAAACTGCTTTTCGGCTAAAATCGGGCGCACTGGCTTTGAACTCCGGGTCAGGCTGGTGCGCACCGGTCTTACAAATGGCATCGTCTGGCTCAGCTTGTTGATGATGCTGATTCCGCTCTTGCTTCTGGCTGCACTCTTTCTGCTGTACCGTTTTGCCCGATTGCAAATTGTGGAACCCATTGATCGGATTTCACAGATCATGCACCAAGCCGGACAGGGAGATTTGAGCGTCCGGGTGGATACAAGCGGAATGCTGCAAGAGTTTTCCACCATTGGTACGACCTTCAACCTCACGCTGGAGGAGATCTCTGAGCTGCAGGAGCGTCAGACACAGATCTTACGGGAAAAGCAGATGAGCCAGCTGCGAAATCTACAGATGCAGATCAACCCGCATTTTCTGGGCAACTGCTTTAATGCGGTTTACAATGCCTCCCTTACCGGCGATTTTGAGCAGGTGTTGGCTCTGACCACTTACCTGAACCGATATTTCCGGTTTATGGCACAGGTAGAAAATGATTTTGTTCTGCTGGAAGAGGAGCTTCGCTTCACAGATGACTTTCTCTCCATCCAGAAACTCCGATTTGGCGATGCCTTTTCCTACACCATCTCCGTCCCGGCCTTTCTGCGGCAGGCACGGGTCCCGCCTTCGGTCATCAAATCTTTTGCAGAGAATGCGGTGAAATATGCGCGCAATATGAGCAGGGAAGCCAAAATCGACATCCGCGCCTCGATGCAGAACCGGGAGGGGGAAACGCGCTTGTGGCTGGAAGTGCTGGACAATGGCCCTGGCTTTTCGGATGAGGTGCTGCAGCAAAAGGTACAACCGTTTTTTGATGGGCGGGTCCACATCGGAATCGCTAATGTCCGACAGCGGCTGGAACTGCTGTATGCAGGCAAAGCGGAAGTTCACTTGGAAAATCGGCCTGACGGCGGCACACATGTGAGCGTGATTCTGCCGCTGAACTACGGCACAGAACAGCCGGAAAAGGAGGAAACACTGTGACGACCGTTCTGATTGTAGATGATGAGGCGCTTGCAATCCAAGCCATCCGGCGCTCGATCAACTGGAAAAATCTTGATGTGGACCGGGTGCTGGATGCCGCAAACGGCGTGGAAGCGCAGAAGATCCTTCGCCAGGAACCGGTACAGGTTCTGGTCTGTGATCTGGAAATGCCTCGGATGTCCGGCATTGAGCTGCTGGAATGGATGAAGACCTCCTGTCCCGATACCGAGGCCGTGATCCTGACCTGCCACGAATCCTTTCCCATGGCGCAGAAAGCGATGGAGCTGGGGTGTGTGGAGTATGTGCTCAAGCCAATTGCACCGGCAGAGCTTACAGCATCCATCCGACATGCGCTCAACCTTTGGAAGACGCAGGAAAGCATGCGCGGGACCCGCCGCGCCTATGAAAACGGGCGCAGTCTGCGCCGAGACCAGTATTTGCAGGATGTTTTAGAAAAAAACATCCTATCCACGGCGGAATCTCTTTTCAACTGTGCACAGAAGTATGATCTGGAGCTGGATGTCAGTGCGCCGCTGCAGGTGGTACGGGTATTGGTGCAGATGCCTGCTGCATTGCCGCAGAGCGAGCAGGAGCTGCTCGGATACGGCGTGTGCAATATTGCCAAGGAGCTTTGGGATAAAACCGGTACCGGCTGGACCTCTTTGCAGCGCCGAAGTGGACAGAGTTTTCTGCTCATCAGCGCTGGAATGGAACCTGCTGCGGCTGCGCATTTCGGGGAAGAATTGGATCTGGCCTGCAAGACGATGCTGAAGCAGTCAGTAAAGGTTTCGCCTGCCGTGTCCAGCAGCATTCTGGGACTTTGTTCCACTGCGGATGCGCTGGAACAGTGGGAAACGAGCCTTTACAAGGAGTCGCAGAGCCCGGAGGAGGCCCGGATTCGACATTGGAAGACCCTGCTTTTGCAGGAAGATGCTCAGACTGTGCAGGCAGAGATTACCACCGAACTCAACCGGCTGTCCCTCAAGGCAGCACAGGAACGGATGCAGTGGATTGCACAGACCTTGACACAGGCGCTCCACTGCACGCTACAAGAGCGAGGCTGCCCGGAGGCAACAGAACTTGTGGAAGCGAAACCGGTGTTTGAATCGCTGCCGCAGTTTCTTTCATGGGTGCAGGGCAACCTTGCTCGGACCGAAAGACTGCTGCGGCACTCGCCCGGCGAGGAACAGGTAATCCGCCGAATCAAGGAATACATCGAACTGAATATTCATCAAGAATTGACGCGAGAAAATATTGCAGCGGCCGTCTACCTGAATCCGGACTACACAGCCCGGCTATTCAAGCGCAAGACCGGCCAGAGTTTGAACGACTATATCCAGAATAAACGCATCAATCTAGCAAGACAGTTGTTGGCGGGCACCGATATGCCCGTGGGCGATCTGGCTGTCGCACTGGGATATTCCAGCTTTTCGCATTTCACCAAATTGTTCAAATCCATTGAAGGAGTCACACCCAGCGATTACCGCAAGCAACATGCCCGAATGCCGGGATGAAATGGCCCCGGAATGCCCTACAGGAAGGAGAACTACTATGGATGTCTGGACGCACGCAGTCGGAAGAATGCCCTATCGGTTTGACCGATTTCCGCGAACGAAAGAACACTGTCTGGATGGAGTCTGGGATTTTGCGCTGATTTCCCGTGCTGAAGCCGATATGCAGACTCCGGAACAGCTTGGGGCGTTGCCAAAGCCCAAAGCAATCTCCGTGCCCGGATGCTGGCAGCTGCAGGGTTTCGATAAGCCCAAATACATCAACACTCGCTATGCCTTCGGGGCAGATGCGAACAAGCTGGAGCCGCCTTTTATTCCGGAAGGACAGGGGATGGTTGGCATCTACCGGAAAGATTTGACTCTGGAAGTTCCTACCGTGCACCACCGGATGATCCTATCCATCGGCGGTTTTTCCTCTGCTGTAACTGTTTTTTTGAATGGGCAGATTCTTTGCTATGCGGAAAACGGGCGCACTGCCTGTGAGGTAGACCTGACCGATGCTGTACGGCCGGGGCAGAACCTACTGCTGCTTCGGGTGGATGAGTTCAGCCCAGGTTCCTATCTCGAATGTCAGGATATGTGGAGGCTGTCTGGAATCTTTCGCAGCGTTAAATTGTATGAAATCCACGAGCTGCACCTTCTGGACAGCTATCTCTGGGCAGAGGTAACGCCGGAAAAGGCAGTTCTGCATACCGAAAGCAAAATTTTGAATTTGAGCCATCGCTGTGCTCCACGCATCCGGGTAGAGATGGAGTTGCTGGATGCCGACGCGTGTCCAGTGGGCAGTTGCAATGGGAAGACTGGCAACGATAGTGATCGCTTTGAGGAGGTCAGCCTGGAAGCGGTATTTAAAGAGCGTGGTTTTGATCCGGCCTGGTTGGATGGCGCATTGCAGATTCCGGCGGGCATCACCGCAACAGCGTATGGGCATTTGGAGCTGGAAACGCCGCACCTCTGGTCGGCGGAGACACCCTATTTGTATCAGGTGCGGCTGTCTACTTTTCTGGGAGAAGAAAAGCTGGAGGAAACCACCGTGCCCTTCGGCTTCCGCCATTATGAGATCGATGGAGAAGGCGTATTCCGAGTCAACGGTGCACCCGTCAAGCTGCGAGGCGTGAACCGACACGAGTTCGACCCTGTCACCGGCTATGCCATCACCGAAGAGAGCATGCGCCAAGATATTGAGTTGATGAAGCGATGCAATATCAATGCGGTTCGCTGTGCGCATTATCCCGATACTCCACGCTGGTATGAGCTCTGTGATGAATACGGCCTTTATATAATGGATGAGGCAAATCTGGAAAGTCATGGCATTTCTTACCGCAAGAATCTTTTGCCCGGCAACGATATGCGGTGGCTCCCCCGTGTGCTGGACCGACAGGCTGCCATGGTTCAAACCAATAAAAACCATGCATCAATCTTCTGCTGGTCCCTCGGCAATGAGATTGGTTATGGAGAGACTGTGGCACTGGCGGCATCCTACTGCCGCACTGCGGACCCCACCCGTCTGATCCACAAGCGCCAGATGAACAAGATTGCAGATATGGACAGCGAGACCTATCCTTCTCCTCAGAACATGAGGGAACGGGCAGAAGCAAATCCCAATCGAGCCTTTCTGACCAATGAGTACCTTCACGCTATGGGAAACGCATGCGGAAGCATGGGGGATTACTGGAAAGAAATCTATGAACACCAGAATTTGATGGGCGGCTTTATCTGGGAGTGGTGCGACCACGGTCTGCTCCAGACGAACCCGGATGGAACGACCTGGTATGCCTATGGCGGCGATTTTGGCGAGGAATTCCATGACAGCAATTTCTGCATCGATGGACTGACAACACCCGATCGTCGATTTACGCCTAAGCTACAGGAAGTTCAGGCGGTGTACCAGCCCATCGACCTTCGGGTGAAGGACTTCCGGAATGGAATCTTTGTTTTGATAAACCGCTGCGGACAGCTGAACTTGAGGGATTTTACGGCCCAACTACGACTGCTGGAAAACGGTGTCTGTCAAGAAACCAGAGAACTCTCCCTGCCGGATTGCGCTGCGGGACAGTCGGTGGTATGGAAGGTCGATTTGCAGGATATTCCTCAGGTTTCGGGAGAACAGATTCTAGAGTTCTTGTTCATGGAGAAATCTCCGGCCCATGCAGGATGCGGCCTCAGCGGATGGAAGCAGTTCCTTTGGAAAAAGGGATGTCACCCGGCTCTTGTGACAGAAAAGGTCACAGCTCATTTCTCAAAACAGGGAACTCTTCTGGTGGGCAAGATGGGTGACTTGACTCTTCGGCTGGATACAGAAACCGGAGCACTTCAGGTCGACAACGTATCCGGTGTGCTACTGCACGATCTGTTCTTCACCCCTTTTCGTGCCCCCACAGACAACGATGCTCACAGCCCACTGGTACTGGGTAAACAGAACTGGTTTACAAAGCAGTATGATCATCCAAAACGTACTTGTTTGGAAGTCCGGCAGGGGAACGGGGTAGAAGAGCCGTCTTTGACCTACACCACCGCATACCAGACGGAGAAGGACAGTTTCTATGTTACCGTTGGTTTATGGCAGGCAGGACAAAATCGTATATTTATTGACTGCAACGTGCAATCTCCGGCAGATATGCTGTCTCCGGGGCGAATCGGGATGACGGCAATTCTTCCCGTGCGGTTTACGGCTATGAAATGGTATGGGAAGGGACCGTTAGAAACCTATCCTGATCGCCAGTGCGGCGGGCGCATGGGAGTTTACAGCGAAGATGTGAGAAATCAGCCGTTTTATCTACGGCCTCAGGAATACGGACTTCATACGGAATCTCGTAGTATGCGATTAACAGACCCGGACCGTGCGGATTTTGTACGGTTTGAGGCCGCCTGCCCCATGGCCATGAGCGCAGTGCCCTACAGTGATCTGCAGCTGTGGAATGCCCGGCATCCCCCTGAGCTTCCTGCACCGGAGGCCCTGTATGTACATCTGGACTACGCCCACCGGGGTCTGGGCAACAGCAGCTGCGGCCCAGATGCTCTGCCGACATATCGCATCGACGATCGGCCTTGTCGCTTCGGCTTTGCCCTGGAGGCTGGATTGGGAGAACGGGAAGATAACCCCTTCGGCCCCATTCCGGAGGAGATCCCAGCTTACCACCCATGGAAAGCAGTAGGAGAGCAGGACAGGACACCAAGCTACCGAGACCCCTCGGACCCTGATCAGCGCAGCAACGCCGGTATGGTGTGACACTTAAAAAAGCATAAGTAAACAAAAAGAAGGGGTTGTTGCACAAGTTCCAACAAAAAGACCAGAGTTGTTTAGCCAAAGTCGGAAGGATCTGCTTTTGCTGACTGAGTTTTCAACATTTTGCTTGTTTGACACTGGTTTTCCACACCTTTGCGCCGTGAAAGCAAGAAAAAAGGCTGCTGTACTGGCTTATATCCTTATGCAACAGCCCCTGCCACATATGGATAAAGGTACCTCATTCGGTGCGCTTTCTGCCCAGATACGCTGCCTTGACCTGCTCATTTGCCAGCAGCTCAGCGCCGGTGCCGGAGAGCGTCAGGTTGCCGGTCTCCAGTACATAGGCGTAGTCCGCTACCTTCAGCGCCATGTTGGCGTTCTGCTCGTTCAGCAGCACCGTGATGCCCTGCTGGTTGACCGTGCGGATGATGTCGAAGATCTCCCGCACCACAATGGGGGCAAGACCAAGGCTCGGCTCGTCCAGCATCAGCAGCCTGGGCTTGCTCATCAGGGCACGGCCTACGGCCAGCATCTGCTGCTCGCCGCCGGAGAGGGTGCCTGCGCTCTGCCAGCTGCGCTCCTTCAGGCGGGGGAACAGGCTGTACACCCACTCGAGGTCCTGTTCCATTTCGGCCTTGTCCCTGCGCAGATAGGCACCGATCTTCAGGTTTTCGACGACCGTCAGATCGGCGAATACTCTGCGGCCCTCCGGCGACATGGCGATGCCGCTGGCCACGATCTGGTCGATGGGTCTGCCCAGCACTTCCTGACCGTTCCACAAAATGGAGCCGTTCTGTGCCTTGACAAGGCCGGAGATGGTGCGCATCAGGGTGGACTTGCCGGCACCGTTGGCACCGATCAGGGTAACGATCTTCCCCTCCGGAACCGTCAGCGATACGCCGCGCAGCGCCTGAATGCCGCCGTAAGAAACGTGTAAATCCTTGATCTCAAGCATCTTCGTCCACCCCCAGATAAGCGTCGATCACGCGCGGGTCGTTCTGTACTTCGGCGGGTGTGCCCTCGGCGATCAGGCGGCCAAAGTCCAGCACATATACGCGGTCTGAAATGTCCATGACCAGATCCATGTGATGCTCGATCATAAACACCGTCAGGTTGAAATCGGTGCGGATGCGGTCAATAAAAGCGGTCAGCTCTTCGGTCTCCTGCGGGTTCATACCGGCGGCAGGCTCATCCAGAAGCAGCAGTTTTGGCTCAGTTGCCAGCGCGCGGGCGATCTCTACCCGGCGCTGTAAGCCGTAGGGCAGACCGGTGGCCAGCTCGTTGCGAACCTCCTGCAGGCCAAGCACCTGCAAAAGGTGCTCGCATTCCTCGCGCTGGCGCTTTTCTTCGTCGGCATTCAGGCGGAAGGTGGCGCTCAGCAGGTTGGCGGAACAGCGGCAGTGCTTGGCGATGAGCACGTTTTCAAATACGGTCTGGCTTTTCCACAGACGGATGTTCTGGAATGTGCGGGCAATGCCCATCCGGGTGATCTTATCCGGAGTCGGTGCAATGATGTGGGAATACGTTCCCGCGTTCTGCCCCTTGTAGAGCTTTTTCATCTTGCCGTGGGGCGTGTTCTCAATGATCTTTCGCCCCTCGAACCACACCGCGCCGTTGGTGGGCGCATACACACCGGTCACAACGTTGAAGGCGGTGGTCTTGCCTGCGCCGTTGGGGCCGATCAGGGAGACGATCTGATTCTTATCTACCTTCAGGTTCAGGTTGTCCACAGCCACCACGCCGCCAAACTGCATGGTGGCGTTTTCAATGGTCAATACATTTTCACTCATTTGGAGCGCACCTCCTCTTTGGCAGCTTTTGCAGTGGATGCGGGCTTTTTCTGGAAGAGCTCGCGGTCACCCATGATGCCCTTGCGGAAGAACAGCACCACAGCCATGATGATGATGCTGAACACCACCATGCGGAAGCCGGAGCGCAGCAGCGGCAGACGGAACCCGCCGATGTAGGTCTCGTTGTCGAGGAAGCGGAGCAGCCACTCGGAGCTTGCAATGAACAGGAAGGATGCGATGATGGAACCGGACACGGAGCCGATGCCGCCGATGACCACGATGAGCAGGATCTCATAGGTCATGCTGGATTTGAAGGTGGTGGCCTGTACGCTGGCCTGATACATGGCCAGCATGGCACCGGAGATGCCTGCAAAGAAGCTGCTGATGATGAAGCTCATCCGTTTGTGGCTGGCAAGGTTGATGCCCATTGCCTCCGCGGCGATCTCGTCATCACGGATGGCCTTGAAAGCGCGGCCATAGGTGGAGTTGATGAGCAGCAGGATGACAGCGATGCAGATGCCCGAGAAGAGGAAGGGCATGACCGTTTCCAGGTGCAGGGTGATGCCGCCCAGCGGGATGGAGAAGCTGGAAAAGCTGGTGAAGCCATACAGCAGGTTGGAGCCGTTGGTCAGGGGGCCAAAGCCCTCGTACACCACGGCGGCGCGGATGATCTCCGCAAAGCCCAGTGTGGCAATGGCAAGGTAGTCACTCTTCAGTTTCAGCACCGGCAGGCCGATGAGGAAGGCGAACAGCGCGGCGACGAAACCAGCCAGCAGCAGGCAAAAGACAACGCCCAGCAAAAGGCCCAGCCCGCCCAGAGGCTTTGAGAGCAGCTCCGGGATGGAAAAACCGATGCCGCCATTGGAATAGCGCTGATAGATGGACTTCTGCGAAGCAGCAGGAATGGTCAGGATGGCGTAGGCGTAAGCGCCCAGCAGCATGAAACCGGCCTGACCCAGGCTGAACAGGCCGGTGAAGCCGTTCAGCAGGTTCATGGAGACAGCCACCAGTGCATAGATGGCACCCTTGCGCAGGACAGTCAGCAGCATGGAGGGCACAAAGCTCAGGTTATCCAGTGCCAGCAGCACGGCCAGCAGGGCGATGAGTGCCAGCGCCGCCCGGAGGTAGATGCGTTTTTTCTCTTGTTTCATGGTCATCACACTTTCTCGGTCAGGTTCTCGCTGAACAGGCCGGTGGGCTTGACCGCCAGCACCACGATGAGCAGCGCAAACGTAAAGGCATCGCTGAAGGTGGTAGCGCCTGCGCCCTTGATCAGGCTCTCGCAGATGCCGATGAGAAAACCGCCGATCACGGCACCCGGGATGGAACCGATGCCGCCGAACACCGCCGCAACAAAGGCTTTCAGGCCGGGCATGGCACCCACGGTGGGGGTAACAGCCGTGTAGTTGGAAAAGTACATCATGGAGCCGATGGCGGCCAGAAAGCTGCCCACGGCAAAGGTAAAGCTGATGACATTGTTGATCTTGATGCCCATGAGCTGTGCCGTTTCAAAATCGCGGGAAGCGGCGCGCATGGCCATGCCGATCCGGGTCTTCTGGATCAGGGTGACCAGTGCGGCAACCAGGATCACAACAAGAAACGGCGTGATCACGGTGACGCGCTTGGTCTGGCAGCCCAGCACCGTGACGGTATCGCTGATCCAGGGCAGGGCAGGGTACTGCTTGGCCAGACCGCCGGTGGCGTACCACATCATGTTCTGCAGCAGGTACGACATGCCGATGGCGGAGATCATCACCGACATCCGGGGTGCGGTGCGCAGGGGCTTGTAGGCGATCTTTTCCACCGCGATGCCCAGCAGCACGGTGGACGCAACTACCAGCGGGATGGAGACCGCCAGCGGCAGGGATGCCATGGCATAGACCATCATAAAGCCCGCCACCGTAAAGATATCGCCGTGGGCAAAGTTGATCAGGCGCAGGATGCCGTACACCATGGTGTAGCCGATGGCGATCAGCGCATACTGACCGCCCACGGAAATGCCCGCCAGCAGGTAGGGCAAAAACTTTGCAGCCATAAGGGAAACCCTCCATTTCTTACAACTTTTAATAAAATAAACTCCTCCAGTCACCTCCGGTGACAGCCCCCCTCCCAGAGGGGGCCAAACCTGCCGGAAAGCTACAAAAAGGCTCCCTCATTGAGGGAGCTGGCAACGCCGTCAGGCGTTGACTGAGGGAGTTTGAAGTTTTGTTCAGCCTTCCACGCTCTGGGTCTTGACGAACGCGAAAGCGCCGTTGTCGGCCTTCTTGATGTAGGCCATATCCTTGTTGGCATCGCCGGTGGTCTGGTCAAAGGTGATGCTGCCGGTCACGCCGTCATAATCCACGCCGAACAGGGCATCCTTGATGGCGGTGCCGTCGGTGCTGCCGGCGGCCTTGATGGCTTCCAGCGCGGTCATGTAGGCATCGTAGCCCAGGGCCGAGACGGCTGCCACGATGTCGTTGCCGCCGTTGTTGGTCAGCTTTTGGCTGTCGGCATTGAGCCACTCCTTGAAACCGGTAACGAACTCCTTGGCGGCACCGGAGTCATCGTTTTCATCGAAGAAGGTGGAGCAGTAGATCTGCACGCTGGTGCCCTTCTGTGCATCCAGGATCACGCTGGACTCCCAGGTGTCGCCTGCGGTGATGGGCTTGTCAAACCCGGCGGAGGCGGCTTGGGTGATGATCTGTGCCGCATAGGTGGTGGCGCAGGGGGCAAAGATGAGATCTGCCCCGGCGTTGATGGCGTTCTGGATGTAAGCGGAGAAGTCGGAGGTGCCCTCCGGGAACTGCTCGCTGGTCACGGTGCCGCCCAGGTCCTCAAAGGCGTTGACAAAATAGGTGGCAAGGCCGGAGCCGTAGTCCTCGCCCAGCATACTCAGCACATAGGCATTGGCTGCACCGAACTCATCCTTTGCAAAGTTTGCCATGACCGAGCCCTGGAACGGGTCCAGGAAGCAGACACGGAAATAATAGGGGTTCGCCTCGGTGACGGCGGGGTTGGTGCAGGAGCAGCCGATGGCGGGGATGAAAGCAGACTGGAAGGTGGGTGCTGCGGCAATGGAAACGCCGGAGCCGTAGCTGCCCAGCACCACAGACACCTTTTTGGAGACCAGCTCCTGTGCTGCGGTAACGGCCTTATCGGTGCTGGACTGGTTGTCCACCTCCACCAGCTCCACATTGTAGGTCTCGCCGCCGATGTCCACGGTAGGGGCCACGCTGTTGGCATACTCGATGCCCAGCACCTCCTGCTTGCCGCCGGCACCATTGTCGCCGGAGGCCGGTTCAAACACGCCGATCTTTACGGTCTTGCCACCGGCGCTGCCGGAGCTGCCGGAAGAACAGCCGGCCAGTGCAGCCGCTGCTGCGGCAGCACCGGATACTTTCAGAAAATCGCGGCGGGAAATAAAAGCCTTCATCACAAATTCCTCCTCAATGCGGCCGTGTGGGCCGCCTGTTTTCCTTTTTTATAAAAGAAAAGCCCGCAGCGGCGCAGAAATCTCACGTTCCTGCATCGTTGCGGGTTTATGACACTGTTTTAGCACAGCAGAGCGCACTTGTCCAGAAAAACTTGTGGTTTTCTTAAAATTTCGGCAGATGACCAGAAAGAAGTGTCCTTGAAACACGTGCATTTTGGGCGATTTTCACACAGAGTGTATTCCGTGCGAGAACAGACTTCTGAGGCACTGCTTCCGGCAGCGGATCATGGGATTCGACAAAAATAAAGGTGTGACTTTGTATAACTTTACAAAACATGAAAATTCAGAGGCAAAAAGTTGTTGCAATTTTCGGATTGAAAGTGATAATGGAAAAGACTATACTTTAAACATCGAAAGCAAAGGCGCTTGGTGAGGGATCACCGGGCGCTTTTTTGTTTGCCCTGCAAGGCAAGGAGGCTTTGAGGGAAGAGGAAATGGGAAAAGGGGAATGCAAAGTGATCAAGCTGGAACATGTGGAGAAATACTTCGGAGATCTTCACGTTTTGAAGGATGTCAACCTGGAAGTGGCCGAGGGCGAAAAGCTGGTCATCATCGGGCCGTCCGGCTCGGGCAAGTCCACCACGGTGCGCTGCATGAACTTTCTGGAGGAGCCCACCAGCGGCCATGTTTACATTGACGGGCAGGAGCTGACAGGGAAGAACAAGACCCGACTCGTGCGCGAGACCACCAGCATGGTGTTCCAGCAGTTCAACCTGTACCCGCACATGACGGTGCTGAAAAACCTGACCCTCGCACCCATGAAGCTGCACCACAAGACAAAGCAGGAGGCCGAGGAGCTGGCGTACCATTATCTCGAGGTCGTGGGTCTGCGGGACAAGGCGAATGTCTACCCCGCCCAGCTTTCCGGCGGCCAGCAGCAGCGCATTGCCATTGCCCGGGCGCTGTGCACGCAGACCAAGATCATCCTTTTCGATGAGCCCACCAGTGCGCTGGACCCGGAGACCATTCAGGAGGTTCTGGATGTCATGGTGAATCTGGCCCACGAGAAGAACATTACGATGGTGGTCGTTACCCACGAGATGGGCTTTGCCCGTCAGGTGGCCGACCGGATCGTGTTCATGGCAGACGGCCAGATCATTGAGGAGGGGACACCGGAACACTTTTTCACCAATCCCAAAAACGAGCGGGTGCGTCAGTTTCTGGGCAAGATCATCCGGTGAGTTCAAACGGTCATCGCGGGGGATGCCGCAAAGGAAGCGGCACACCGCTGTTGATAGCGCAGCATAGGAGGGGCGGAAGGGAAAGCCGCCCGGCTGCAAAAAATTTATAGAGGAGTGAATTCTTATGAAAAAGATCTCACGTCGTAGTTTCGTCAAGGCCGCTGGCACGGCCCTTGCACTGACCGCACTGACCGCCTGCGGCGGTTCGTCCAGCTCCACAGCTGCTTCCGGCACGGCATCCTCTGCCGCCTCCGGCAGCACAGCCGCTTCCTCCGAAGCGCTGTCTGCCGATGTGCAGGCTATCGTGGACCGCGGTGTGCTGAAGGTAGGTGTCAAGAACGCCGTCAAGGGCTTCAGCTTCCAGGATACCATCACCGGTGAATATTCCGGCCTGGAGGACAGCCTGGCAGAGATGATCGCCGAGCATCTGGGTGTGGACGTGGAGTTCACCACTGTCACCGCCGCCACCCGCGGCGAGCTGCTGGACTCCGGCGATATCGACTGCGTGCTGGCTACCTTTACCATCACCGATGAACGCCGGAAGAGCTGGGATTTCTCCACCCCCTATTACACCGACTACGTCAGCGTGCTGGTGGAGGATTCCTCCGGCATCAAGGCGCTGGCGGACCTGAAGGACAAGGTGGTGGGCGTTTCCTCCGGCTCTACTTCCGCCCGTGCTCTGGTGCAGGAGATGATCGACGAGGGCATCCTCACCGGCGAGGGCTTTGATGCCGAGACCTTCAACGCTGACACCTGGAAGGACGGCATCTCCTTCCGTCAGTACGACGATTATCCCGCCATCAGCACCGCACTGAGCGCCGGTGAGGTGGACGGCTTCTGCGTGGATAAGTCCATTCTGGCCATCTACAAGACCGAGGGCCGCAGCTACATCGATGCGGAGTTCAGCCCGCAGGAGTACGGCGTGGCCACCAAGAAGGACAGCGGCTTCTCTGCCGTGTGCGATGACCTGATCACCGGCTGGCTGGCCGACGGCACCATTGACGGTCTGATCAAGGACAACGGTCTGGCATAAATCCGGAGTTCAGAGGGTTTGAGAGAAAGGAGTGTTCGTTATGTCCGGTCTGTTTTCAATGGACGCATGGGCAACGGTGTGGAATCACCGGGAAAGTTTTCTGCTTGGGCTGGGCAACACCCTGATGACAGCATTTTTTGCGCTGGCGCTGGCCTTTGCGATCGGTGCGGCCATCGGCCTGATGGCCACCAGCGGCAAAAAGCCGCTCAGGTTCATTGCGCGCGTGTATGTGGAGTTCATCCAGAACACGCCGCTGCTGCTGCAATTGTGCTTTTTGTACTACGCACTGGCCTTTGCCGGCCTGAGCCTGGGCGTGATCCGTACCGGCATCATCGCGCTGGGCGTTTATACCGGTGCGTATATGGGCGAGGTCGTCCGTGCCGCCATTGAGGCGGTGCCCAAGGGTCAGTTCGAGGCCGCACAGGCACAGGGCTTCAACTATCTGCAGCGGATGAGCTATATCATCCTGCCCCAGAGCATTCCGGTGATGCTGCCTCCCATGGTGAATCAGGTGGTCAACCTGTTCAAGAACACCTCCTGCCTGTACATCGTGGGCGGTGCCGACCTCATCAGCGTGACTTACAGCTTTGTCACCGGTGCTTCCACCGGCGGCGCGTATGCACCGGCCTATATCGTCTGCGGCCTGATCTTCTTTGTGGTGTGCTTCCCGCTGTCCACGCTGGCCACCCGCTGGGAGGCCTCGCTCAAGGAGCGCAAGGGCAAGGCAGACCCGGCTCTGCGTGCGGTCAAGCGCACGGCTCTGAAGGAGGCGGCATGATATGAGCACTCTGGCTTCCAGCTTTTCGATCCTGACGCAGCCGGGTGTGTTCCTGTACCTGCTGCGCGGCGTGGCCTTTACCTGCATCCTCTCGGTGCTGGGTGTTATTCTGGGCCTGATCCTGGGCTCTCTGCTGGCGCTGGCCCGCACCTACTGCAAAAAGGGCCCGGCCCGCATTCTGGGGTGGTTCTCGGCGGCGTATATCGAGCTTTTCCGCAACACGCCCTATCTGCTCTGGATCTTCGTGTGCGTGGTATTCTGTCCCTGCCCGGCATTCTTTGCCCGGAAAATGTTCGGCCTGACCAGCGTGGAGATGAAGCTGCTGTTCAAGGCCGCGCTGGCTCTGATCCTGTTCAACTCTTCGGTCATTGCGGAGATCGTCCGCGGCGGCCTGAACGGCGTGGCAAAGGGCCAGTTTGAAGCCGGGTACGCACAGGGTTTCAACACTGCGGAGGTGCTGCTGTACATCATCCTGCCGCAGGCCTACCGCAACATCGTGCCCACCCTGCTCAGCCAGATCATCACCACCATCAAGGATTCCTCCTACCTTGCCAACGTGGCGACCATTGAGCTGATGGCCCGGATCCGCCAGCTGCTGAGTGCCGCAGGTACCTACAACGGCCTTGGCACCGTGAATGTTTCGGATGTGATGGTGCTGTTCGGCGCGGCCTGCGTCATCTATTTTGTCATCAACTTCACCCTGAGCTGCATCGTCCGTTCGATGCAGGCCCGGCGGAAGAAGGCACTGGTCTTTGCCCCGGCAAAGGCCGCATAAAACTGAAGTTCTCCTTTATCTCCCCTTTCCTTCCTATTCCAAACCTTATGCACAGAAAGCCTGTGCCCGGGCAGCTGAAACGGCTGCCGGGTGCGGGCTTTCTGCCCCGTTCCGGGGGCTTTTTTGTGTCCGGGAGGCAGCGTTTTCTGAAAACGCAGCCAAACTGCAAAAAAAGTTACAATTTTCTCATCAAAAAAGGCGGTTTCCCATTGACAGCCTTGTTATAATAGGAGTGTAAGATTTTTGAGCCAGCACTCTGCGGCTCTGATTGCTGAACGGCCCTTGCGGGCTTTTGGAAAAAGAAAGAGGCATACAGCATTATGACGAATATCGATATTTTCTCCGGCTTCCTGGGTGCCGGCAAGACGACTCTGATCAAGAAGCTCATCAAGGAATCCTTTGCGGGCCAGAAGGTGGTCCTGATCGAGAACGAGTTTGGTGAGATCGGCATCGACGGCGGCTTCCTGAAGGAGTCCGGCATCCAGATCAACGAGCTGAACGCAGGCTGCATCTGCTGCTCTCTGGTGGGCGATTTCCGTGCCGCTCTGCAGCAGGTGGTGGAGCAGTACCACCCCGACCGCATCGTCATTGAGCCCTCCGGTGTGGGCAAGCTGAGCGATGTTACCCGCGCTGTGGAGGGTGTGGCTGAGCATCTGGATGTGAAGCTGAACAGCTTTGTCACCGTGGCCGATGTCAACAAGGTCAAGATGTATATGAAGAACTTCGGTGAGTTCTATGATGATCAGATCAGCCACGCAAGCTGCATCATCCTGAGCCGCACCCAGACCGCCAGCGAGGAGAAGATCGCCGCTGCGGTCGCCATGCTGCGCGAGAAGAACCCCACCGCTACCATCGTGACCACCGCATGGGATTCCCTGACTGGTGAGCAGATCCTGAAGGCCATGTCCTCCAAGGACGATTTCAAGGCAGAGCTGATCGCCATGGCTGCCAAGGCCAATGAGAAGCACGCCGAGGAGGACGAGGAAGAAGAGCACGAGCATCATCACCATCATTACGATGAGAACGGTGTGTGCAGCTGCGGCCATCACCACCATGATCACGATGACGATGACGACGATGATGAGGACGAGCACGAGCATCACCACGACCACGAAGAGGATGACCACGAGGAGCACTGCTGCCACCACCATCACGACCACGACCATGAGGATGACGATGACCATGATGAGCATGAGCATCATCACCACGATGAGGACGGCCACTGCTGCTGCGGCCATCACCACCACCATCACCACGATCACGATGCCGATGAGGTGTTCACCAGCTGGGGTGTCGAGACGGCCAAGAAGTTCAGCAAGGCAGACATCGAGCATGCACTGACCGAGCTGGACGGCGGCAAGTACGGCATGATCCTGCGCTCCAAGGGCATCGTGGACGGCGGTGCCGACGGCTGGCTGGAGTTCGATTACGTCCCCGGCGAGTGGGAAGTGCGTCAGCGCGGTGCCGACGTGGGCGGCAAGCTGGTCGTCATCGGCTCCAAGCTGGACGAAAAGGCCATTGCCGCACTGTTTGGCTGCTGAGCTGCAAGTTGTGTAAGGAGAAAAACCGATTATGGCAAACGAGATCCCGGTTTACCTGTTTGTGGGCTTCCTCGAAAGCGGCAAGACCAAGTTCATTCAGGAGACCTTTGAAGACCCCAATTTCGACTCCGGCGACAAGACCCTGCTGCTGGTCTGCGAAGAGGGCGAGGAAGAATATAACGAGAAGAAATTCGCCTTCCCCGGCGTGACCCTGAAGGTCCTTGAGGATAAGGCGGAGCTGAACCCCCAGAATCTGGCCAGGCTCGAAAAAGAATCCGGCGCAGGCCGTGTGGTCATCGAGTACAACGGCATGTGGCTGCTGCAGGATCTGGCCAACAACCTGCCCGAAAACTGGATCGTCTACCAGTGCATCGCCACGGCCGACGGCACCACGGCTCTGACCTACGCCCGCGACAACTCCATGCGCTCTCTGCTGCTGGACAAGATCGCCCGCAGTGAGCTGATCGTGTTCAACCGCGCCGAGGCCGTGAACAACGATACCGCCCGCCAGGAGCTGCACAAGCTGGTGCGTCAGGCCTCCCGCAAGTGCGATATTGCCTATGAGTTCGCCGACGGCAGCGTGGCATACGATGACATCCCCGATCCGCTGCCCTTCGATCTGAACGCCCCGATCGTTGAGATCGGCGCGGACGATTTCGGCATCTGGTATATGGACTGCCAGGACGAGCCCCAGAAGTACGCGGGCAAGACCGTCCGGTTCCTGGCGCAGGTCTGCCAGACCAACCGCGCGGGCAAAAACAGCTTTGTGCCCGGCCGTTTTGCAATGACCTGCTGCGTGCAGGATATCCAGTTCGTGGGCTTCCCCTGCAGCTATGATGGCTACAAGGCACTGGAGCAGCGCGCCTGGGTCACTGTGACCGCCAAGGTCAATTACAAGTTCCACAACATCTACCGCGGCAAGGGCCCGGTGCTGACCGCCATTTCGGTGGAGCCCGCCGAAAAGCCGCAGAACGATGTCGTAACATTCTCTTAATCCTATCTTATACAGGGAGGACTTCACCATGAAAACTCTGTTCCGTGTTCTGGGTGCCGTTGCCGCTGTGGCTGTTACCGGTGCCGCCATCGTCGTGCTGGACAAAGTTCTGAACGACAAGGACCCGCTCCACGTCGAAAACGTGGAGTTCCCCGAGGAAGCTGAAAAGGACCCCGCCGAGGCCGAAAAGACTGCCGAAGCCTACGCCGAGGGCGAGGCCAGGGAGACCGCTCCCGGTGACGCATGGCCCCCTGCCTTTGAAAAGGCTCCTGCCGAGCCCGAGACTGCTCCTGCAGCCCCGGTGGTGGAAGCTGCCCGGGCAGAGGAGCCTGCCGAGGAAAAGCCTGCGGCAGAGGAAACGACCGTGAATCCTGTGGAGGCAGGCCCTGCCGTTGCCCCAAAGGATGAGAACGGCAAGTTCGATACCACCAAGATCGCGGAGGCCAGCGATTTCACCGGCATCGAAGAGGAATCCGGCTGCAAGAGCTGAGCAAAGCAATAAAAGGACGCTGTGCCGCAGGGCACAGCGTCCTTTTTCTGTCTGGGTCATTTCCGCAGGGCTTTGGCGGCTTCGGTGCCTGCCACGGCACCCTCGTACACGGCCTTGGCGACCTGCAGCAGCCCACCGGTGCAGTCTCCGGCGGCGTACAGGCCGGGCAGGGAGGTCTGCATGTGGTCATCCACCACGATCCGGCTGCCGTTCACCTCGGCCCCCAGCTTGCGGGCCAGGGCGGTGCTGCCTGCCACGCCCAGCGCCACGAACACGCCGGAGACTTCCAGTGTCCCGCCGTCTTTCAGCTGCACGCCGGTGACCCGCTCTTCGCCGAGAATGGCTTCCACGGCTTCCGTCCGCACGGCCACTTCCGGCGGGAACTGTGCCGTCAGCGGGGCCCCGCCCGTGAGCAGGGTGACGCTGTGAGCCACGGGCAGCAGGGCCTGTACCTCATGCAGGGCGTACTCTCCGCTGCCCAGTACGGCCACATCCCTGCCGCGGTAGAAAAAGGCATCGCAGGTGGCACAGTAGCTCACGCCGTGGCCCTCCAGACCGGCAAGGCCCGGAATGCGGGGCGCTGCCCGGGAAGCCCCCGTGGCCAGAATGACAGCATCGGCAGGGAAATCCCCGGCCAGCGTCTCCACGGTCAGCTTGTCGGTGTAGGTCAGGCCCACGGCCTCGGTGGTGACGAACTCCACCCCCACGGCCTTGGCACCCTCGATGCCCCGGCGTTCCAGCTCGGCACCGGTGATGGGTTCGGCAAAGCCGTAGTAGTTCTGGATGAGCTCGGCCCGGTCCAGTGCGCCGGGGCCCTTGGTCAGAACGGTGGTCTGCACCCCGGCGCGTGCGGCATACAATGCCGCCGAGACACCTGCGGGGCCGGAACCGATGATCACAATGTTAGACATGGCAGTTTCTCCTTATGGTAGGTTTGCTTTTGTCCAACCTCTCAGTCTCGCATCCGCTCGACAGCTCCCCTAGTAGGGGAGCCATTGGCATTGCGTAAAGCCTTGCCTCTTTGCCAAGGCCTCTCCTACTAGGAAAGGTGGCATTGCGTAGCAATGACGGAGAGGTTGAGGACTGTTTGATCTTATGATAACTATTATACCTCAACTCCCCGCACTTTTCATCTCCGACGAACTGTGCTATACTGAAAACATCGCAAAAATCGACACCATGGAGGGGAAAAACCTATGTCCAAGCAGCGCCTGCTTTTTATCACCACCGGCGGCACCATTGCCAGCGTGCGCACCGCACAGGGGCTCAAGCCTGTTCTGACCAGCGAGGAGCTGCTGGCCCATCTGCCGGAATTGCAGCAGCTCTGCTGCCCGGAAACGCTCAACCTGTGCAGCATCGACAGCACCGACCTTGGCCCGGAGCACTGGCTGATGATGGCCAAGGCCGTGCAGGAAAACTATGCGCTTTACGATGGCTTTATCATCTGCCACGGCACCGATACGCTGGCCTACTCGGCGGCGGCGCTGTCCTACCTTGTCCAGAACGCGGACAAGCCCATCATCCTCACGGGTGCCCAGCAGCCCATTTCCAATGAGATCACCGATGCCAAGAAGAACCTGCGGGACAGCGTGATCTGCGCCCTTGATCCGGGCAGCCGGGGTGTGATGGTGGTGTTTGGCGGGCACGTCATTGCGGGCACCCGCGCCAAGAAGAACAAGACCATCAGTTACGATGCCTTTGCGTCGGTCAACTTCCCGGCGCTGGCGCTGGTGCAGGGCGACCGGTTGGTACGGTATGTGGCTTCGCCCTGGCCCACCGGCCCGGTGGAGTTTGGCCGGGCGCTGAACCCCAAAGTGTTCCTGCTCAAGCTGACCCCCGGCCTTGGGCCGGAGCTTATCCCAGCCATCTTTCAACAATATGACTGCGTCATTGTGGAAAGCTTTGGTGTGGGCGGCATTCCCCAGCGGCTCATGGATGCCTTTGCCGAGGAGCTGGGCGATTACGACAAGACCCACAAGATCCTGATCCTGACCACGCAGGTCACTTATGAGGGCAGTGATGTGGGTATTTACGAGGTGGGCAAGCGGGTCAAGAACCGCTTCCGCTTCCTGGAGGCCCACGATATGACCATTGAGGCCGTTGTCACCAAGGTCATGTGGCTGCTGGCCCAGGACTGCGAGAATTTTGACCAGCTCCAGCAGCGGTTCTACCGGCAGATCAATTTTGATACATTCTATCATTGAAACAAACGGGAGATGCCCCACCGGCACCTCCCGTTTCTGTTTGAAAACTTTTTGTCCGCCACTCGTGGACTTTTGGCGAATCAGGACAAAGTTTTGCCAAAAGGCTTGCACTTTGATGCTTTACTGTGGTAAAATCGAAGCGTACTTTCATTTGGAAAGACAAGGGGGAAAAAGTATATGACCAACATCTGCATCATCGCCACCATCATCATCTATCTGGTGGCAATGCTGTTGGTTGGGTTTGCATACAGCAAGTCCAACAACGACAGCACCGATTTCTACCTTGGCGGCCGCAAGATGGGCCCGCTGGTCACGGCCATGAGTGCCGAAGCCAGCGATATGTCCAGCTGGCTGCTGATGGGAATGCCGGGCCTTGCCTACCTCACCGGCATCGCCTCGCCCGGCTGGACCGCCATCGGCCTGGCGCTGGGCACCTGGCTGAACTGGCTCATCGTGGCCCGGCGGCTGCGGCGGTATTCGGCCAATCTGGAAGCCATCACCGTGCCGCAGTTCCTGTCCCTGCGCTTCCACGACCAGCGCAATCTGCTCAACGCACTGGGCGCGGTGATCATCATCGTGTTCTTTGTGCCCTACACGGCTTCGGGCTTTGCCGCCTGCGGCAAGCTGTTCCACAGCCTGTTCGGCGTGGATTACATGGCGGCCATGGTGGTCTCGGCCTGCGTCATCGTGGGCTATACCATCACGGGCGGCTTCCGCGCCGTTACCACTACCGACCTCATCCAGTCCGTTGTGATGAGTCTGGCCCTTGTGGCTGTGCTGGTATACGGCATTGGTGCGGCAGGCGGCTGGGATGCCGTTGTGGCCAACGCTCAGAGCCTGCCCGGTTACCTGACTATGATGGCCAGCCACAACGCTGCCGAGGGCACGGCCACCTCGTACAGCCTGCTGGACATCGTCTCCACCATGGCGTGGGGCCTGGGCTACTTCGGAATGCCCCACATCCTGCTCCGCTTCATGGCCATTGAGGATGAAAAGAAGCTGGTGCTCAGCCGCCGCATTGCCAGCGTGTGGGTCATCATTGCCATGACCGCCTCCATCATCATTGGCATGGTGGGCCTTGGCATGACCAAGGCAGGCGCGCTGGAATACCTGAGCGGCTCCTCCAGCGAGACGGTCATCGTCCGCATTGCAAACCTCATTGCACAGCACGGCATTCTGGCAGCCGTGCTGGCGGGCCTGATCCTGGCGGGCATCCTTGCCGCCACCATGTCCACCGCCGACAGTCAGATGCTTGCTGCCGCGTCCAGCGTCTCCCAGAACATCCTGCAGGAGTTCGGCCACATGAAGCTGACCGAACGCCAGAGCCTGTTTGCTGCCCGCCTGACCATCATCTGCGTCAGCGTGGTGGGCGTGGTGCTGGCCCGTGACCCCAATTCCAGCGTGTTCGGCATCGTCAGCTTTGCATGGGCCGGTTTCGGCGGCGCATTCGGTGCGGTCATGCTCTGTGCGCTCTTCTGGAAGCGCTGCAACTGGCAGGGCGCGCTGGCCGGGATGCTCGCCGGCGGCCTGATGGTCTTTGTCTGGAAGTACCTCGTCAGCCCTCTGGGCGGCGTGTTCGGCATCTATGAGCTGCTGCCTGCCTTCCTGACCTCCCTGCTTGTCTGCGTGGTGGTCAGCCTTGTTACTCCGGCTCCTTCGGTGGAGATCGAAGCCGAGTTTGAGGCGGCGAAATAAGAAACAATATAAAGCAAGGGCCCTTGCACAGATCCTCGTGCAAGGGCCCTTGCTTTATGCTCGGCGCACAATGCCGTTCTCAACAAAGAAAAGATTCGGCTAAGAAAAAATATTTTGTATACAAAAAAGAAAAAGATTGTTTGCACAGAATTACGAAAATGCTGCATAGATTAAAGAATACAACAAGAAATACTTTCAAATCGTAAAATTTTTGAGCAATTTCGTAAAAATGTACTAACATTTTGGGAGAAGATGCCGTATCATGGATTTATAAATGAGCATACAGCTTGCGGGCCGTGTGCCAAAATTGTCCGGAAATTTGAGGAAGGAGTATTTTCATGGGAAAATCAACAGTGGATGCGTCTGCAGGGTTTGGATTGCGTGATAAACTTGCATACGCAGCGGGTGACTTTGGCTGCAATATGAGTTTTGCGCTCAAAGGTTACCTGACGATTTATTGGACGCAGTTTATGGGGATCGACAACTACCTGATGGCATCCCTTCTGCTGATCGTGCAGATCTGGGACGCAATCAACGATCCGATTATCGGAGCAATGGTAGATGCGGATACGCACAAATACCGCCGGAACAAGTTCCTTGCCTATATCTGGTTCGGTGCGATCGGACTGACCGTGGCCGGTGCACTTTGCTATCTGCCGTTCCCGCAGGCTCCCGGTATGGTCAAGAACATTCTGTTTGTGGCAGGCTATATGATCTGGGATGCTTTCTACACCGTTGCAAATGTGCCGTATGGCTCGATGCTGTCTCTGATCTCGGATGACCCGATCCAGCGTGCACAGCTGTCGACTTTCCGCTCCATTGGTTCTATGGGCGGTGGGCTTCTGACCGGTATGCTGATTCCGGTGATCATTTATGATAACCAGAACAACCTGCGCGGTGAGCAGATGTTTGTCATCGCTCTGATCATGGGTTTGATCGGTCTGGTCTGCTTCCGCTTTATGGTCACGAACACAAAGGTGCGTGTGGACACCACGATCACTCTGAAAGAGGATGCACCTAAGTTCAACGTCATGAAGGCGTTCAACAACTTTATCCATAACCGCCCGGCTGTGGGCGCAACGCTGGCACCTATCGCAACGTTTATTGGTATGTATGGTGCCTCTACTGCAGGCCAGATCCTGTTCCAGGCTTATTTCAAGAATGCAAAGATCTCCGGCCTTGTGGGTATGATCTCCTACTTTGGCGTTTTCATTTTCAGTCCTTTTGTGAGCCGTATCGTCAAGCGCTTTGGCAAGAAGGAAGCCGTGACCTTTGGTTCAGTAGTCTGTGCGCTGGCCTACGTCCTGATGCTGGTTCTGCCCATCACACCGGACGGCCGGGGCCTCAGCCTTTATGTCCTGTGTCAGATCATTGCAATGCTGGGCGGCGGAGTCGGAAGCTGCCTGAGCTGGTCTCTGATGGCGGATGCGATCGATTACAACGAGTGGAAATTTGGCGTGCGAGAAGAAGGCACTACCTATGCACTGCACTCCTTCTTCCGTAAGCTTGCACAGGGCATCGGACCTTCTCTGGGCCTTGTTCTGGCAACCAAACTGGGCTATGATGCATCTCTGAAGGCTGCACAGACGATCGAAGTGGCAACTCGGATGCGCTATCTGGTGCCGGTCATGTATCTGGGAAGCTATATCCTGATGATCATTGCATACGGCGTAGTGTTCAATCTGGACAAAAAGACGCTGGCGCAGATGGAAAGCGATCTGAAAGAACGCCGGGCAAAGAACGAAAAGTAAAGGATCTTAAAATCAGAGGAATATAAGAACGGAAACCTTCTGATAAGATGATAGAAAGCCCTCCTTTCGCCTGAGTGCGACAGGAGGGCTTTCTTTTTTTCAGTTGATCAGAATCGCCATCATCTCAGCGCAGGGGATCACAAAGCCGAACCCGAAGAAGAACAGCAGGTCGAGCACAAACTTCCAGAGCCGGACAGTAGGGGAGCAGAAGTTCATGGAGCGGGTGACGGAGGCACCTATCTCACCCCAGTGTCGGTAGTAGCCGGTCTGCTCAAAGTTGTTCCAGAGCTCCAGCGAGAGAAATTCTATCCCGACGAACAATGGGAAAAACACCCAGGAGGGAAGCCAGCCGTCTGCCTGCAGGTTCCCATTGCTCAGGGTACGCCAGTGGACGGCCATCCGGCCCGGGCAGGCGAGGATGCCCCAGATGGCCAGTGCGGCACTGAGCCAAAACAAAACTGCCCGTACCGAGCGCCAGTCAATGGATTGTTGACGGCGCAGCAGGGTAAAGAAATCTTCCAGCGGGACTTCCGGTGCAATATCTGCTTCCTGCGGGTCGCGGCAGTGCATCAGGTCGGCAAGGGTCAGCCCCAGCGCGTCGGCCAGTGGTTCCAGCGTGTTGATGTCCGGCAGGCCGACCCCGCGTTCCCATCGGCTGACAGCCTTATCTGTTACATGCAGCTGCTGGGCCAGCTCTGCCTGTGTTAATCCCTGTGACTTGCGCATCCGGGCAAGAAATGCCCCGAACGTTTTCGCATCCATTGTGCTCACATCCTTTGGAAAAAGGATAGCATACCACGCACCAAAAGGCAATCGACGCTTCGTTTACAGACGCTGAAACGCAAAAACTCCCCACCCTGTGCTCGGTCAATGAGCACAGGGTGGGGAGCTTCTTTATATGGAGTTCAGAAGAAAAATGCTGGGATCAGAGCTTACAGCTGGGGGCCGGCAGAGACCAGAGCCTTGCCGTGCTCGTTACCCTCGTACTTCTTGAAGTTCTTGATGAAGCGGCCAGCCAGATCCTTGGCCTTCTCCTCCCACTGGGAAGCGTCGGCGTAGGTATCGCGGGGATCCAGGATGCCGGTGTCAACACCGTTCAGGACGGTGGGAACCTCGAAGTCGAAGTAGGGGATCTTCTTGGTGGGCACGTTGTTGATATCGCCGTTCAGGATAGCATCGATGATGCCACGGGTGTCCTTGATGGAGATGCGCTTGCCGGTGCCGTTCCAGCCGGTGTTGACCAGGTAAGCCTTAGCGCCGCTCATCTTCATCTTCTTGACCAGCTCCTCAGCATACTTGGTGGGGTGCAGCTCCAGGAAAGCCTGGCCGAAGCAAGCGGAGAAGGTGGGGGTGGGCTCGGTGATGCCGCGCTCGGTGCCAGCCAGCTTGGCGGTGAAGCCGGACAGGAAGTAGTACTGGGTCTGCTCGGGGCTCAGGATAGAGACGGGAGGCAGAACGCCGAATGCGTCAGCAGACAGGAAGATGACATTCTTTGCAGCAGGTGCAGAAGAGACGGGGCGGACGATGTTCTGGATGTGGTTGATGGGGTAGGACACACGGGTGTTCTCGGTGACAGACTTGTCAGCGAAGTCGATGTGGCCCTCGGCATCCAGAGTGACGTTCTCCAGCAGAGCGTTGCGCTTGATGGCGTTGTAGATATCGGGCTCGGAGTCCTTATCCAGGTTGATGACCTTTGCGTAGCAGCCGCCCTCGAAGTTGAACACGCCGTTGTCGTCCCAGCCGTGCTCGTCATCGCCGATCAGCAGACGCTTGGGATCGGTGGACAGGGTGGTCTTGCCGGTGCCGGACAGACCGAAGAAGATGGCGGTGTTCTCGCCGTTCAGGTCGGTGTTGGCAGAGCAGTGCATGGAAGCCATGCCCTTCAGCGGCAGGAAGTAGTTCATCATGGAGAACATGCCCTTCTTCATCTCGCCGCCGTACCAGGTGTTGACGATGACCTGCTCCTTGCTGGTGATGTTGAACATAACAGCAGTCTCGGAGTTCAGGCCCAGCTCCTTGTAGTTCTCGACCTTGGCCTTGGAAGCGTTGTAAACAACGAAATCAGGCTCAAAGTTCTCCAGCTCCTCAGCGGTGGGCTTGATGAACATGTTGGTGACGAAGTGTGCCTGCCAGGCCACTTCCATGATGAAACGGACAGCCATGCGGGTGTCCTTGTTTGCGCCGCAGAAAGCATCCACAACGTACAGGCGCTTGTTGGACAGCTCCTTCTTTGCGATCTCCTTCACGGCAGCCCAGGCTTCCTCAGAAGCGGGGTGGTTGTCGTTCTTGTACTCGTCGCTGGTCCACCAAACGGTGTTCTTGGAGTTCTCATCCATCACGATGAACTTGTCCTTGGGGGAACGGCCGGTGTAGATGCCGGTCATAACGTCCACAGCGCCCAGCTCGCTGACCTTGCCCACTTCGTAGCCTTCCAGGCTGGGCTTGGTCTCTTCCTCGAACAGCTGCTCGTAAGAGGGGTTATACACGACCTCGGTCGTGCCGGTAATGCCGTACTTGCTCAGATCTACCTTTGCCATAATACTTATACCTCTTCTTTCGTTCAGATCAATTCTGATCGCGCGACGCACATGCCCTTAGCCAATGGGCAGCGCGGGCGATGAAGAAATACAGATGCGTATTCTCCTGTTTACCATTATACATAAAAACGTTCCAAAATCAACCAGAGGGAACAAAAGGTTCTTATAAATGTAACAAATTTCATTCAGAATCTTAGCTGTTTGAAGTGATTTCATAAGAAGGAAGGGGAACCGCGGCAAACAAAATAAAGAAAAGAGACCCAAAACACAACTTTGATAATATTTTGTCGATTCTGGATGCAACCGGGTATTCCAGAGCGGAAAAACCGGGGCGGGAGGCCCGCAGCACAAATTTCTGAAAAACTTGAAATTTCCTGTTGACAAAGTACGACTGCTATGCTAAAATAATCGAGTCGGGAGCGAAACCCCGATGCGAAAATGGACGTATGGCCCGTTGGTCAAGCGGTTAAGACAGAGGCCTCTCACGCCTTTAACATCGGTTCGATTCCGGTACGGGTCACCATTTTATAGTAGTAAAACGGCTGTATGCCGTTTTATATAGATGCCTCTTTAGCTCAGTCGGTTAGAGCACCTGACTGTTAATCAGGGTGTCGCCTGTTCGAGTCAGGCAAGAGGCGCCAGTAAAGCGATGGAAATGTTCCATCGCTTTTTTCTTTTTGTTGACAGAAAATTGCACAGGGGATATACTGGGGAGTAAGAAATATCACGATAGCGGCATCCTTGTGGTCAGCGTCCTCACCCTCTCAGGCGCTTGAGCGCCAGCTCTCCCAAAGGGAGAGCTTCTGACGAAACGGTGAAGCTGCCCAAGGCTCCCCCTTTGGGGGAGCTGGCTTTGCGAAGCAATGACTGAGAGGGTGAGCTGCCTGAAAAGGAGAAATCACAATGAAACAGATCATTCTGACCGGCGACCGTCCCACGGGCCGCCTGCATGTTGGCCACTATGTTGGCTCTTTGAAGGAGCGCGTGCGCCTGCAGAACACCGGCAAGTTCGACGAGATCTATATTATGATCGCTGACGCGCAGGCCCTGACGGACAACGCCGATAACCCGGAGAAGGTCCGCCAGAACATCCTGCAGGTGGCACTGGACTATCTGGCCTGCGGTCTGGACCCCAACAAGGTCCACATCTTCATCCAGTCCATGGTGCCGCAGCTGACAGAGCTGAGCTTCTATTATATGAATCTGGTCACGGTGAGCCGCCTGCAGCGCAACCCCACCGTGAAGAGCGAGATCCAGATGCGGAACTTCGAGACCAGCATCCCGGTGGGCTTCTTTACCTACCCCATCAGCCAGGCAGCGGATATCACGGCGTTCGGTGCCACCACTGTGCCGGCCGGTGAGGATCAGATGCCCATGCTGGAACAGTGCCGCGAGATCGTGCATAAGTTCAACGCCGTCTACGGCGAGACCCTGACCATGCCCGAGATCATGCTGCCCCAGAATGCCGCCTGCCTGCGCCTGCCCGGCATTGACGGCAAGGCCAAGATGAGCAAGAGCCTGGGCAACTGCATTTACCTGTCGGATGAGCCCGAGGACATCAAGAAGAAGATCATGTCCATGTACACCGACCCCAACCACCTGCGGGTGCAGGATCCCGGCAAGGTGGAGGGCAACCCCGTGTTCATCTATCTGGACGCTTTCAGCCGTCCCGAGCACTTCGCCGAGTTCCTGCCGGAGTACCAGAACCTCGATGAGCTCAAGGCCCACTATCAGCGTGGCGGTCTGGGCGACGTGAAGATCAAGAAGTTCCTCAACGCCGTCATGCAGGCCGAGTTGGAGCCCATCCGCAACCGCCGCAAGGAGTGGGAGCAGCGCCTGCCCGAGGTCGTGGAGATCCTGAAGGAAGGCAGCGCCGTGGCCGAAAAGACCGCCGCCGCCACCCTGGCCAATGTCCGCAAAGCCATGCGCATTGACTACTTCGCGGATAATAACCTGTTGAAGTAACAAATGGTAGAAACAAAACCGCCTGTGCCCATGCGATTATGCTGGGTGCAGGCGGTTTTTGCGTGGCTGCAACCGCTGGTTGACAAATTTCAAGCCGCAATTGGTGGTTGTCAACTGGAAAATTTGCTATGATAACAGCATAGAGGACGTCCGCCGGAATCCATTGATACGCCGCCCTGCGGCAGAAAAGAGAACACTATGATCTTAGCCGAAAAAATTGCCCTTCTCCGCCGCCAGAATGGATGGAGTCAGGAAGAGCTTGCCGATCAGTTGAATGTTTCGCGTCAGGCTGTCTCGAAGTGGGAGGGCGGAACGTCCATCCCCGACTTGGATAAAATACTGAAGCTGAGTGCTCTGTTTGAAGTGAGCACCGACTACTTATTAAAAGATGAGCTGGAACAGCCCGATGCCACGGCCCCGCTGCCGAAGAAAGAGCGGGTGACAGAACCCTGCCGCACCGTCTCATTTGACGAGGCAAACGCATATCTCAGCACGGTGCAGGCCGTGCATGGGAAGATGGCAGCGGGTGTGGGGTTGTGCATCCTCAGCCCCATCGCGCTGCTTGTTCTGGGCGCATGGAGCGATGGTTCACCCAACGAAGAGCGGATGGCAGGGATCGGTGTCATCGTCCTGCTGCTCTTCGTCGCGCTGGGGCTGCTGCTCATCCTGCCCGCCGCCATCCGGCTGGAAGCGTTTGAATATCTGGAAAAAGAGCAGATCGCCCTTGCCTATGGTGTGGAGGGCATCGTGAAGCGGCAGAAACAGGAGTATGCGCCCACCTACCGCCGCAGCATGACCCAGGGCGTGGTGCTCTGTGTGCTGGCCGTGGTGCCGATCCTGGGTACGGCCATGCTGGGAGTACCAGGCTTCTGGGTCGCTGCCGCAGTCGGCCTGCTGCTGGCCATTGTGGCCGGTGCAGTACAGTTGTTCATCCGGGCCGGGATGACCCAGGGCAGCTTTGATAAGCTGCTGCAAACGGGGGAATACACCGTCCGCGAAAAGTGGACGAACCGCCGCGTCGGTTGGTTTGCCGGGGCCTACTGGTGCCTTGTAACGGCGGTGTACCTCGCTGTCAGCTTCTGGAACAACAACTGGGAAAAGAGCTGGATCATCTGGGCCGTGGCCGGGCTTGTCTTCGCCGCCCTCTACTCCGCCGTCCGTGCGTGGGCAGACCGAAAAAATCAGTAAACGAACAGCGCCGCTCTCCCGGTTATGGGAAAGCGGCGCTGTTCATTTAACGTTTCAAATCTGCAAATAGTTCATCCAAATCCGTATAATGCTTTACATTGGGGTCTCGCGCAATGCGCTCGGCTTCCAACATGGCAGCAATGGTTTCTTCGTTTGGATGCTCTTCACTTTGCAGCTCTATTTTTACAATATCAGGCATTGTAGCTGCGGGTCTTGATCTCCTCGGTGACCTTTGCGATGAACTCGTCCACTTCCATGGTAGTGGTCTCACCCTTGCGGTCACGGACAGAGAGGTTGCCGGCCTCGGCTTCCTTGGCACCCAGAACCAGCATGTAGGGCACACGGTCCACCTGCTGTGCGGCGCGGATCTTGTAGCCGATCTTCTGGTTGTCGTCGTCCAGAGCCACGCGGACACCGGCCTCCACCAGCTTCTCGGTGATGCTCTCCGCATACTCGAGGGTCTTTTCGGAAACGGGCAGGACCTTGACCTGAACAGGTGCCAGCCAGGTGGGGAACTTGCCCTTGGTCTCCTCGATCAGGTAGGCCATGAAGCGGTCCAGAGAGCCAAGGATGGCACGGTGCAGGACAACGGGGGTCTTTTCGGAGCCGTCCTTGTCCACATAGGTCAGGTGGAACTTTGCGGGCAGGCAGAAGTCCAGCTGGCAGGTGGACAGGGTGTACTCAGCACCCACGGCGGGCTTGACGTTCACGTCCAGCTTGGGGCCGTAGAAGGCGGCCTCGCCGATCTCCTCGGTGAAGTGGATGCCCAGCTCGGTCAGCACCTCGCGTAGAGCGTTTTCGGCGTGGTTCCACATGGCATCGTCGTCGTGGTACTTCTTCTTGTCGGCGGGGTCACGCAGGGACAGAACGCAGCGGTAATCGGTGATCTTGAAATCCTTGTAGGTCTCGAAGATCAGGTTGCAGACATCGGCGACCTCGCTCTTGATCTGCTCCGGAGTGCAGAACAGGTGGGCATCGTTCTGGCAGAAGTGGCGGCCGCGCTCAATGCCCTTCAGGGTGCCGGAGGACTCGTAGCGGAAATCGTGTGCGATCTCACCGATGCGCATGGGCAGGTCACGGTAAGAGTGGGGACGATTTGCATAGATCATCATGTGGTGGGGGCAGTTCATGGGGCGCAGGACATAGCTTTCACCCTCCATCTCCATGGCAGGGAACATGTTCTCGCGGTAGTGATCCCAGTGGCCGGAGGTCTTGTACAGGTTCACGGTACCGATGCAGGGGGTCATCACGTGCAGGTAGCCGCGTGCACGCTCCTTCTCCTTGATATAGTTCTCCAGCTCCTGCCAGACGGTGTAGCCTGCGGGCAGGAACATGGGCAGGCCGCGGCCAACCAGATCGTCGGTCATGAACAGGCCCATTTCCTTGCCGATCTTGCGGTGATCGCGCTCACGGGCCTCCTGCTGCTCCTTCTCCCAAGCATCCAGCTCTTCCTGATTGCGGAAGGCCACGCCATTGATGCGGGTGAGCATCTTGTTTTCCTTGTCGTTCTTCCAGTATGCGCCGGACTGCTGGGTGATCTTGAAGGCCTTCAGTGCCTTGGTGTAGGTCAGGTGGGGTCCGATGCACATGTCAACGTACTCGCCCTGCTGGAAGAAGCTGAACTCGGTCTCGTCGGCCAGATCAGCCATGTGCTCGATCTTGTAGTGCTCCTGGCGCTTCTCCATCAGCTTCACAGCCTCGTCACGGGGCAGGATGAAGGGCTTGATGGCCAGATTTTCCTTGCAGATCTTGCGCATCTCTTTTTCGATGTTGGCCAGATCGTCATCGGTGAGCTTGATGTCGCCCAGATCGACATCGTAGTAGAAGCCGTTCTCGGTGGCAGGGCCAAAGGCGAAGTCAGCCTCGGGGTACAGGCGCTTGATGGCCTGCGCCATGATGTGAGCAGCGGTGTGGCGGATAACATGCAGTTCCTGGTCCTGCGGGCACTCGTCCACATGGCCGTCTTTGTAGATGATCTTCATAGTGGTTCTCCTTTTGATGAAAGTTAAAACAAAAAAGCGCTCCATCCCGCTCAAATTTACGGGATGAAGCGCCTGAAGATTTCACGCGTTCCACGGTTCCACCCGAATTGCGTGCCATTGAGAACACGCCACTCGCTGTGCTGTAACGGGCGCACCCGGCAGAGGTTCTCCTCTGCGCTCTGCGGTGGTAGAAGCCCGATGCACGGCAGGCTGCTTGCAGCACCCGGTATCCGGGGCAGCCCTCTCTGCGTCATGGGGAACGAGCTTCGGTTTGTCCGCATCATCGCTTTGGTCAGGATGAAACTACGCTGATTGTAGCACGATGGCGGCAAAAAATCAAGCTCTCCGCGGCGAAAATCTGCGAAAAATCATTCTTCTTTTTTCTTCAGCTTGACCCGCCACTTGTGGGAGGCATACTCCGGCCGCAGCTTGTTGGTGACAAAGGTCTGGCTGCTGTAGAGGCCGTGGTGGCCCGAGAGCATGTAGCACACGCCGCAGCCCAGCGCAATAAGCTCCAGCCCCTGCCCGCCAAACAGCTCGAATCCAAGCAGGATGGAGGGGATCAGGGCGTTTGTGGCTCCGCAGAACACGCAGACCAGACCGATGGCACCGGCAAACCCGGCGGGCAGGCCCAGCCATGGCCCGGCGATGCAGCCAAAGGTCGCCCCGATGTAGAAACTTGGGACCACCTCGCCGCCTTTGAAGCCTACTGCCAGGGTCAGGGCGGTCAAGAAGATCTTGCACAGAAAATCCCAGGGCAGCGCGACTCCCTGCTCCACGGCATCGGCAATGACGGCCATTCCGGCCCCGTTGTACCGCCCGACACCGAACAGATACGAGAACGCTACTACGGCTGCACCGCCCGCAAAAGCCCGGAGCCAGGGATTCGGGATCCGTTTGGGGATCCCGTGCTCCAGGGTGTGAAGCGTCCAGCAGAACAGCCGGGTCACGGCGGCACAGGCAATGCCCAGCAGGGCGGTCTGAAGCGCGGTTTCCAGCGTCAGGTGCGGGATGGAATTGAGCACAAAATTGGTCGGGGCAATCCCGAAGAACAGGGATACGCCGTAAGCAATGAGGGCCGACGTGAACGCGGGCATAAAGGCCGAAGTGAACGTCAGCCCCACGTCCTCCACCATCATGGCGAAGAGGGCAGCAGTCAACGGGGTGCCGAACAGGGCGGAGAAGAACGCGGCCATCCCGCTGATGGTGGCAGTGCGGCGGACGTAATCGCTCAGGTGGAGCAGTTTGCCCACGTTCCAGCCGATGCTGCCGCCCATCTGCAGGGCTGCACCCTCGCGGCCGGCAGAACCGCCGAACAGGTGGGTGAGCACCGTGCCCAGAAAGATGGCGGGCACCAGCAGCAGGCTGACCGGCTCGCCGCTCTGCACGGCGCGGATGACATTGTTGGTGCCCACGCCTTCGCACTTTGTGACCTTGTAGAGTGCCACGATGGCAAGGCCCGCCAGCGGCAGGCAGAGCAGCAGCCAGCTCTGCGCGGCCCGCAGCTCGGTGACGTACTCCACGCTCAGGTGGAACGCTGTGCCGACTGCGCCGCAGACCAGACCCGTGGGCACGGCCAGCAGCAGCCATTGCAGGGCCACCCGCAGGGCGGCTTTGGCCTCGCGGTTAAAATCGTTCAAGTTGCTCATAGAAACTCCTGATACAAAAAAACTGAAAATTTTACACTCCAAAATAACACGCCCGCACGGGGATGTCAACCCGGAACCATTGCAGGGGGCTCACATCGTGGTGACAACAACAAACCCCTGCTTCCTTGTGCGGAGAAAGCAGGGGTTCTGCCGAATGGATTTCAGAAAAAGGAAAAGGAGAACAAGGAGAACAAATATCGTCACGCTTTCAAAGCGGGACAGCGGTTGAAATTGTGCGGAGCGTTACTCCACATCCTGCAGGGCGGCGAAATCTTCTTCGCCGGTGCGGATCTTGACCACGCGGGTCACGTTGTAAACAAAGATCTTACCATCGCCGATGTGGCCGGTGTACAGGGCCTTTTTGGCGGCATCCACCACAGCGTCCACGCTGATCTTGGAAACAATGACCTCGACCTTGATCTTGGGCAGCAGGGTGCTGTCCACAGGCACGCCGCGGTATTTCTCGGTGGTGCCCTTCTGGATGCCGCAGCCCATCACCTGGGTCACGGTCATGCCGGTCACACCCAGATCGTTCAGCGCGGTCTTGAGCTGATCGAACTTGGAGAGCTTTGCAATGATGGACACCTTGTGCATCCCGGTGTCGTAGATGCCATCGTGGATGACGGCAGGCTCCTTGACCACAGGCACGGCGCTTGCCTTGGAGGCATCATCCTCGCCCAGATCGGTGTTCTCGTTGGGCACCATGGCAGCGGCGTTGGCATCGGAGATGGAGAAACCGGCGTAAGCAGAAGTCAGGCCGTGCTCGTGGATATCCAGGCCGTCGATCTCCACCTCAGCAGGGACGCGCAGGCCGATGGTCTTGTCGATGATCTTGAAGATGATGAACATCACGACCACAACGTACACATCAACGGTGATAAGGCCCAGCAGCTGGGTGCCCAGCTGTGCAAAGCCGCCGCCGTAGAACAGGCCCTTGCCCACGCCGTCGCCGCCGTTGGAGAACAGGCCCACAGCAATGGTGCCCCACACGCCGTTTGCAAAGTGAACGGAGACAGCACCCACGGGGTCATCGATCTTTGCGATCTTATCAAAGAATTCAACGCTCAGGACCACGAGGATACCGGCCACGAAGCCGATGATGAAGGCACCGAAGGGAGAAACCGCGTCGCAGCCTGCGGTGATGGCGACCAGACCGGCCAGAGAGCCGTTCAGGGTCATGGAGACATCGGGCTTGCCGTAGCGCAGCCAGGTGAAGATCATGGTCACGCAGGTGGCAACGGCAGCGGCCAGGTTGGTGTTGAAGCAGACAAGACCCGTCAGGGTCATGGCCTCGTCGGTGGCAAGGCTCAGGGAAGAGCCGCCGTTGAAGCCGAACCAGCAGAACCACAGGATGAACACGCCCAGCGCACCGGCGGTCAGGTTGTGGCCGGGAATGGCGTGGGGGTTGCCGTCTTTGTCGTACTTGCCGATACGGGGGCCGAGCATTGCGGCACCCAGCAGGGCGATCACACCGCCCACATTGTGAACGGCTGCGGAACCGGCAAAATCATGGAAGCCCATGCTCTGCAGCCAGCCGCCGCCCCACATCCAGTGGCCGCAGATGGGGTAGACCACCAGCGAGATCGCAGCGGAATAAACGCAGTAAGCCTTGAAGTTGGTGCGCTCGGCCATGGAGCCGGACACGATGGTGGCTGCCGTGGCACAGAACACGGTCTGGAACACGATGTACACCCACAGCGGGATATCAAGCCCCAGGTGGCTGTAATCGCCCTGAATGAACGGATCGAACCCGCCGATCAGCGCGCTTGTGCCGCCGAACATCAGGCCGAAGCCGATGACCCAGTAGCACGGTGTGCCGATGCAGAAGTCCATCATGTTTTTCATCAGGATGTTGCCGGTGTTTTTGGCGCGGGTAAAGCCCGCCTCACACAGCGCAAAACCGGCCTGCATAAAGTAGACTAGGAATGCCGCAACCAGCACCCAACAGGTGTTTATGGAACTGAACATTATAATACCTCCCCGGTTTGTAATGCGCTCCCCGCACCGAATGTGCGCGGGAGCCTTGTTCAGGAGGCCCTCTATTCCTCCCGAGCAATATCCAGCGAAAACACAAAAGGCGCTGGCGGAATCACTTCCGTCAGCGCCTTTGCTTTCGATGGCACGAGTATAGCCCCTTTGTGCAAAACTGTCAAGAGCCGGGGCACGATTTTTACGTTTTACACAACCCAGAACCGAGAAAAAAGAGGGAAACTTTATAAGTCATTCTTTTTTCTCGGCCTCACCGGCGGGCGTTTCTTCCTTTTTGCGGCCGGAGCGGTGCCCGCCCTCCATCTCCCAGTGGAGCATCAGGCTCATCATGGCCCGCAGGGCAAAGGTGGCCGCCAGCGGCACCACCGATTCCAGGTTCTGCAGCAGGAAGGTCTTGGCGATCTCCGCCGACATCAGGAACTCCAGCGCTGTGGTCAGGCCGCTGGACATCTCGTGGAGGAAATCGTGCTGGCCATGGAAAAAGGTGGCCCGCACATAGTGGTAGGTAGCCTTGACAAGGCTGGTGACGATGATGAACAGGCCGATGATCTCAGCCAGCCCGGAGATCATCGGCACCGCTGTCTCCAGAAACCCCTCCATACCGTGGGTGACGATCTGATTGAAATGGTATAACCATGCCATATTAGACTTCCTCGTGTTTCGTATCATAAACCGCCCTTTTCAGAGCGGGCAGGATGTGTTTGGATAGGATCCGGATATCCTGCTGCTTCTGCTTACAGCAGGGTCTTGATGTAGGCGGCCAGCTGCTCGTCCTTGCAGGAAGCGAAGAACAGCTCGCTGAACTTCTCGCCTGCAATGGCTCCCTTGAGCAGGTCCTGGTCGATGCTCTGCAGGCACTCGATCAGGGGCTTGAAGGTGGCGGCGCGCACATCGTCCAGAATGGCCTTGTTCCGCATCTCGGGCACAACGCGCTCCTTGGGGTAGCCCTGACCGTGGCCAAAGCCGAACAGCTTCTCGAAGCAGTACTCGAGGTTCAGCTCGCCGCCCCAGCCAAAGCCCTTGGCAAAGGGCATGGAAACGGCGTTGCCGTCGTTGACGTGGGCAAAGGTGTAAGCGTCCACGGGATCCTCCACATGGCCGCAGATCACGCCGGGGAAGCTGTTCAGGGCCAGCATGGCACCCTCGCCGGTGCCGCAGCCGGTGATGACGTAGTCGGCCGCGCCGCTGTTCAGCAGGATGGCGGCCAGAATGCCGCACTGAACATAGGTCAGCTGGGCGGCATCCTCGGCGGTGTACATGCCGTAGTTGACCACCTCGTGGCCCATGGGTTCCACCACCTTTTTCAGGGCGGCTTCAATGATGCCGTTCTTGGCGGCCTGACTGTTTTCGTTGATGAGTGCAATTTTCATGGAACATTCCTCCTGTTTTTTCGGATACCTCTAAGATACATGAGCAGCGGTGCGCTGTCAAGCGGCCATCAGCCCAGCTTTTTCTTCTGCTGGTGGGCCACGATGGGCATGAGCAGGGGCGTGGGAACGAGATTCTGGGCCGTGGTGGCAAGGCGCATCAGGGTGCTGGGCACGATGATGGTCTTGCGGCGGAGCATCCCGCGCATGGCTTCCTCCACGCAGAGCTCCGGGGTGATGCCCTTGAGGGCGAACACCACGTCGGCGCGGTCGTTGAACTCGGTGTCCACGGGGCCGGGGCAGAGGGCACAGACATAGACCGGGCTGTGCTGCTCCCGCAGCTCCTCAGCCACGCCGCGGGTCAGGCTGACAACGTATGCTTTGGAGGCATAGTAGCCCGCCATATAAGGCCCGCCCGGCAGCAGGCCCGCCGAGGATGCCACGTTCAGGATGGAGCCAAAGCCCTGGGCTTCCATCTTGCGCAGGGTGAACTTGAACAGCCGGTGCATGGCCAGCACGTTCACCCGCAGCATGGAAAGCTCCTTGCCCTCGTCTGTTTCGGAAAAGGCACCGCAGGCACCAAAGCCCGCGTTGTTGATGAACAGGTCGATGCGTTCGTCTGCCAGTGCTTCGCACAGGGCGGCGACCTGCGCGTCCTGCTCAAGGTCGGCGGGTACGATGCGGCAGAGGGTGCCGTGTTTCGCCCGGAGTTCGGCGGCAAGGGTCTCCAGCCGGTCGCGGCGGCGGGCGGTCAGGATGAGCCGGAAGCCCAGCCGGGCATAGCGGCGGGCAAACTCCCGCCCGATGCCGGAGGACGCGCCGGTGATCCAGACAGTTTTGGTTGACATAAGCATTCTCCTTTTCTGCGGAAACTCCATTGCCTCTATTCTATCACGGCAGCGGGTGAGAATCTATGCAAAAATTCAAGAAAAAGCTATCCCTTGTTGCCCGGGAAAATTTGGAGTATAATAGACTCAAAGAACAGCGCACTGACGCAGGAGGAAAGAAAAATGAACAAACCGGTATTGGTGGTCATGGCTGCCGGCATGGGCAGCCGTTACGGCGGCATGAAGCAGATCGACCCGGTGGGCCCCAAGGGTCAGCCCATTGTGGAGTACTCCCTGTACGATGCCCACCGCGCAGGCTTTGAGACCGTGATCTTTGTCATCAAGCACGAGATCGAGGAGGCCTTCAAAGCCGCCATCGGCGACCGCGTCTCTCAGGGGATGAACGTGAAATACGCTTTCCAGCAGCTGGATGAGCTGCCCGCAGGCTTCACCATCCCCGAGGGTCGTGTTAAGCCCTGGGGCACCTGTCACGCCGTGCTGGCCGCAAAAGACCTCATTGATGGGCCCTTCGCCGTCATCAACGCGGACGACTACTACGGCCCCGAGGCCTTCAAGGTCATCTATGAGTATCTGTCCACCCATCAGGACGGCGCAGTTTACGATTACTGCATGGTGAGCTACCTGCTCAAAAATACCGTCTCTGAGAACGGCACCGTCTCCCGCGGTGTCTGCGTGGTGAACCCGGACGGCACCCTGCACAGCGTGACCGAGCGCACCGGCATTGAGACCTATGAGGGCGGCATCCGCTGCACCTCCCTCACCGGTGAGGGCACGGATGACCTGCCGGTGGAAGCACCGGTCAGCATGAACCTGTGGGGCTTCGGCAAGAGCTTCCTGGACGAGGCCGACCACCGCTTTGCAGGCTGGCTGCGTGAGAATCTGCCCAAGAATCCCCTCAAGTGCGAGTATTTCCTGCCCACTGTGGCCAGCGAGCTCATCGATGAGGGCAAGGCGGCAGTCACCGTGCTCAAGAGCACCGATAAGTGGTACGGCGTGACCTACCGCGAGGATAAGCCCACCGTGGTGGCCGCCATCGCCCAGAAAACCCAGGAGGGCCTGTACCCCGAGGATCTGTGGGCGTGATAAGCTGAAACAGGCGCAGATGCGAAACAAAATCTGTGGCGGCCCTCTTGACTTTTTGCGCAGGAGTGCATATACTAAAGTTGTAGATGAGACTACGGAACCATTCCATGGTTCCACCAAAGCAACAAGAAGCCCCCTCGGTACTGCGAATACCAAGGGGGCTTCCTGCTTGCTGTGGGTATACGAAAAACGCTTGACTTTTGGCATTCCAACGCATATAATAGGAATGCGAAAGAGAATAAGGTGATATCCATAGGATCACCAAAGCAACAAGAAGCCCCCTTGGTACTGCGAATACCAAGGGGGCTTCCTGCTTGCTAAGGGTTAGTGCTTACCGGCCTTGAACTGTTCCTCAAGCCACTTGCAGATGTAGTAGCTGACCACACCCGCTGCGACGGACAGTATAAATGAGACTACCATTTCCATGGTTACCACCTCCTTCCCACATCAAATGGGTCGGAAGGCCGACAGGTACAGTATAACAGAAAATTCGACTCATTACAACGCAGAAGCGCCCCATCCGGTGAAGGATGAGGCGCTTCTACGTATATTTGGGAATATTCGGGGATGACGTTAGTTGTTCTTGAGCTCCTGTGCCTTCTGCCATGCGTTCAGCACATCGAGCTTGCTTACGGGATTGGCCGGGAAGAACTTCATCTCTTCCGGAGCCGTGCCCTCATCGTTCAGGTCAGGGATAAGCTCGTTTTCCATGGCCCAGCGGGCGGCATGCTGCAGGTCCATATCCCGCTCTTCCTGCCCTACATCGGGGTAGAGCAGTTCAGATTCGGGCATGGGTTTGCCTGCATCCTCCCACAGCATCATGGCAAGGGCGCTGCGGTTGCTGGGGAAGTAGGGCAGAGCCATCAGCTTGCCTGCAAATTCAGTGCCCAGAGAATAGGCCTGATAGCCCAGCACTGCACCGCCCACAGCGGCAGTACCAATGATCGCGGCAGTGCCCAGCACATTGGGCCCATCATCTTCAATGGTGGCATCGCGGTACTGTGCGGCAATATCCACACCACTGCTCATGGTGTTCATGGTAAAGGTGATGGTCTCAGCCTTGTAGTCCTGACCCAGCGGCAGGGAGAACTTGCCGGTAGACCAGATGTCAAACACCATGCCCTCAGGGATCAAGGTCTTGTCCAGCGTCACGGTCACTTCTGCGCCGTCCGGTACAGAGTAGGTCTTTTTGCCGGTGGTCTCGTCAGTAGTAACAGTCAAGGTATCGGTCACATCCTTGTCACCGTTTTTCACGGTAACAATACCGCCGGTCACGGTCAGCGGGTGGCAGGCTGCGGTACCGGGGGTGTGGTCAGCGGCGGCATCACGGTACGTTGCAGACACATTCACACCACTGCGCATGGTAAAGGTGATGTTTTCTGCCTTGTAGTCCTGACCTGTGGGCAGGGAGGTAGACCAACCGTCAAACACCTTGCCCTCGGGCGCTGTGTTCTTGTCCAGCGTCACGGTCACTTCTGCGTTGTCCGGTACAGAGTAGGTCTTTTGTCCGGTGGTTGCGTCAGTTTTGCTGTTCAACTTGCTGGTCACATCGCTGCCGTCGTATTTCACAGTAACAGTGCCGCCGGTCACGGTCAGCGGGTGGCAGCCCGGAGCATTGGGGTCGAACTCCCAACCGGCATGGAGGGTGATGTCCTCCGTAATTGCGGTTTTGTCCACATCAAAGAGCTTGCCATCCTTGCCATCTTCGGTGTACCAGCCGGTGAACTTGTAACCCGCACGGGTGGGAGCTTTGATGGCAGTCAGTTCGTTTGCCTTGGTATCAGTGATTTTTTCGGTCTTATAAACCGGCACCTCAGCGGGGTCGGTCAGGTTGCCGCCATTGGCATCAAAGGTCACCTTGCAGAGGTAAAGAAAATTGCGGTTTGCCAATATATGATAGCTTTCAGACTGATCATCTGGGTTATCACGCAGACGCTCTGCGGCGGTCTTGTCGTTGTTGTAGTAGATGGCACCATTTTTGGGAGATTGCTTTGTAAATCCAGCCGGGCAACTAACCAGACGGTCTTTGAAAGAAGTCAATCCAGCAGGGAGCGTAATGTATTTCAGATCGAGGCACCATCCAAAGGTATAAGGTTCAATGGTTTCTACTTTTTCTGGGATGGTGACGTTCGTCAGATGCCTGCAATCTGCAAAGGCATAGCTGCCGATCTTCTCAATATTCTCACCTAACGAAAGCGTTGTAAGCGCATAGCAACAGTAAAAGGCACTCTTGCCGATGGAAGTGACGCTTGGTGGAATGGTGACGTTATCCAGCGTATGGCAATCCAAAAAGGCATAATCGCCGATCGTCGTAATATTTTTACCTAATGAAAGCGTTGTAAGCTTATAGCATTCATCAAAGGCCCAGGATCCTATTGATGTGGTAGCGTCATTGATAGTAAGAGAGTCCATTTTTTCGCAACGTGAAAAGGCATAATCGCCGATGGAAGTAACGCTTTGTGGAATGGTGACGGAGTGAATGTTGCGACCAAATTGGTACGGTTCGTTGGATTGGGCAGCACTAAGATAGCCGGAAAATGAATATTCTCCCAAACCGGTTACGGTGCAGCCGCCCAACTCTGTGGGTATTTCGATGTCGTAGAGGCCATTGTTTGCTGAATCAACAGGGCCAAGAACTTTTGTGATGGTTACAGTTTCACCGTCTGCATTTACCTTATAGGCATACATGTAACCATTTTGGGCTTCTTGTTTAGTTGACGATGCCGTGTCTGCTGCAAATGCCGTGACTGCCGACAGGGGCAGCATGGTGATCATCATGCAGACCGCAACCAATAAGCTGATCAAACGCTTGGGTCTCATAATTTTTTACTCCTTTTCCATGATATTCCCAAAAACTCTCTCTATTTCAGCCAAAACAAAAGAGCGCCGCACCGGCCAAACGGCTGGTACAACGCTCTGAACCCTTGCAGGCCCGCTGCGCGCTCGCTCTCCTGAAGGGAAGCCGACGCATCTTCACAAGGAGGTGCAAGGTTTCGTATTACCTTACCCGGAGAGAATAACGTGCGGCTGGCTGCCATATTACAGGCCCTTGTAGCTTTGCGTCGCAGCCTTTCGACTGGCTTGCCGATTCTTCAGTTTTTAGCGGGAATAGCATATTGCACAGGATAAAATACTCTTTTTTTTTTTTTTTGTCAATATGACGAAAATAAATTTGGAAAAGTGTACAAAAAAGGAACGTACAATGTGGAAAACATAACGAAAACAAAATCGTGCGGCAGAACAAGATCTGCCTGATTTTATGGAGAATGCGCGCAAGAAAAATGCCCCTGACCGAAAGAAGCCGGTCAGGGGCATTTGGGGTTGCTGCAGCGGTCAGGGTCAGTGCCTGCGCTCGTACTTCAGGTGCTCCCGCAGCTCATCCAGAGAGCGGTGCTTTTCGCCGTGGCGCAGCTTGGGGTAAGCGCGGAGCATACGGCCCTTGCCAAAGTACTTGGAGCTCCGGGTGCGGGCGCGCATCTCCTCGCTGCGGGCCTGCAGTTCCTCGGCCAGCTGTTCCAGACGGAGCAGCTCTGCCGTGCGCTCTGCGGTGCCCTTGGCGGCCAGCTTGACGGCAGTGGCGGCCTCAGAGGCATTGAGCCGGGCCTCCTGCGAGGACTTGCGTGCAGCCTCCATGGCCTCGTCGGCCTTGGCGCGCAGGGCGGCAGCGGCATCCCGGGGGCTCAGTTTGGCGGCATTGTCCCGGGCCTCGGCAGCTGCCAGCTTGAGCTGCAGGCGGCTCTCGTCCATCTTCTGGTCCACATCCATGGCGGTGGTGCCCAGCAGCTCGGTCATGGCATCGGACACGGCGTGCATACTGTCGGCCACCTTTTCCAGGGCATCCAGCTCACGGGCCAGGTCAGAGGCCGCAAAGGCGGTCACCACCACATCGGCGGCGTAGCAGGCGTACAGGATGCACATGAGGACGAAGCCCACCATCTGGGGGACCATCTCCACAAGGCCGGCGATCACGGGGTGAACGGCCTTCATCACCACAACGGTGCCCACGCCCCACAAAAGGGAGAACTCCAGGCAGATATATCCGCCGATGTTGAAGGGGAAGTCGCTGTAATCCCACCACCGGGTGTGGTAGAGCTTGTAGAGCGCCCAGCCGCCCGCCAGCTCCAGCACGCTGGGCAGGATCACGCCGCCGATATAGAGCAGCAGCAGGTTGTCTACCAGCGGCGAAAGGGTGAACAGCACAATGATCATGCCAAAGCCGTAGATGGGGCAGACCGGGCCGTTCAGAAAGCCGCGGTTCACCAGCTGGCCGGTGGAAACGGCGGCATAGATGACCTCCAGGCACCAGCCCAGGCAGGAGTAGATCAGGAAAAACGCCAGGATCTGATACAGCGAAAAGCCGCAGACCATGGTGTTGACAAAAAAGGACATCTTACTCCTCCTTTGCGGCGGCAGCTTCCTCCGCAGCCTTCATTTTTTTCAGGACCTTGGGCTCGATCCAGGTCACGGTCTCATCGCCGGGCAGCTTTTTGGCGATCAGGGCCTTGATCCTGATGCCCATCTCGGTGAACATCCCCTCGTGCTCGGTGCGGATGTTCCACTCCGGCTCGTTTTCGTGCAGGTCAAAGGTCTTCCAGGTGATCTCGTAGCCGGAAGCGGGGAAATACTCCAGGCTGTCGCGGAACAGGTCGTCGTCATCGGTCTTGAAGTAGATCTCGCCGCCGTCCTTGAGGAATTCGCGGTACTGGATGAGCTGGCGGGGATAGGTGAGCCGGTGCTTGTTGGAGGAAGCGTTCTTGCTCCACGGGTTGCAGAAGTTGATGTAGATGCGGCTGACGGTATCCTGGGCGGTGAGCACGCCCTTGATGCGCTCGATGTCGGTGCTCATGATCTTCACGTTGTCGATGGGGCGGCCTGCCTCGGTGTAAGCGGCCTCGATCTTGCGCTTGGCAAGGATCAGCACCTTATCGGTGATGTCGATGCCCAGATAGTTGTTCTCCGGGTGGGCGCAGGCCAGCTGGGAGAGGAAGCCGCCCTTGCCGCAGCCCAGCTCCAGCACAAAGGGCTGCTCCGGGCGGGCATACTGGGCGTGCCACTTGCCGCCCCAGATCAGCGGCTCGTGCACATGGAAGTCGGCTGCCATCAGCTCGTCGTGGGCATAGGGTTTGAAACGCATTCTCATAGTTTGTTGTTCTCCTTAAAATTAACGTGGCTCGCCCTCTCAGGCGCTGACGCGCCAGCTCCCCCAAAGGGGGAGCCCTTGGCAAAGCCGGAAGGTTTTCCGTACTGCCAAAGCCTCTCCCTTTGGGAGAGGTGGCTTTGCGAAGCAAAGACGGAGAGGGCGAGGATGCTTACCGGTCTTGCTTCTGCAAAAATTCTTCCACCTGTTCCGGCTCTGCGGCGCAGCTTCCCTGACAGATGCCGGGTTTGCCGCCGCCGCGGCCATTGAGGGCGGCGTTCAGGGCTTTGGTCAGGGCACGGACATCACCGCCCGCCTGGGCGATACAGTAGCCGGTGCCCTTTTCGTTGGGGGTCAGGGCCGCGCACAGGCCGGTGGTGGCTTCGCTCAGGCGGCTAGCCAGCCGGTGCAGGCCGTCCGGGTCCAGCCCCGGCACGATGCGGATGGCATCCGCACCGGGCGTTGCCTGCGCGGCCAGCGCGTCAAAGAGCTGGCTGCACAGCCCGAAGTGGGTGAATTTCAGGGCAGTGTACTCGTCATACACCCGGTGCACGGCGTTGGCTGTCTCGCTGGCCTTGGCGCTGAGCAGGGCACCGATGTCTGCCTGCCGTGCCCGCATGGCCTGCGCGGCTTCCAGCGCGCGCCCGCCGCAGACGATGCTCAGGCGTACGCCGCCCTTATAGTTTTCAGCGGCCAGGATCTTGATCTGGCCCACCGCACCGGTAAAGGCGGTGTGGGTGCCGCAGCAGGCACAGACATCCGCCCCGGGGATGGTCACGATCCGCACCTGCCCCTCGATCTCCTTTTTGGAGCGGTAGGTCAGGGTGGCCAGCTCCTCCCGGGTGGGGTAGGTGATGTTCACCGGCACATTTTCCCAGATGATGCGGTTGGCGGCAGTCTCGGCTGCTTTCAGCTCCTCGGTGGAGATGGGGATGTTCGTGTCCATCCGCACGGCATCGGAGCCGATGTGGAAGCCCACGTTCTCGGCCCCGAACATGCTGTGCAGGATGCCGGAGAGGATGTGCTCACCGGTGTGCTGCTGCATCTTATCGAACCGCCACGCCCAGTCGATGGCCTGTGCTGCTTCGGCCCCGGGCACCGCCCCGGCGGGCAGGGAGGAGACCGTGTGCCAGATGACACCCGCCTGCTCGTGGACATCGGTGACGGTCAGCACCGTGCCGTCGGCAAGGGTCAGGGTGCCCCGGTCGGCAGGCTGGCCGCCGCCCTCGGGGTAAAACACCGTGCCGTCCAGCGCGATGCGCCCGCCGCCGGTCCGGCTGTCCGGCTCTGCGGCTAAAATATGCCCCACCGCCTCCCGGCGGTAGGCATTTTGCTCAAAATATTTCTCAGTGCGTTGCATAGAACCTCCAAAGGAAAGGTTCCATCTTTGTCCAACCTCTCAGCCTTCGCTGACGCTCGGCAGCTCCCCTAGTAGGGGAGCCCTTGGCAAAAACGGAAACTTTGCAATTACTGCCAAGGCCTCTCCTACTAGGAGAGGTGGCATTGCGGAGCAATGACGGAGAGGTTGTACGAAGGCCAGCCTACCCGGATACACGCTCGCTCATGGTCTAAAACCAAGTATACCACGTTTTTTGCCTGTGGAAAATAGTCTGCAGTTATGTTATGATAGAAAACAGACAAGCCCCAGCAAAAAGTTTGAGACGAGGAAGGATTTACAATGCGTGAAAGTGGTATTCTGATGCCGGTGTCCAGCCTGCCCGGCCCCTACGGGATCGGCTGCTTTGGCAAAAAGGCAGAAAAATTTGTGGATTTCCTTGCGGCGGCAGGCCAGAAGATCTGGCAGATCCTGCCCCTGAGCCCCACGGGCTATGGGGACAGCCCCTACCAGAGCTGCTCTGCCTTTGCGGGCAACCCTTATTTCATTGATCTGGATGCTTTGAAAGCCGAGGGGCTGCTGACAGCCGCCCAGCTCAAGGCCGAGCCCTGGGGCAAGGACCCGCTGAACGTGGATTACGGCACCCTGTACACCAGCCGCTACAAGATCCTGCGTGCTGCCTATGCCGCCTGGCGCAGGCAGTGTGCAGGCCGGCACGGCTGTGCCCATTACTATCCGGATGCGTACTATGCCTTCACGCTGGAAAACGAGGGATGGCTGGAGGATTATGCCCTCTACATGGCCCTCAAGACCGCCAACGGCATGAAGAGCTGGACCCAGTGGCCCCGGGAGTACCGCAAGCGGGAGCCGCAGGCGCTGGAAGCTTTTAAGGCAGAGAACGAGGAAGAGATCGGCTTCTGGAAGTTTCTGCAGTACGAGTTCAGCATCCAGTGGAAGAAGCTGAAAGCCTACGCCAACGCCCACAACGTGCAGATCCTGGGCGATATCCCCATCTATGTCTCGGCAGATTCCGTGGATGCCTGGGTGGGCGGCCCGCTGTTTGAGCTGGATGCAGACGGCGGCTTTGCCCGGGTGGCAGGCTGCCCGCCGGATTACTTCTCGGCAGACGGCCAGCTCTGGGGCAACCCGCTGTACAACTGGCCCTACCATAAGCAGACCGGCTATGCCTGGTGGATCCAGCGTGTCCGCCATGCGCTGGGCATCTATGACCTGCTCCGCATCGACCACTTCCGCGGTTTTGACACCTACTGGGCCATCCCGGCAGACAGCACTACCGCCAAGACCGGCAAGTGGGAGACCGGCCCCCGGATGGAGCTGTTCAACGCGCTGGAAGGTGCGCTGGGCAAGCTGCCCATCATCGCCGAGGATCTGGGTGAGCTCTTCCCCAGTGTGCGGGAGCTGCTGGCAGACAGCACCTTCCCGGGCATGAAGGTGCTGCAGTTCGCGTTCGGCGGCGGGGACAGCGAGTATCTGCCCCACAACCACGTCAAGAACAGCGTGGTCTACCCCGGCACCCACGACAACACGACGCTGACCGCCTGGTGGGACGAGAGCGCATCGGCCAAGGAGAAGGCTGTGGCCGCTGCCTACCTGCATCTGACCGGCTGTCAGCCCACCGCAAAGGAGGTGGCCGCTGTCAAAACAGAGGCGGCCCGCACCGCGCTGCTCCGGGCCGCGCTGGGCTCTGTGGCAGACCGTGCCATCATCCCCATGGCCGACTGGCTGGGCCTGGGCGAGGAAGCCCACCTGAACAGCCCCGGCAAGCTGGGCGGAAACTGGAGCTGGCGCGCCGCCGATGGGTTCGACACTGCCGCGCTGGCCAAGCGCATTCTGGCGGAGTGCGCCGTGTACTGCCGTACAGAACCGGGCCGGAAACCCGGAGCGTGTTTAGCAGTTTGACGAAAATGTAAAAAATTACGTTAAAGTTTGTGCGTTTTGCTGGAAACGCCCGGCACAAGGTGGTATAATTCCGGTAATGGGGGCTGCGCTTTTGGCGGCCGTGTGGCAAAGCTGTGCCGGAAGGGAGAGAGTCCGGCACCGGATAGTGGGGAAAAACGCATGAAAAAAGAATGGACGGAACAGGATCTGCGCGCCTTTGCAGAAAACGCACAGACCGCCTTTGAAGACGTGACCCTGACGGAAGCCGATGAGGAGGCCGCGGACACCTGGCAGGACGATGGCCTGCAGGTGGATTATGTCCTGCGCAATGGGCAGGTGGACTGCGTGCTGCGCCGCCTGATCGAGGCGGACGGCAAGCTCTGGCAGCTGCAGATGACGGCTCCGCTGGCGGGCAGCGACCTGCCGGAGGATCGGATGACCGCGCGGGAGCGGGAGCTCTGCCGGGACGATATGAATCACGATTTCCTGACCGGCGTGTTCAACCGCCGCTATTTTGAAACGGAGTTCTGCACCCGGCTGGATGAGTGGACGGATGCTCACCGCTGTGCTTCGCTGGCGCTGGTGGCGCTGGACGATGAGGACGGGATGCGCGCCCGGCAGGGCGATGCCGTGATGAACCAGCTGGTCTGCTTTGTGGCCAACCAGTGGAAAAAGCACTACGACCGCCCTGCAGAGCGGGTGGTCTGCCGCCTGACGGACACGCTGTTCGCCATCGGCTGCGCGGATAAGAACTGCGCAGAGCTGGCCGAGGAGCTGAACGGCATCTATGCCGAGATGCCCCGCGCGTGCGTGGCATCGGTGGGCCTGATGCGCCGGGTGCCCTTTACCCAGTCCATCGGCTGCGCCTGCACCGGCGAGGTGCGGGGCAAAAACTGGGACGCACTGTATCAGCTGTGTGAGCAGCGCCTGAAGGCGGCCCAGACCGCCGGCGGCGACCAGATCTGCAGCAAATAAACCGAATGTATAAAATCCCCCTTTGCGGTACAAGCTAGTGCCACAAAGGGGGATTTTTGTATGGAAAATCAGAAAAATGATAACCTGAATCTGCTGGAAGCGGTGGTGCAGAACACGGAGATGGGCAAGAACACGCTGGAACAGATCGTGCCCATGACCGAGGACCCTGCCTTCCGGGCCGAGCTTCTGCGGGAGCGAAACCTCTACCGGGAACTGAATCAGGAGGCCCACACCGCCATCGAGGCCTGCGGCGGCACGGCTCAGGGCCAGAGCATCATGGCAAAGCTCAACACCAAAATGGGCATCGGGATGAAAACGCTCACCGACAGATCTACCCGCAATCTGGCCGAAATGCTCAGCGAGGGGAGCAGCCAGGGCGTGATGGACTGCATCAAGAGCCAGAAGGATTATCCCGATGCGGCTCCCGGCTCCAAGCGCCTGATGCAGAAACTGCAGGATCTGGAGGAAGAGAACCGGCTGAAACTGGAGCAGTTTCTGTAAAGGCCGCTCCGGCTGCTCAGAGTGCTTCTACCATGGCCGCCACGATCCGGGTGGCGGTAGCCACGTACTCGGCGATGCTGAACTTCTTCACCACCAGCACCTCGTGGCCGTCCTCGTCGGCATTGTCGCTCATGGCGCGCAGGATGACGCAGGGCACATCGTTCTTGGCGGCGATCTGGCTCACGGCGGCACCCTCCATCTCAACGCAGTCGGGGGCGCATTTGGCCTCAATGGTGGCCTTGGTCTCGCTGTCGCCCACGAACAGGTCGCCGGTGGCGATCTTGCCGGTCAGGGCCTTGACCCCGGCCTCGGCGCAGGCTTTTTCAGCGGCGGCGATGAGGGCCGGGTCACCGGCGTACTCCTTCAGGTAGGGCGGGTTCTGGCAGATCATGTCCAGCTGGGCATCGTGGTAGAGCACCGTCTTGCCGATGACCACATCACCAATGCCGATCTTGCTGGTCATATTGCCTGCAATGCCGGAGAAGATGATCTTCTCGGCACCGTATCGGGTGATGAGCACCTGAGTGGTGGCGGCGGCATTGGCCTTGCCCATGCCTGCACAGCAGACCACGACCTGCTTGCCTGCCAGCGTGCCCCTGTGATACTCCACGCCGCCGTAGGGCTCCACGGTGACGTTTTCCAGCTTTGCACACAGCTGATCGACTTCATCGGGCATTGCGCCCATAATTCCGATAATCATATAGATGTCCTTTCTCCTGGGCAAAAGTGTCTCCCGCGCGCCGCGCGGGAGACACTTTTATCATACATCAGACGTTGAACAGGAACTCGATCACGTCGCCGTCCTTCACGACGTACTCCTTGCCCTCGGTGCGCTGCAGGCCCTTGGCCTTGACAGCGGCATAATCGAAGTTGTTGGCTTCCAGGTCGCCATAGCCGATGACGCTGGCGCGGATGAAGCCGCGCTCGAAATCGCTGTGGATCTTACCGGCGGCCTGAGGTGCCTTGGTGCCCTTGCGGATGGTCCAGGCGCGGCACTCCTTCTTGCCGTCGGTCAGGAAGGAGATGAGGCCCAGCAGGTCGTAGCTGGCAGTGATGAGGTTGTCCAGGCCGCTGGCCTCGATGCCCATCTCGGCCAGGAAAGCCTTCTTCTCCTCGGGGGAGTAGTCGGCAATGTCTTCTTCGGTCTTGGCGCAGATGGGAATGTAGCGGGCCCCCTCCTCGGCGGCGCGGGCGGCCACCAGCGGGACATAGCGGTTATTCTCAATGCCCTCCATCAGGTCATCCTCGCCCACGTTGCAGGCGTAGAGCACGGGCTTGGAGCTCAGCAGGCCCATCTCGTGCAGCACGGCCTGCTGCTCGGCATCCCCCTCGTCAAAGTCAAAGCTGCGGGCGGGCTTGCCTGCGCTCAGGTGGTCGGCCAGCTTCTGCAGCCAGGCGGCTTCAGCGGCAGCCCCCTTGTTGTTGCCGCTCTTGGCAGCCTTGGCCATCCGGCCCGCGCGGTTCTGAACGACCTCGAGGTCAGAGAGGATCAGCTCGTAGTCAATGGCATCGATGTCGGCGATGGGGTCCACGGCCTCGGCCTTGGTCACGTCCTCCACCACATGGATGATGTTGTCGTCATCAAAGCAGCGCACCACGTGCACGATGGCATCACACTCGCGGATGTGGCCCAGGAACTTGTTGCCCAGGCCGGCACCCTGGCTGGCACCCTTGACCAGACCGGCGATGTCTACAAACTCCACGATGGCAGGTGTCTTTTTATTGGTCTGCCAGATCTCAGCCAGCTTGTCCAGCCGCTTGTCCGGCACGGCCACGATGCCGCTGTTGGGCTCAATGGTGCAGAAGGGGTAGTTGGCGGCTTCCGCGTTCTTGGTGGAGGTGATGGCGTTGAACAGAGTGGACTTGCCGACGTTCGGCAGACCGACGATACCTAACTTCATATAAAATACGCTCCTTACACGTTTTTTGGCATAACGATACAACTATCATTATACGCGATGAAAACCCGGAGCGCAAGGGGATGGGCGCAAAACAACGGATTTACACGGCGGGAGTTCTATATTATACTGTTCTTAAAGTACGAACCGATTTCCGGAAGGGAAGGCAGGAGGATGTTATGGAACGCAACGACCCGCGCTATCAGGCTTATGTGGAGATCCTGAAGGAGGAGCTGATCCCGGCGATGGGCTGCACCGAACCCATCGCGCTGGCCTATGCGGCGGCAAAAGCCCGCGAGGTGCTGGGGGTGCTGCCGGACAGCGTGCAGCTGCAGGTGAGCGGCAGCATCATCAAGAACGTGAAAAGCGTCATCGTGCCCAACACCGGGCACCTGAAGGGCATGGAGGCGGCGGTGGCGGCAGGCATCATCGCCGGTTCCGCCGAGAAGGAGCTGGAGGTCATCTCGGAGGTCAGCGAGGAAAAGAAGTCTGCCATCCGGGACTATCTGCAGACAGTGCCCATCACCATCGAGCACACCGAGCAGGGGCATGTGTTTGACATCGTCGTCACTGAGCGCTGCGGGCAGGACTACGCCCGGGTGCGCATCGCGGACTACCACACCAACATCTGCCGCATTGAGAAGAACGGCACGGTGCTGTACGAGGTGCCCCTGCTGGACGAGACCGTGCAGGAGGATGCCCGCGCTGACCGCAGCCTGCTGAACATGCAGGACATCTGGGACTTTGCCGAGACCGCCGACCTGCGGGACGTGGCAGACCTGCTGGAACGGCAGATCCGCTACAACAACGCCATTGCAGAAGAGGGCCTGCTGGGCGACTACGGTGCCAACATCGGGCGGGTGCTGCTGACCACTTACGGCAACGATGTCTCCAACCGCGCAAAAGCCAAGGCCGCCGCCGGCTCCGATGCCCGCATGAACGGCTGCGAGCTGCCGGTCATCATCAACTCCGGCAGCGGCAATCAGGGCATCACCTGCTCGGTGCCCCTCATCGAGTACGCCAAGGAGCTGCACAGCGGCAAGGAAAAGCTCTACCGCGCCCTCATCATCTCCAATCTGGTGGCCATCCACGAAAAGACCGGCATCGGCACCCTGTCTGCCTACTGCGGCGCGGTCAGCGCGGGTGCGGGTGCAGGCGCAGGCATCGTGTACCTGTGCGGCGACGGCTATCAGGCTGCCATCCACACGGTGGTCAACGCCCTTGCAATCGTGTCCGGCATCGTGTGCGACGGAGCCAAGGCTTCCTGCGCCGCAAAGATCGCATCTTCGGTGGATGCGGCGCTGCTGGGCTACAACATGTACAAGTGCAATCAGGAGTTCAAGGGCGGCGATGGCATCGTGATGAAGGACATCGAGACCACCATCAAGGGCATCGGACGTCTGGGCAAGGACGGAATGCGGCAGACCAATGAGGAGATCATCCGGCTGATGATGAGCTGAGCGGCGGAGCCTGCGTCCCAAAAATCATACAAAACCTTCTTTATTTTGTCATAACTATTCCGTATAATAAGAAGTGGATACTTTGTCACAAGGCCCGAAAGGGCCGGAATATACAGAATTGGGGAGGAAACCACTATGGCCAACGAAAAGATCCTCGTCGTGGACGACGATACCAACATCTGCGAGCTGCTGCGGCTTTATCTGACCAAGGAGGGCTATCAGGTCACCACCGCGAACGACGGAGAAGAAGGTCTGGACAAGTTCAATCAGGTCAAGCCGGATATGGTGCTGCTGGATGTGATGATGCCCAAGATGGATGGCCTGGAGGTCTGCCGCCGCATCCGCAAGCTGGGCAACACCCCCGTGATGATGCTGACCGCCAAGGGCGAGACCTTTGACAAGGTGCTGGGCCTGGAGCTGGGCGCAGACGATTACATGGTCAAGCCCTTTGACACCAAGGAGGTCGTGGCCCGCATCAAGGCGGTGCTGCGCCGCTGCACCACCACCACCGCCCAGACTGAGAGCACTGAGGGCGTGATCGAGTTCGACAACCTGCGGCTGGACATGAACAGCTACGAGCTGCGGGTCAAGGGCAAGGTGGTGGAGGCTCCCCCCAAGGAGCTGGAGCTGCTGAACTGCCTGGCCTCCCACCCCAACCGTGTTTACACCCGCGACCAGCTGCTGGACGAGGTGTGGGGCTTTGAGTACTACGGCGACAGCCGCACCATCGATGTCCATGTCAAGCGCCTGCGTGAAAAGCTGGCAGGTGCTTCCGACAAGTGGGAGCTCAAGACCGTCTGGGGCGTGGGCTATAAGTTCGAGGTGCGTCAGTAATGCGCAAAAGTATTTCGGTCACCTTCTTTTCGATGGTGGCCACCCTGCTGGTGCTGGGCACGGCGGTGCTGGGCTGCTCCGAGTGGCTGCTGTTCAGCCGCTATTTTGCCCAGGAGCGGTACGACACGCTGGACAGCGTGGCGGATGTGACCCAGCGCGCGGCGGATTATATCGTGCAGCAGGCGGCTCTGCCCAAGGGGGCCGAGCTGGATGCCCTGAACACCAAGCTGGAGATCATCGGCGAAAGCGCCGAGGCCTACCTGTTTTTTACCGATGAAGAGGGCAGAATCCTCATTGCCTCCAACCCCGAGATGGTGGGAACAGATATTGTGGGGCCGGAGCTTATGGAAAAAGTTGCCGGGGATCAGCCCTACCACACCCTGAGCACGCTGGACGGTGTGCTGACCGAGAAGAGCTATGTCTCGGTGCGGCACATGCAGGATGCCCAGGGCAACAACAGCGGCTATCTCTTTCTCTGCTCCTCCGGTGCCCGGCTGACCGACTTCAAGGAGGAATTCTGGTCGAACTTCTTCTTCTCTGCCTGCGTCATGCTGCTCTGCGCCAGTGTGCTGACCTCCTTCCTGATGCGGAAGCTGACCGACCCGCTCCAGAAGATCACCGATGCCGCCCAGCGGTTCGGCGGCGGGGACTTCTCTGTCCGTGTCGAGGGTGTGGAAGGCGAGGGCGAAGTGGTGGATCTGGCCCGCACCTTCAACCAGATGGCGGAGAACATTCAGTCCAACGACAATTCCCGCGGCCAGTTCATGGGCAACATCGCCCACGAGCTGCGCACCCCCATGACCACCATCAAGGGCTTTGTGGACGGCATTCTGGACGGCACCATCCCGCCCGATATGCAGAACCACTACCTGCAGCTGGTCAGCGAGGAGACCGGCCGCCTGGCCCGGCTCATCCAGAACATGCTCGATCTCTCCAAGCTGGAAAGCGGCGAGTATCAGGTGAATGCCCGGATGTTCAACATCTGGGAGACGCTCACCGGTGTGGCCCTCTCGGCAGAGCAGCGCATCAACGACGGCATGATCGATCTGGAAGGCCTGACCATGGATGAAAAGGTGCTGGTCTACGCGGACCCCGACCTCATCCATCAGGTGGCTTATAACATTCTGGACAATGCCATCAAGTTTACCCCGGCGGGCGGCACCATCAAGTTCCATGTGGAGAAGCTGGGCCCCGAGGTGGAGATCTCGATCTGGAATTCCGGTCAGGGCATCAGCCCCGAGGCGCTGCCCTATGTGTTCCAGCGCTTCTACAAAGAGGACAGGTCCCGCGGCCTGCACGCCCGGGGGGCCGGTCTTGGCCTGAATATCTGCAAGGTGCTGGTCAACCTTTCCGGAGGCCAGATCCGTGTGGAGAGCCAGCAGGGCGAGTGGTGTCAGTTCGTGTTCACCCTGCCCGCCACGCCCCCCAACCCCAGCGGCATGAAGCGCCTGCCGGACGAATCCGGTCAGCCCGTGCCGGTAGAGGACCCCGCCAGCATGAAGCCTGTCAACTGAATCCGCGGCCAGACTGTCCCCCTGAAACGGGCGGGGCGGTCTGGTCGTTTTTGGTTTTGGAATGGATTTTGGATGGATACAGGGGCAGGTTTGAGACTTTTCCGTGAAAAACACGGCTCCGGGTTTGATTTTTTGCGTGTTTTCATGTAAACTAAGAGTAACCATGCCCGCCCTGCATTCCGGCCCCAAAACAGGTGCTCTGGCAGAACGGATGGTGTAATCTTTCTGAAAAATAACGGAGAGTATAAAACGCAATGACGATCATTAGTCCTTCGATCCTTTCGGCTGATTTCAATCAGCTTGGCGCAGACTGCCGCATGGTGCTGGATGCCGGTGCGCAGATGCTGCATTATGACGTGATGGACGGCCACTTTGTGCCCAACATCAGCTTTGGCGTGCCGGTACTGAAAAGCCTGCACAAGGGGATGCCCGCAGCATTCTACGATGTCCACCTGATGATCAGCCACCCGCTGCAGTATGCAGAGCCTTTCATCAAGGCGGGTGCCAGCCTGTACAACTTCCACCTCGAGTGCGAGGACGACATCCAGCAGACCATCGATGCAGTCAAGGCACTGGGCTGCAAGGTGGGCCTGACCATCAAGCCCGGTACTGCGCCGGAAGCGCTTGCCCCGTATCTCGACCAGCTGGATCTGGTGCTGGTGATGAGCGTGGAGCCCGGCTTCGGCGGGCAGAAGTTCATGCCCTCGGCGCTGGAAAAGCTGCGCTGGCTCAAGGAAGAGCGGGCAAAGCGGAGCGCCCGCTACCTGCTGGAAGTGGATGGCGGCGTGGACGACACCACCGCCCCCCTGTGTGTGGAGGCGGGTGCCGATATTCTGGTGGCGGGCAGTGCCGTGTTCGGCGCAGCCGACCCGGCTGCGGCGGTGCGCCGTCTGGCCGCCCTGTGAGAGGTGCCTTACCATGGATGAACGTTTGATCCAGCAGCAGGAGCAGGAGCTTGCAAAGACGGGGCGGTACTATCTGCACGTCTGCTTTATGACCATCCCGCTGCTCTGCATGGCCTGCTTCCTGTACGGTCTGCGGCCCCTGCTGCTCTGCGGCGCGGCGCTGCTCACCGGCAACCTGTGTGACCGCCTGGTCTCCCTGCTGCGCCGCCGCGTGTATCGGGCCGGGGATTTCTCCAACGAGAGCTTTGCCCTCATCATCGCACTGCTCATGCCCGCCACGGTGGACTGGTATGTGGTCATTATGGCGGTGCTGGCCGGTGTCCTCATCGGCAAGGAGGTGTTCGGCGGCTACGGCAGCTATCCCTTCAACCCCGCTGCTGTGGGTTACGCCGTGGCGGCGGTGTCCTGGCCGGAGCAGGTGTTCCGCTACCCCCAGCCCTATATCAACATCCCCCTGTGGGATGCCACCGGCGTGCCGGTGTCCAGCACCATCTCGGATACCCTGCGCAGCGGCGGCAGCCTGAACATCAGTGCCATTTCGCTGGGCCTGGGCGAGTACGCCGCCCCCATGGGCACGGGTGCCGCCCTCATCCTTCTGGCCTGCGGGCTTTTTCTCTGGCTGCAAAAGGATGTCCGTCTGAGCGCTTCTGTCAGCTTTGTGGTCACCTGTGCCCTCATCGCCTTCCTCTTCCCCCGTCAGGTGGGAGTAAACGGCGTGGACATCGCCCTGCGCCTGCAGTGTGTGCGGGATGAGCTGCTGACCGGTGCCATGCTGTTCAGCGCGGTGTTCCTGCTCAACGAGCCCTACACCTGCGCCCATCACCATCTGGGCCGCATCCTGTACGGTGTGCTGGTGGGTGCGATCACCATGGGCTTCCGGTATTACGGCGTGTACGAGACGGGTGTCTGCTTTGCTCTGCTCACGGTCAACAGCATTTCCGGCTGGATGGACCGCACCGAGAGCCGCCTGTACCAGCTGATGCACCGCCCTGCGGCCGGAAAGGAGGGCGCTGAATGAAACGCTCCATTGCAGAACTGATCACCCGCGATCCGGAGAAGTTCGCCCACCATGACCGGGTATTCAAAAACAACCCCGTTGTCATGCAGGGCATGGGTCTGGCTCCGCTGGTGGTGCTTGCCACCACGGGCAAAAATGCTTTGATGCTGGCCGTGGCTGTGGCCCTGCTGCTCACGCCTTCCCGGATGCTGGCCTGCCTGGTCAGCCGCCTGTTCCCCCTGCGGGACGAGCAGCCCGCCCCGGAAGAGCTGGAGAAAAAGCTGCTGCCCCGGGCGCTGGTGTACAGCGGCAGTGCGGCGGTGGTCTACCTTGCTGCTTATCCCATCCTGAACGCTGTGTTCGGCACCGACCTGCTGATGCTGGGCATCTACCTGCCCATGCTGGTGGTGGAGCCCCTGCTGACCTACCGCTTTGGTCGCGTGCAGGAAGCCATGCGCAAGGCTGTCTCCAAGGGCCTGCGCATCACGGTGGGCTATGCGCTCATCCTGTTCATCGTGGGCTGCCTGCGGGAGTGGCTGGCGCTGGGCAGTGTGTTTGGAGTCCAGCTCAGCCGCTCTGTCCTGCCCATGGCATCCATGCCGGCAGGCGGTTTCATCGTGCTGGGCGTGGTGTGTGCCGTCTGGCGCGCGCTGGCCCGCAAACACAAGGAATACCTGAAAACTGAGGCGCGCGGCACTCTGGCTGCGCACCCCCGGAAGGAGGTGCAGGATCAGTGAGTGCTGTGATGAATACCATCGGTGTGGCCTTTGCCTACGCCGTGCTGGCCCTGTTTGCCCAGAACGCCATCTTTACCCGTGGTCTGGGCGTGTCGCGCCTGATCCAGCTGGTGGGTGACGAGCGCACCAGCAGCTGGTGGTTTGCCCTGCTGCTCTGTGTTACCCAGACGCTGGTGGCCCCGCTGGTGTATTTTGCGGGCAGCCAGATCGTGGACCTGCCCTACCGTGCCCCGCTCCGCCCGCTGCTCTACCTGGCTTGTGTGGCGGTGGTCTGCATCTTTGAGCACGCCATCCTGCGGGCGGTCAAGGGCCCCCGCAGCGGCCTGCTCATCCGCATCCTGCCCATTGCCGCCGTGAACAGCGGCGTGCTGGGCACCGCGCTGGTGGAGCGCACCCAGAGCTTTACGCTGGCGCAGTCCATCGGCTTTGGCCTGGGCAGCGGCCTGGGCTATCTGCTGGCTGTGATGCTGGTGACCGAGGCGGGCAACCGCCTGCGCAGCAAGGCCATCCCTGAAGCATTCCGCGGCCTGCCCATCACCCTGATCTATATCGGTGTGCTGGCGCTGGCCATCTACGGCTTTACCGGCCATTCCGTGATCCTGTAAGTTGACCCCAAGGAGGGTGGTTGATTATGGCAAGATATCCCAAACGCCAGAAGGTCAAGCGCTACCGGCGCAGCTTTTACACCCGCGAGATGCGGCTGAAAAAGGGCATCGGCATTGCGGTGCTGGTGGTGGCCGTGCTGGCAGCGGCCTGGGTGGCCGCACCCCATGTGCTGGACTGGGCCACCCACACCTGGTATACCGTGGTGCGGGATCGTGACCTCTCCGCATCCAGTGCCGTCAGCGAGAGTGCATCCTCCGGGGCACAGAGCACCGCTGCCAGCGAACCGGCAGCTTCCTCGGTGCCGGAAAAGGAGCCGGAGCCCGAGGTCAAGGGCACTGATATTGTGACGGGCCTGTGGGCAGAGGTGGATGTGGCCACCCTGACCGACGAGGCCGCCATCCGCTCCGCCGCCCGGCAGCTTAAGGCACAGGGCATGACCTATGCCATCCTGACCCTGAAGGACAACGCCGGGCAGGTGTATTACGCCTCCCAGACGGCGGTGGGTGCCGCCAATGCAGCCCCCACACAGGTCGAGCTGACGAGTGTGGCATCCATCTTCAAGGAGGAGGGGCTGGTGCCGGTGGCTGCGCTGACTGCCTTCCGTGACCCTGCCGGTGCCCGGGCTGACCACGCTCTGGCCATCCGGTATCAGGGGCAGGAGTACCTCTGGCTGGACAACAAAGCTTCCGCCGGAGGCAACCCCTGGCTGAACCCCTACGCCGCGGAGACCGTGCAGTATATCGGTGATCTGATCGCCGAGGTGCACGCCGCCGGGTTTGATCAGGTGCTGCTGGAAAATGTCCGGTTCCCCTCGTCCACCAGCGCCAAGCAGGACTATGGCACCACCAACGGTGTGGACCGTGCCGGGCAGCTGACTGCGGATATCGCCGCCTGGCAGGCCCGCTTCGGGGATACGGTGACGCTCTGGTACGGTTATTCGCTGGCCGAGGTGACCGGCTCCTCCAGCCAGCTGGGAGCCCCTGCGGCCCAGCTGGGCGTGAAGAACCTGCTGGTGAAGGTCCCGTCTTCCTCTACGCTGGATGCAGCGGCCCGGGAGGAGCTGACCCTCTCCCTGACCGAGGCAGGTGTGGAGCATCTGGTCATCCGGGACGATGCCGCCAGCTATTTTGAGTGATCCCTGCGTTTTTGTGAGAGGGAGGGAAGTATTATGAACAAAACACCCTGTTTTTCCCCGGCGCACATCCTGCTGCCGTCGGAACAGATCCCGGTGGGGCAGTGGGGCTGTGTGGCCTGCGATCAGTTCACCAGTGACCGCTCCTATTGGGAAAAGGCTGCGCAGGCCGCCGCAGGCGGCCCCAGCACACTGAACTTGATCCTGCCGGAGGTCTATCTGGAAGAGGATGACGTGGATGCAAGGATCAGCGCCATCCATGCGGCCATGGACGATTATACCCGGAACGTGCTGACCCGCGCGGTGGACGGCTTCATTTATGTGGAGCGCACTGAGCAGAGCGGCCGGGTGCGGCAGGGCCTTGTGGGCAGGATCGACCTGGAGGCATACAGCTATGCCGAGGGCGCGGTGCCTGCCATCCGCCCCAGTGAGCACACCGTGGAAAGCCGCATCCCGCCCCGCATGGCGGTGCGCCGGGGGGCAAGGCTGGAAACGCCTCATATTATGATGCTGGCCGATGACCCCGGCTGCACCCTCATCGAGCCCATCGGCGAGAAGAAGGAGCAGCTGCGCAAGGTCTACGAGGGCGACCTGATGCTGAACGGCGGCCACATTGCCGGCTGGGCAGTAGAAGATCCCGCCCTGCTGGCACAGATCGACAGCGCCCTGAACGCTCTGGGCAGCCAGGAGGCCTTTGATGCCCGGTATCCCCAGGCAAAGGGCGGCGCGCCCCTGACGCTGGCCGTGGGCGACGGCAACCATTCGCTGGCTTCCGCCAAGGCCTGCTGGGAGGAGCTGAAAAAGACCCTGACCCCGGAGCAGCAGCTGACCCACCCGGCCCGCTGGTGCCTGGCTGAGGTCTGCAATGTCCACTCTCCGGCCATTGAGATCGAGCCCATCCACCGCGTCCTCTTCAATGTGGACTGCGGTGCCGTGCTGCTGGCCCTCATCGCGTGGAGCGATTCCCACGCGGCAGGCATCTGCTTCGGCGATGCAAAACAGCAGTCCTTTACGCTGGCAGGCCCCCATGTGGCCAATGTGCTCAGCTTTGAACATCCCGTTGCCCCGCTGACCGTGGGCACCATTGACGCATTCATTGAGTATTTCATGGCCCGCCACATCGAGGCCCGGGTGGATTATGTCCACGATGAGCCCGCTGTCCGCGCCCTGTGCAGGCAGGGGGGTGTGGCTTTCCTGATGCCGCCCTTTGAGAAGAGCGATCTGTTCAAGGGCATCGTTATGGGTGGTGTGCTGCCCCGCAAGACCTTCAGCATGGGGCACGCAGAGGAAAAGCGCTATTATATGGAATGCAGAAACATTTTAGGTGAAGAATGACATTTAACGAACTGAATCTTTCCGCGCCTGTGCTGCGTGCTGTGGCTCAGGCGGGCTATGAATCCCCCTCGCCCATTCAGGCGGCGGCCATTCCGCCGGTGCTGGCCGGGAGGGACTTGATGGGCTGCGCCCAGACGGGTACCGGCAAGACGGCTGCCTTTGCGCTGCCCATGCTCGACCGCCTGACTGCCAGCGCACCCCGCAAAAAGGGTGCCATCCGTGCCCTGATCCTGACTCCTACCCGGGAGCTGGCTTTGCAGATCGGCGAGAGCTTTGAAGCCTACGGCAAGTATCTGACCCTGCGCAGCACCGTCATCTTTGGTGGTGTGGGTCAGGCTCCGCAGGTCGCAGCCCTGAAAAAGGGCGTGGACATCCTCATTGCCTGCCCGGGCCGCTTGAACGACCTGGTGGGGCAGGGGCTGCTGGACCTCTCCAACATTGAGATCTTTGTTCTGGACGAAGCCGACCGGATGCTGGATATGGGCTTTGTCCACGACGTGAAAAAGGTGATCGCCAAGCTGCCTAGGCAGCGTCAGAACCTGATGTTCAGCGCCACCATGCCCAAGGAGATCGAGCAGCTGGCCGCAGGCATCCTGCATGACCCGGCCTTTGTCAAGGTAGACCCGGTGTCCAGCACGGTGGACCGCATCCAGCAGAGCCTGTATTTTGTGGAGAAGGGCAACAAGAAGTTCCTGCTGCCCTGGCTCATTAAAAACCTGAAGCCTGAGGTGGTGAACGCGCTGGTGTTCAGCCGCACCAAGCACGGGGCCGATAAAATCGCAAAAGACCTGAACAAGCAGGGCATCCCCGCTGCCGCCATCCACGGCAACAAGAGCCAGACCGCCCGCGTGACGGCGCTGGAGGATTTCAAGGCGGGCAAGACCCGGGTGCTGGTGGCGACCGATATCGCCGCCCGCGGCATTGACATCAGCGAGCTGTCCCATGTGTTCAACTACGACCTGCCCGAGGTGCCCGAGACCTACGTCCACCGCATTGGCCGCACGGCCCGTGCCGGTGCCGACGGCACTGCCATCAGCTTCTGCGCCCCGGAGGAAAAGGAATATCTGGCCGGGATCGAAAAGCTGAACCGCCGTCAGATCCCGGTCGTCTCCGGCCATCCCTGGGACGGCGTGCCTGCCCCTGTCAAGGCTGCGCCCCCGGTGCGGGGCAAAAAGCCCAAGGCGGAAGCAGAGCAGCCGGAAAAGCCTGTGAAGGCAGAGCAGCCTGCCAAAGCAGAAAAGACAGCCAGGGCCGAAAAGCCCGCTGCCCCCAAGAAGGAAAAAGCGGCTGCAAAACAGCCCAGCCCCAAGAATACCGAACCGAAAGAAGGAACATCCATGGAGGAAAACCAGAAGCGCACTTCCGGCGGCCGCAATGAGAACCGCCGCTCCAATAACAGCCGCACCCGCCGCGAGGGCAATGCCCCGCAGCCGGCCAACCGCGGCAGCAATGCTCAGCCCAAATTCGACCCCCACTTTGTGAGCGCCCCGGAGGCTACCCCCCTGCGCCCGGTCAAAAAGGCTCCGGCTGCGCAGCCTGCCGCAAAGCAGACTGCTCCGGCCCAGAACAGCCAGCGTCAGCGCGGCGGTCAGCCTGCCCGTGCCGAGCAGCGCACCGACCGCAATGATCCGCGCACCGAGCAGCGGGCAGAGCGGAACAGCCGCAATGCCCGCCCGGCTCAGAACAGCCAGAGCCAGCAGGGCAGCCGCAATAACCGCAATGCAGTGCAGAGCAGCCGCCCGGCCCGCCCCGCCAAGAGCGAGGCACCCCACGGCCGCAGCCGGAACACCGCCCCCGCGCGGGACGAGGACCCGGGCCTGATGCTGATCAGCCGCCGCCCGCCCCAGCAGAAGTTCACCAACTTTGAAGAGTATATGACCGCCCACGGCGGTGCCACCGCACCCATTGAGGATCACACCGATGAAACCTGAGCCGTTTACCCCCTGGCAGTGCCCGCTCTGCGGCGAACCCCTGACCGGGGACACTGCCCTGAAATGCGGCAGGAACCACAGCTTTGACCGGGCGAAAGAGGGGTACTGGCACCTGCTGCCGGTGCAGAGTATGCGCACCAAGGCCCCGGGCGACAGCAAAGAGATGGTCGCCGCCCGCCGTGCCTTCCTGAACGCCGGGTATTACGGCATCTTCGGCCGGGCGTTGGGGGAACTGTGCCTTGCGTACGGCGCTGCCGCCGGGGCAGATGCACCGCTCCACCTGCTGGATGCGGGCTGCGGCGAGGGCTGGTACGACCGCTGCATTGCACAGGCCTTTGCGCAGGCGGGCAGGCCAGTGCAGCTGGCGGGTTTTGATATCGCAAAGCCTGCGGTGCGTCTGGCCGCAAAGGCGCTGCCTGCCGCAAAATACGCGGTGGCATCCAGCTTTGCCCAGCCTGTCCGCACCGGCTGGGCCGACCTGCTGCTCAACTGCTTCTCGCCCTTTGCGCAGGAAGAGTTCCGGCGCGTGCTGCGCCCGGGCGGACGGATGATCTATGTCGTGCCCGGTGCAGAGCACCTCTACCAGATGAAGGCTGTCCTCTACGACACGCCCTATAAAAATCCGGTGCAGGAGGTGGCCTATGAGGGCTTCCGTCCCATCGGGGAGCGGGAGGTCTCGGGCAGCATCACGGTGCCTGCCGGGCAGCTGGAGGCGCTGTTTGCCATGACCCCCTATTACTGGAAAACGCCACGGGATGGCGCAGCCCGCCTGGCCGCCCTGCCCGAGCTGACCACGGACATCGCGTTCCGCTTCCTTGTGTTTGAAAAAGAGTGATCGAAAAGCCCCCGGCCTGTGAGGATACAGGCCGGGGGCTTTTTGCGTGCAGAAAACAGGGTCACATCGAGATCCAGCCCAGTGCGTTGGCGACCGAGCTGGCCAGGATGATAGCCGCGAAGATGGGGCAGAGATACCGGAGCATAAAGTTGAACACCGGCTTGCGGCGGAAGGGCTGGCCTTCCCGTGTGACCTCTTCCTCGATCTTTTCCACACCGACGATCCGGGAGACCAGCAGGCAGGTGGCAATGGCCGCAATGGGCATCATCACCGAGTTGGTCAGGAAGTCGAAGAAATCGAGGAACTGCATCCCGAACACGGTCACGCCGGCAAGGGGGCCGTAGCCCAGCGCGGAAAGGCTGCCCAGTGTGATCATAATGCAGCCGATGAGGATGGTGGAGCGGGTGCGGTCCCAGCCCAGCTCGTCCTCAAAGGTAGAAACAGCACTCTCGGTCAGGGCAATGGAGCTGGTGAGGGCCGCGAACAGCACCAGCACAAAGAAGAGCACGCCTACGGCAGTGCCCATGCCCATGCTGGCAAAGACCTTGGGGATGGTAATGAACATCAGGGCCGGGCCCGCCTGCAGGGTGTCAGGGTCGCCGCCCGAAAAAGCGAACACGGCGGGAATGATCATCAGGCCCGCCATGATGGCAATGGCGGTGTCGAAGATCTCCACGTTTTCCGTGGACTGCTCAATGGACACGTCCTTTTTCATGTAGGAGCCAAAGGTCACCAGAATGCCCATGGCAATGGAGAGGGAGTAGAACATCTGGCCCATGGCGGAAACCACGGTCATCCACGAGAAGTTGGCCGGGTTGGGCACCAGAAAATACTTTACGCCTGCCAGTGCGCCGGGCCGTGTGACCGAGTAGACGGCAATGACCACCGAGAGCACCACCAGCACCGGCATCATCACCTTGGAAACGCGCTCCACGCCGTTGCGCACGCCCGCAAAGATGATGCCCAGCGTGATAAAGGCGAACAGCAGGAACGAGATCTCGGCCAGCAGACCGTTGGAGATGAAGCCGGAGAAATACCCGTCCGATGCCAGCGCGCTGCCGTGGCCGGTGAGATACTGGGCCAGATAGTGGATGACCCATCCGCCGATGACTGAATAATAGGGAACGATCAGGATGGGGATGACGGCGTTGATCCAGCCGCCGAACGCCAGCCCCTTCCCCTTGCCAAAATGGCTGTAAGCGCCCACCGGGCTTTTGCGGGTCATCCGGCCCAGCGCCGTTTCGGCAATGATCATGGTGTAGCCAAAGGTGACAGCCAGCAGGATGTAGATGAGCAGAAAAATGCCGCCGCCGTATTTTGCGGCCAGATACGGGAAGCGCCAGATGTTTCCCAACCCGACCGACGCACCGGCGGCGGACAGCACGAATCCGAGTTTGCCGGAAAACGCGCTGCGCTTGTGGTGAGTTTCCATGTTTTTTTCCTCTTTTCCAATTGATAAACTCAAGTGTAACATAGAAGAAACGGGATTTCAACGAATCGCAGGCGTTTCACCGGTGGAGAGATTTCAGGCGAAAGGTGAAGAAAAGTGAATCATTTCCTGGTAAAGGGCTCCATGCCGTGCTCCTCTGGGGTGTAGTATTCCATCAGGGAGATGTAGTTTTCCGGGTGGTGGCAGAACGCCGCGCGCAGAACACTGTCCAGCTCGCCCCGGGCGGTGAGCAGGCGGATGATGTACTGGGCCACCATCTGCACCACATCGGTCTCGATGCCGTAGCACAGGCCGACCGCCAGCACCGGGATCAGGATCTGCCGGGCCAGCAGGGGCACGTTCTGGCCGTACCGCTCAAGGATGGGCCGGCTCATGGTGGAGGCGGCCCAAACGCTGCCCACGATCTGCCAGTAATCGATCTCTTTCATGTGGGAAAGGGTCTGCAGCCGCTCCACGATCTCACCGTCGCTGAGGATGTAGCCATCGACCACCTCTTTTTCGGAGCGGATAAAGGCACACTGGATCATGTCCATGATGGCGGTTTCGTATTTCTGGTGGAAATTTTCCCGGGAAACGCAGAACTTGGCCACGATGTCGATGAGGGCACTGGTGTCCTCGGCGGTGGCAAGGCTGCTGACCACCAGCGGTGTGGGGCCGAATTCCGCCCCCAGCGCGTCCAGGTCGGCCAGTTCTTCGGCATTCCGGGTGGCGGGCAGAAAGCGGTCACAGCCGTTGCGGTGGTAGCCCCAGGCAGCGGGCAGCACCCGGGCCACCGCATCGCCGCTGGAAATGATGCTGAAGATGTTGCTCTCGGGCCAGCTTTCCAGCAGGGTGCCGTCCGGGGCGTGGTTGGCATCGAAATCCTGCTGCAGGTCAGGCCGGTCAGCGGCAGTCAGGGCCGCAGGCACCGCAAAGCCGTAGGCATAGATGTTCTCCCGCCCCAGCTGGGGGAGCTCCCGGGCAATCTTTGCCGCCAGCAGATTTGCAATGATGGAGCCGCGGCTGTAGCCGCCCAGCCAGAGCTTGAAGGCACCGCCCTGCCCTGCCCGGGCCAGATAGGCCTTGAGGGACGCAAACACCGCCGCCACAGGCGTGACAAAGCCGGTGTGCGCGCTGGTATCGCCTATGTGGAAGTTGCTGGCCCACTCGCCGCCGTAGCCGCCGCCCCGCAGGATAAGCGCCACAAGGGTGGTGCGCTGGCCGTTCAGGGTCAGGGTCTTGCGGGCCAGCGAATAGCCCACAAAGTCCCCGGCCCGGCCGGTGTCGAGGTCGTAATTGCAGAACAGCACGTCCTCAAAGCCCAGGGTCTCGTAGGCGGCGGCAATGTGGGCTTCCCGCCCCACGGAGCCGTCGACCCAGTATTCCGCATCGCTGGCTATGGTGTTGGCCGCAGCGCAGACCAGACCCAGCGTTGCCAGTGCCAGCTGGTGGTCATATTGGGTGGCCGGGTGGGTGAAAAAGCTGTCGGAGTAATAGAACGTGTGGGTCAGGTCGCAGCCGCTCAGGTCACTGCGGATGCCAATGGCGTAGCGGCCATCCGGTACTGCGCGTCCCACGGAGCTCTGTCCGGCTGCCCGGACCATCAGCCCGGGCAGCAGAGTGCTGCCGGCCGCAAACCCCAGCACCTTGCAAAAACTTCTTCGATCCATAATTTTCCCCTCAAAAATCAGAATGGATTTTTTCTTAGTATACCGTATCCCGGGCGGGGATACAATCCAAAGTTTTCCGGGCGGCAAAAAACGGGCCGGTGTTGCGCACACCGGCCCGTTATGTTACACTGTTGTTCAGTCCAGATCCTTGCAGCACTCCACGATGTGGTGGAACATCTGCTCCACGGCGGGAGCCATGGCGGTGGGACGCTGGACGGCCAGACCCACCACCCGGTCCTCTTCGGGCTCGATGGGGTAGATCTTGACCGCTGCCGTGCAGTTGCGCAGCAGCATCCGGGGCATGATGGAAATGCCCAAGCCCGCCTCGACCATGGCAATGTTCGACTGGTCATCGATGACATGGCAGCGGCGCTCCGTGGAGATGGAATACTTCTTGAGGAACTGACGCATCTCCGCGTCGGTGGCATCCCACTGTACCACAAAGTTCTGCCCGTTCATCAGGGCGGGGGTCATCACGCCGTTGGGCGGCTCGGGCCAGTCCATGGGGGTGATGCAGAGCAGCGGCTCGTGGAATAGCTCGGTCAGAACAAACTCCTCCCGGCAGTTGTTGGAGAGGAAGGCGATGTCCACCTGACCGGTGCGCAGCCACTCCTTAACATCGTCGTAGGTGCCCTGATAGACCTCGACTTCGATCTGGGGGTAGTGGGCCATAAAGCCCTGGAGGATGCTGGGCAGCAGCCCGGAGCAGATCGAGTTGAAGGCACCCAGCTTGACCTTGCCCTTTTCCAGGCCGTTCAGGCGGGCAATGCTCTGCTGCAGGGCCTCGTCGCTGTTCAGCACCGCACGGATGGAGGGGTACAGCGAAGCGCCGTAGCTGGTCATGGTAACGCCGTTTTTGCCGCGATTGAATAAGGTAAAGCCCAGCTCGGCCTCCATCACGGCGATGGCGTGGCTGATGGCCGAGGGAGTCAGATGCAGCTGCTGAGCCGCCTTGTTAAAGCTGCCCTGCCGTGCAACTGCGTCGAAAATCTCATAAGAAAACAGCGTCATTCCCAATGCCTCCTTCCGGTCTGATCTGGTTCGGAGACGCTCGATCCTCTGTGAATCTTTTTCATCTTTGGTTTGAGATAGTTCAATTATCTTCTTGATTTTACTATCCTGCGCCCGTCCTGTCAAGCATTTTGGGCGGATTTGTGCACGCTCTGTGCAGATTTTGCCGCAGCAGACGCAGGAAATGCCACCTTTCCTCCGTTATAGTTCCTGTGACGATTTTTTACAAACTGACCGAGGTGTTTTTTATGACCGCACTTTCCCAGCGCTGCAGCTTCAGCGGCACCGCCCTTAAAACCATTGCCTGCATCACCATGCTCATCGACCACATCGGCGCGTCCTGCATCGAGGCAGGTATCCTTACGCCCGGGCTGGACAGCGGCACCCTCTCGCGGGACACCCTTTCCGCCTATCCGCTGTACCGGCTGGATATGGTGCTGCGCTTCACCGGGCGGCTGGCCTTTCCCATCTTCTGCTTCCTGCTGGTGGAGGGCTTTGTGCACACCCACAACGTCAAAGGCTACCTTGGGCGGCTGGTGCTGTTCGGCCTTCTGAGCGAAGTACCTTTTGACCTTGCGTTCTTCCGCACCCCTTTTGACCCCAGTGCACAGAACGTTTACTGGACGCTGGCGCTGGGCGTGCTGGCCATGGCAGGGCTCAAGC
>ENA-OUQI01000112-OUQI01000112.1-human-gut-metagenome-genome-assembly--contig:-NODE-112-length-77390-cov-11.914179_pt1 | contig 77390 bp, 66 predicted proteins | sample MGYA00237953_ERZ548840 | MGnify/ENA primary metagenome ERZ548840 (study PRJEB26490, sample SAMN05194690) | human gut metagenome | biome: terrestrial biome; feature: human-associated habitat; material... | reverse complement strand
ACGCAGCCGTTGTTGCCCGTGGTATGGGCACCTGCTGTGTCTCCGGCTGCGGCAACGACAACGAGGTCAAGATCGATGAGGAGGCCAAGACCTTCGAGATCAACGGCCACAAGTTCGTTGAGGGCGACTGGATCTCCATCGATGGTTCCACCGGCAACATCTACGGCGAGCAGGTCGCTACCGTGGCCGCTACCGGCAACAAGAACTTCAACCGCTTCATGGGCTGGGCAGACGCCGCTCGTCAGCTGCTGGTCATGACCAACGCCGATAACCCGCGCGACGCACAGCAGGCAGTTGACCTGGGTGCTGAGGGCATCGGCCTCTGCCGTACCGAGCATATGTTCTTCGCTGAGGACCGCATCAAGGCTGTCCGTGAGATGATCTGCGCACGTACCGTGGAAGAGCGCGAAGCTGCTCTGGCCAAGGTCGAGCCGTTCCAGCAGGGTGACTTCGAGGCCATGTACCGCATCATGGGTGAGCGCCCGATGACCATCCGTTATCTGGACCCGCCTCTCCACGAGTTCCTGCCCAGCAAGGACGAGGACATCAAGGAGCTGGCTGCCGACATGGGCATGACCTTCGATGACCTGAAGAACGTCGTTGCTTCTCTGCATGAGTTCAACCCCATGATGGGCCATCGTGGCTGCCGTCTGGCTGTCACCTACCCCGAGATCGCAGCAATGCAGACCCGCGCTGTTATCAAGGCAGCTCTGAACGTCTCTGCTGAGACCGGTTATATCATCACTCCGCACATCATGATCCCGCTGGTCGGCGAGGTCAAGGAGCTGAAGTTCGTCAAGGACGTTGTCGTCAAGGTCGCAGATGAGCTCATCAAGGCTTCCGGTGTTGACATGAAGTATCTGGTCGGTACCATGATCGAGATCCCCCGTGCAGCTCTGACTGCCGGCGAGATCGCCAAGGAGGCTGAGTTCTTCAGCTTCGGCACCAACGACCTGACCCAGATGACCTTCGGCTTCAGCCGTGACGATGCCGCCAAGTTCCTGGGCGCTTACTACGAGAACAAGATCTACGAGAGCGATCCGTTCCAGCATCTGGATCAGATCGGCGTTGGCAAGCTGGTCAAGATGGCTGCCCACGACGGCCGCGAGACCCGTCCCGATCTGGGTCTGGGCATCTGCGGCGAGCACGGCGGCGACCCCACGAGCGTGGAGTTCTGCCACAATGTCGGTCTGGACTACGTCAGCTGCTCTCCCTTCCGTGTGCCTATCGCACGTCTGGCTGCTGCTCAGGCTGCGATCAAAAATCCCAGAAAGTAAGATTGATGCATGAAGATGCACTAATCGTGCAAAACATGGGAAGATAAACGTATGATAAACCCTCCCCGGTGAAACTGAATGGTTTTGCCGGGGAGGGTTTTGGTTTTAGAAACTTAAATAAATTTTAGGAGGACTTAAGTAGGATGAAAGTCGTAGATCATGAAACAAGCAAAGAAGAAAACCAAAAATGGGGCAATATAGCAAGAATAAGGGCTATCGATCCAGATTTTAATGCGGTGATTGAAGCGTTAGAAAAAGAAGCAAACGAAAAAATAGAAGTTAAAAAAGTAGAAGTAGAAGGGTTAATGAGGGATGTTAATAGAGAATATAAAAAAGAAGTGTCTAAAATTGAGTCTCAGTATATGAAGGAAAAGCAAGAAATTGATGAGAAGCACAGGAATAAGGTACTTGAACAGTATGAAGTGTGGATACAGAAAAAACATGGAAATAGCATTTATAAAAAATTGAAGGAGCAAAGGTATTTTATATCGCTTAGACAATATCTGATTTCAAAATGGTTGGAAGAAAAAGGAGTTGACTGGGATCCATTTGAGGAAGAAAAATCAGATGAAAAATTGCGAGAAGATTATAATATAGAAGCAGAAGTTGTTTTGGATGATGCAATAAAACCCCTTAGAGAGAGGTTATACAGAATATTGGATATTTTGCTTGGGAAAGTTATCTCTCTGCAAGAGGGAATTTTAAAAGTTCGAGATATTCTGTCGATTAATAAAGAAATCCAGTTGACAAGAGCAGTTAAAGATTTTTTTGATTTGCTTCTTTTTGAATCAGAGGAAACAACGAGTGAGGAAATCGTGGATGAAGAAATATTGAGTGACTACGATATTATTGGTAATATCAGGTGTGGAAGAACAAATAGATTGGATGAGCGCGTTATTGACCAAGTTAAGACGGGAATGCGGTCATTACTTCAAATTCCTGGAACACAACTTACTGGAGACATCATTGAAGAACGGTTGGGAATTTTGTTTGGAACAAAAAAAGAGGAAGCGATTAGAGTGTATAGTAATATATCTTTCTGCATTACGCAAACGGAAGGTTTTCTAACGGAGCGAGAAAAAGTTGTTTATTTTTCATTGGTGAAAAGGATATTGGATGATGCAGAGAGTGCTATTAGGCAGCTAGATGATGAAATGAAAAAACTTTTGAAGAATGAGGAAAGCAAGCAAATAGACAATGTTGGAAATAAGATAGAAATAGAATACGCACGCATTAAGGCGGAAATGAAAAGCTTCTAAATAACAAAATCCACGGAGAAAGGAAATGATTTTACTTTTCTCCGTGGATTTTTCTGTTTAGAAGAGAATTTTTAACATCAATCAACATCGGTAGTGAGAATGTTGATAAAAATTTAATAATTTTATCCCGAAAATCAAACGAAACTATGATGATTTTCTGAACGCAAATCCTAACGCTGTGAATGCGTGACGTGATATCATACAGCCAGGCCCAAGTGATAAGTCCAAAGGCAATATAAATTATATGGAGGTCATATTATGACACAAATCAAGAACATCAACGCTATGCAGGAATTAACAGAAGTGCAGGAAGACATGGCGGACACCCACGATAAGTTTCACAATAAGAGCCTAAAAGGCAAAAAAGGATACATCACCTTTGCACGAACGAAGGAGGGAATGTTCATCTGCGGTGATGGAGAAAGCAGCGTAATCAAAGGAATCCAAGCCAGAGTTCTAGTTGGCGAAGAAGTCCTTGCAGATTGCTACTGGACTGAAAAAGAGGGGATAAATCTGTGCCCGATTACGTTTAGTACCTACACCGATGATGAAAACGATCAAATCATTGGCAGCGTTTTTATTCAGGGTGGGTCAATGAAATCGCCAGTCATTACAGATTCCTTTAAAGACATCAGACCCGATGCCGAGTACAAAATCATGGTCCATGTATGGAACAATGATTTTGGCTATCTTTGGACGAATATCAATCGACCCAATGGTTTGACACGGATCGATTACCTGATTATGAGTGGCGGTTGGGGTCAAGAAAATCCCATCCAGAATCTGATGGAACAGTGCTACTTCAAGAAAGACAATATGGAGGAAACTAGCCATGAGCAAATCTAAAATCGAGAATAGACTTAACACAATGCGCCATAAACAGGCACAACCGACAGATAGTTTAATCCTTGCAGAATCAGCTGAGGGAAAAGATTTTTCTCAAGAGCTGTCCAAAGCGCAACCTTTTGATGAAATCCCTTCTTTGACTGAGAAGCAGGTAGCGTTTGGAATGTGCAATCCACAAGCACATCTTGATGCAAAACAAGAAAAACTTGAAAGATTTAAGAAAAAACGAGCGGAGAAAAAGTTGGCACTCGCCATCGACAAAAGTTCGTTCCCGAATCCAACGGAAGATTACGATGCACGCTCTGTTGCAGCACCGAACAACCCTAGTTTTGAAGAACTGCTGGAGATCGGGATGAAACTTCAAAATCAGCCTGCTCCGCCCTCTCCTGAAGAACCAATTGTCAAAAAGGGACCCAAAACACAGTCTCTTGTGGGAATGACAAGGGAACTCCAAAAGAAGGTCTCTATCATCTCTTACCATGGCGCACTCTACTTCTTCAATGGGCGTTATTACGAATATCTGGACACAGATCGATTGTTAATGCTGTACCGCGAGTATGTGGACTACGACCTTAACCACGAATCGAGTCTGTATGGGCATAAAGACCTTTATCAGTGCTGTGCTACCGATCCGGAAATCCAGCGCGAGGAGCCGAAAGGTGAGCCGATTTATGCACCACTGAAGAACGGCATTTTCGTCCTTGGAGAGGAAAAACTGTATCCACATAGTCCGGATCAGCTGACATTTACCTGCATCAAGGCCAAATACGATCCACAGGCAAAATGCCCGGTATTTGACCGTTTTCTGTGGCAGATCACACATGGAAACCCGCAGCTTCTGGAACGATTCTGGATGGCAATCGGCTATCTGTTTATCTATCCGGCTCGTGGAAAATTCTTCATCCTCATGGGCTATGCCAGAGATAGCGGCAAGAGTGTTTTGGGAAACTTTATTCAGCGGCTTTATCCTAAGGAGTCAGTCAGTAACCTGCGGCTCAGTGAGATGAAGGGAACGTTTGCGCTGATGCCCTTACTCAGTTCCGTTATCAATTTTGAGCTTGATATGCCAAACACAAAGCTCAATGCGGAGGCCATTTCCCGCCTTAAACAGATCACAGGAGGTGACTCAATCGATGTTCAACGCAAATACCTTAGTTCTGTGGTGCTTACGAGGCGAATCAAGTTCGTCTTTGCCAGCAACCATCCTCCTTGCATCGAAGGCGAGGACGATGCTCTGCTCAAACGTATCGTTTATCTCCCGTTCGACACATCCATTCCAGATGACCAGCAGGACCCGGATCTTGAGGAAAAAATCTGGAAGGAACGAAATGCCATTGTCACAAAGGCACTGCGGTATGCTCAGAAACTGGTGGAGTTAAACTACAGATTTCCTGAAATTCCGCAGGTGGACCGGGCAAAATGTTCGACGAAGGACGCTTACAGCAGGAGCGTGAAGCCATTTGTAGAGGAATGCTGTGAAAGGTGTGATCCGAGTGTATCCACATCACTGGAAGACTTGTACAATGCTTATCTTGGCTACTGCAAGGAGAAGGACGAATGGGCATGCAGCCAATCAGATTTCAGGGAAACCTTGGAAAAGCTTGGTCTGGAGCATCATCGTTCGCGGTGTCCGAACAGCGGTATGACGATATACACGAATCCTGTATCAGCATTCAAGGGCATTCGGCTTCTTCCGTAATGCTGAAATTTTCGATGATATGTTATATCACCGAATCCAAGCATAACAACGAACAGGAGGTGTCACAAATGCTGGAGGTTGACGACAAGGCAATGGCCTACTATCTGATTGAGGCTCTCTTTGCAGTGGGATATATCAACAACCCTACATATCAGAACTTCCTTCAGATGAAGCATGAGCAGGAGGAAGAGGAACCGCCTGCAAAGGCTTCGTAAACCGCAGCGAAAGGCTCTGATGGAGGATTTTCCATCAGAGCCTTTCTTTTTGCCTGAAAAAGCATAAAATCAACGGAGGTATGTATGAGAGCTGTAGTGTATGCGCGTGTTTCAACAGAACACGAGGCACAGATCAATGCACTGGAAAACCAGCTGGAATGGTATAAAATCGAAGCTTCACGCCATTCCGACTGGGAAATTACAGAGGTCTATGTGGATCAGGGCATCACAGGAACGCAGGCGCAGAAAAGGCCGGAGTTCCTACGTATGATGGAGGATGCCAGAAAAGGTAAATTCGACCTGATTATTACAAGAGAAGTAAGCCGTTTTGCACGAAATACGGTGGATGCTCTGTCCTATACCCGTGAACTGAAGGCAATGGGGGTCAATGTGTTTTTCATCAATGACGGCATCAATACGGCAACCAACGATGGAGAACTCCGTCTGACGATCATGTCCTCTATGGCGCAGGATGAAAGCCGGAAGATTTCAGAGCGAGTAAAGGCTGGGCAGAAAATCAGCCGGGAAAAACACGTTTTGTATGGCAGCGGAAACATTTTGGGATACCGCAGGGAGAACGGAACCTACATTCCGGACCCGGATCAGGCCGAAACTGTGAGGCTGATTTTCCAGATGTATTCGGATGGCGAAAAAGGGCTTACTAAAATCGTAAACGAGTTATATCGGTTGGGACGACTGGATGCAGGCGGTCATGTATCATGGGACGCTTCCAAAGTGAGCCGTGTTTTGCACAATGCAACCTACAAAGGCTGCATCTGCTATAACAAATCCCACAGTGACGGCTATCTGACGCAGAAACGTGTGAAAAATCTGGACGAGAGCAGCTACGTCTATGTGAAAGGGGATTTTGAGCCGTTGGTATCAGAAGAGATGTGGGACAGATGCCAACAGATTCTGCTGGCACGGTCTGCACGGGTCATCGATGAGAACGGCAAAAAGCACAAATATATGCGTAATACGCCAAAATCTGTCTGGACAGCAAAGCTGCGGTGTAGCTGTGGAGCGGGCTTTATCCAGTTCAAATGGAGAGTAAACCGTGACGGGGCAGTTGTTCACGGGTTTCAGTGCTACCGCCGTACACGCAGGCCAAGCATCAGCTACTTACAGGAACATGGTCTGGATTTGGGGATCAGCTGCCAAATCAAAGCCATCAGTGAATGGAAGCTGGATCTAATGGCATCTAAGGTATTCCAGAATCTGACGTTTGATAAAGGTAAGACCGTCAAAGAGGTATACCGGATTCTGAACCGCTGCATGGCAGAGGAAAAGACTGTGCGTATTTCCAGAAAGGCAATGCTGGAAAACAGCATCGCCAAACAAAAAGAACGGCTGGACAGGTATATTGACCTGTGTGCTGACGGAGTTATCACGAAGCAGGAGCTGATGGAACGCCGCAAGGGACTGGACGAGCAGATCGCCGAGTTACAATCCCAGTATGAGAGCATCGAACAGGAGGATGAACGCAGTGGGAGTATTGATATGAAGCTGATTTCCCAGAAGCTGGACGAGTGGCAGAAAGCGGCCAAAACGGATGTCAGCAGGGAACTTATTAACAGCTGTGTAGCACAGATCACGCCTGTAAGCAATGAGGAATTTCGGTGGGTACTGGATTTCCAACTGTCCGAGGTAAAAGGCATCAATATGACATCTTGTACGATGGACGGCTTTATGGAGCTGGCTCGCTTCGTGATTCCATTTGAAGATGCCAAAGCGTTCAAGGCTTCGCGGAACCAGAAAATCCATAGAAGGGATTGGACTGATCTCACCGTAGTAGTAGGAATCCGCTCGAAAATTCATCCGTAAGGGAGTGTGCCGGTTGTGTCGAGTGTGTCAGTGTTTTCAAGAAAACTTTATTATACTTTTATCAGACTATCTATCTCTCTTTCTATACAGACTATCGCTTCTGTTAAAAACAAGAGAAAAGTAAAGAAAAAATGGGAAAATATGGATGATGATGATATAAAAAGTTTGTTATGAACTTCTGACACAACTGACACACTCGGCACGAATTAAAGCGTATTTCGTAGGATTTTATTTATATATTATCTTATTGAAAAGACCTGAGGAAAAGTTTCGCACTGTCCTCAGGTCATTTATTTTACTGAAAAATGGGAGGTAATACCAATGGCGGAGATCATCGCAAAAGTATCCTTTGAGGCAGCAAAAGCAATCGGAAAGGCCGCTGCTGCACTCATCATCTGGACCGCACATCAACTCGAAAAGAAATAATTATCCATCAAAAACAGGAGGAACTTATTATGCCTGCAAATGTTGAAACCATGTTTTCTGTCCGTGAGACCCCTTGGCATGGCCTTGGCCGCATCGTTATGGAAGCCCCTGCAAGCCGTGAAGCCTTGGAACTGGCTGGCCTGGATTGGCAGGTCGAGAGTCGTAACATCTACTCTGGCAACGGAGCTGTGATCTCCGGCTATCGTGCCAATGTCCGCAGCACCGATGATGCCGTTCTCGGCGTGGTGTCTGACCGCTATCGCATCGTGCAGAACGAGGAAGCATTCCAGTTCACCGACGATCTGCTGGGCGAGGGTGTTACCTACGAAACCGCAGGCTCCTTGCAGGGTGGCAAGAAGGTTTGGATGCTGGCAAAGCTGCCTGAAAAGTACATCATTGCCGGAGACGAAGTGACCCCATATCTTGTGTTCTTCAACAGCCATGATGGCAGTTCTGGTGTCAAGGTCGCAATGACCCCTGTTCGGGTGGTCTGCCAGAACACCCTGAATTTGGCTCTCGGTTCTGCAAAGCGTATCTGGACGGCAAAGCACACCGAAAACGTCCTGCTCCGGGTGCAGAATGCCCGCGAAACTTTGCAGCTTGCCAACAGCTACATGGCAGAACTTGGAAAGGGAATCTATGACCTGACCAACATCAAACTGTCTGACCGCAAGGTGCAGGAGTTCATCAATGAGTTTTTCCCGATTACAGAGGATTTGTCCGATGGCCAGCGGAAGAATAACCTGCGTTTGCAGGAAGATTTGAAGGCCCGCTATTACAATGCTCCTGACCTGTCCTGGGTCGGCAAGAATGGTTGGCGGTTTGTCAATGCCGTATCGGACTTTGCCACCCATGCAGATCCCATCCGTAAGACCCGGAACTACAACGAGAATCTGTTCCTGCGTACCGCAGAGGGAAATCCCATGATTGACCGCGCCTATAAGATGGTGCTGGCCGCAGCATAAAGGAGGTTTCTATGAACGATGTAAACAACCGCATTTTCTACGAATTTTCTGAGTTCCTGAAAGAAACCGAAAGTGTTCCACCTGAGATGCGGGTTTCTCTGGCTTACGAAATTACAATCAAGAGCACCATTGCAAGTGCGCTGATCGACCTTGCCAGCGAAAACAAGCTGGACGAACGCTATTGGAACCATCTGCGGGTGCAGCGGAATATCTTGGATTTTCTGTATGCTCTGTGGCTGGACGATAATCGCACCTTGGTAGGTGAGTTTTCCACGATTCTGAAAGACTTGGTGGAATACGATTTCTCCATTGCAGACGAACACATGAAAGAGAGGTTGAATATTGCATGAAACGTCTTGTATCTACACTGAATTTGAGCAAAGAAGATTGGCTTCGCTACCGCAAATGCGGCATCACCGGAACGGATGCCGGTGCGATTCTGGGCGTGAATCCCTATCGCTCCGCATTTCAGGTCTACCACGACAAAATCAGCGATACCATTGAGGACATCGACAATGAGGCCATGCGGCAGGGGCGTGACTTGGAGGACTATGTGGCGCAACGATTCTCGGAGGAAACCGGGCTGAAAGCCCGCAGGGCAAATGCCATCTACCAGAGTGAAGAGCATCCGTTGCTTCTCGCTGATTTCGACCGCCTGATCGTCGGGCAGAAGGCTGGCTTGGAGTGTAAAACGGTTTCTCCGTTCTCTGCGGACAAGTGGGCCAACGGCAAGATTCCGGCGCATTATCTGGCACGGGTTGACCATTATCTCGTTGTCAGTGGCTTCGACTGCTGGTATGTGGCAGCTCTGATTCTGGGAAAAGAGCTTATCATCCACAAAATTGTTACTGATAAGCAGGTGCTTGCTGACCTTATCGACAAGGAGGAACTTTTCTGGACACGCTATGTTGTGCCCCAGATTCCGCCTGCACCGAACGGCAGTGAGGGTGACACCCAGCAGATCAACCAACTGTATGAGGTTGACAATCGTGACAAAAATGCAGACCTGACCTCTTTGCGTGGTCTGCTGGACAAGCGGCAGGAGCTTTCCAGTCAGATTGAGCAGTTGGAGCAGGAGAAAACCGCCATTGAGCAGCAGGTCAAGCTGGAAATGCAGGATGCAGCGTATGGAACGGCTCCCGGTTATAAGGTGTCTTGGGTGTCCTCCGAAAGTAAGCGGGTGGATTCCCAGAGGCTTCGGAAAGAACAGCCGGACATCTTCAACCAGTACAGCAAAAATGTGAGCAGCCGCAGGTTCACCATTGTTCATGCGGCATAAATTTGTGGTTTATGGCGGCAGGAAGTGATTTTCCTGCCGTCTTTTTTCATGGAGGTATCTTTATGGTAACCGATAATCCGTTTGTAAAATTATCTGCCGTGGATTTCAAGGATCATCTGGAAGTCAAGAAATCCGGCAACACAGAGTTGAAATATGTGAGCTGGGCCTATGCATGGGCGGAAGTGAAAAAGCTCTATCCTGCGGCAAGTTACGAGGTCAAAAAGTTCAACGGCCTGCCCTATGTCTATGACCCGATCACAGGCTTCATGGTATACACTACCGTTACCATTGAGGGCATTTCGCACGAAATGTGGCTTCCGGTTTTGGACAGTTCCAACAAAGCGATGAAAGCAGTTCCGTATACTTATACTACGCCAAAGTGGGATTACAACCCGCAGACCCGCCGCAGAGAGAAAATCGGCATGGAGGAACGTACAGTAGATGCTGCATCCATGTTTGATGTAAACAAGGCCATTATGCGTTGCTTGGTCAAGAATCTTGCTATGTTTGGTCTGGGTTTGTATGTCTATGCCGGAGAGGATTTGCCGGATGATGTTGTGCAGCCTGTGGATGATTCCCAGAAGCCAACCAAACAGAAAGCTGCAACTACTCCCAAACCGGAACAGCCGCCAGTCCCTTGCATCTGCGCCCGCTGCAATCAGCCTATTAAACGGGTCAAGTTGAAAGATGAAACCATCATGCAGGCCGCAGAGTTTGCAGCCACCCATGAGGGAATGTGCGCAGACTGCTATAAGGCCACAAGGTTTAACGTAGCATAAGGAGATTTCAGGATGAAAGAAGCAAAAATCAAAGTCCTTGCGCTCCTGCCAATGGAGCCGCCCAAAGTGGTTGAATTGGATTATACCCTTGAAGCTATGCAGAAATTTGTGGGCGGTAACATCGAATGCCTGCCTCTGTGTGACCTCGGCGCAGAATTCACGTTGGTCTGCAATGATGAAGGCAAACTATTGGAATTGCCGCCGAACCGGATGCTCTGGGGCGGCGCAGATTATCTGGCTGGTTCTGGTTTCATCGCCGGAACAGACAGTGAGGGCAACATGACCTCACTGACAGCAGAAGAGATTGCTTACTATACCGAAAAATACCGGGCATTTTTAATTGCGCTTTAAGGAGGGCGCACACTATGACCCACGATGCTATGACCGAGCACTACGAAGAAATCACTGTCTGCGGCAAGCCCGCACTGTTCACCAGCATCCGCATCAAGAGGGATACCGTACCCGAAGGGCTGTATGCCTATGATGTCCGGCACGATGATGAATGCCGTGGTATCCCCTGCGAAATCGCACCTTTTATCATGGTCAACCAGTGGGGAACCATCATCTTGACTGAACCGCTGGAACTGCCGGACGATGGGCGGCGATATATTGACGAAGAAACTGACTGGAACTATGATCCATTCGGCGGAGCAGAGAAAAAACAGAAGCCCTGCACGACCGTGGCAGAATTTATGAATACATACATGACTCGCAGATAAGAGCAAGCGGTGTCACGACGCAGCACGCTTTTGAATTTGGCTGAAAGGGGGACGGCATATACCGTCCCGCGAAAAGTCAAATTCAAAGGTGGGCGAGGAGCGACACTTAGCTTGCTTGGAGTGTATTAAAAATGCCGTGCGATAATTGCGTATCAATTTTAGGCCAACATGGGCGATTTGCACGGTCAAATCGCCCGATTAAAGATGACGTTCGTCATCTTTGAGACGACGAGGAATTTTATGAGCATTTATGGCTATTGCAGAATTTCGACTGCAAAACAAAGCATCGACCGCCAGATACGAAACATCCAAGCGGAATATCCGACTGCCCATATCGTGCAGGAAGCCTATACCGGGACTTCGATAATGCGCCCGGAGTGGAACAAGCTGTATCGGATTTTGCAGGCGGGGGATATGGTAGTTTTTGATTCCGTGTCCCGAATGTCCAGAAATGCAGAGGAAGGATTTGCCCTATACGAAGACCTCTACCATAAGGGTATCTGTCTTGTATTTCTGAAAGAGCATCACATCGACACAGAAACCTACAAAAAGGCCCTGTCCGGCAGCATTGCCATGACAGGGACAAACGTGGACTTCATCTTAAAGGGCATCAATGAATATTTGATGGCTTTGGCAAAGGAGCAGATCAAGCTGGCATTTGAGCAGTCCGAAAAGGAGGTGGCCGACCTGCACCAGCGTACCCGTGAAGGACTGTTGACTGCCAAGCTAAACGGAAAACAGGTTGGCCACAGAAAAGGTGATGGGTTTGAAACCAAGAAAGCCAGAGAAGCCAAGCGGGTGATAAGCACGCACTGCAAAGCATTTGGCGGAACATTGGACGATGCCGAGTGCATGAAGCTTACAGGGCTGGCTCGCAATACCTATTATAAGTATAAGCGGCAGATTCGGGAGGAACAGGAAGCGGCAAAAAGTATGCGGCCGATGGAGTAATGCCTGCCAAGGAAAGAACATGACGGATCCTGAAAAGGAACCGTCATGTTCTTTTTTGATGAATTTACTGGTATTGGCTCATGTAGTGAATTAGATTCTGCTTGTAAATCTTTCGGATTTTTCCCATCTTGAAAGCAGGAATTTCGTTGCTATTCAGTAGACTCAGAAGGAGGCTCCTGTCAACATGCCTGATTTCGATTACGTCGCAATGTGAAGTGTCTGTTCGATTAAAAACAGAAAGCTGAAGGTATCTAGCCAACGGACCATTACAGAGAAACAATACTGCGTTGGACAGAGACTCGTCGATTGCCATCGTCGTTCCAGTCGGCAATAACGCGACTGATTGGATAAACATCATCAAGGCCTTTATCGACAGAAAGGTTTATTGTTTCCGAGAAAAACCAGTTTCTGGAAAAGGAGTATTGATGCTTTTCTGTTTTAATGATAACTGCCATATCAAAAGTGATAGCGTATTCATCATCGTTTACAATGACAGTATCGCTGACAATGGAGACTCCTGTTATTTTTTCATTAATTGGTACTGTTTTCCACGGTTCCTCACAAAACGGTTCGAATATAGTACCCGCTCTTTTGAAGATACAAGAAAAGCAAGAGACATCTTCAACTTCTGAAAAAAGAGAAAAGGGATGAACCTCGTTTCGAAGTTCTACAGAAAAATGCTCTGTATTAAGCTGTAGATTTCCATAAGCCGTTTGATTCATAATAGCTCCGTCATAACTGACGAAGGATTCACCAATGAGTTTCCTCAAGCAGTCAATCATTTCAGATGTGAATTTGGCCTGTACCATTGTGTTAGTCCTTTCTGATGAAATGGATTTTTTGCTTTTTGACTGGGGATTCAATGTTAACCGTTATATCTACAGCCGGACTATCAGGCGTAGAAGTTATGACCCGGTAGACAATCCGAGTGCCATCTTCAAAAACAGTTTGGACCCCCTTTCCGTTAGACAGCTGAGACTCTTTGCCGCCACAGCTAATAGTTTTGTAAAAGTCCTCAGAGGTTTCAATGGGATTGTCACTTACAATCACACGATGGTTCTTTCCCTTTTCTCCAAAATATCCACTTGGATTCAGCGGATATTTTTTGGAAACTTTCTCTACATTTCTAGAAAAGGTACAGAAATCCGTTTTTGTATCACTGGGATTATATGTTCCCATGTACAGTCCGCCCTTTCCACCACCCATTAGCAATCACCTCCGTGCATACGACTCGTCCAATCTGGGAACGAAACAAACTTTGCATAGCGAAGGTAGTCGCCAAATACAGAATCAGGCATAGCACCGTACACAAGTACGACCTTCGGGTTCAAAGCATCCATCATCGCGTCGAGTCCAGCTTTGTATTCGTGCTTGTCTTCACGGCTGCTAATACAGCCATATGTTCCAAGGCACACAATGCTGTGCTTCGGAATACCAAGAAAAGCAATGCGTTCTGGAAAGTACCGGGTCGTATAGGTCAGTTCGTTGCCCCAGCGAACCAGCGGATAAACATTGCAGCCATTGCGCTGGTAATAGCTGCCAAGTGCTCTGCTACGGTAGAGATTCGCTACCTGAACAGCCAGTGGTGCGTCCCGATAGAGAGAACAATCAACCGGCAGCAGAAAGCGGAACCTTCTGAAATCTTCAACATAAGACGAGGGATTAATAAGAACCTTGGAAAATACAGGGTCTTTTTCAAAAAATCCAACGGCCTCATCGGTTCCAATCGCTTTCTCCCGCTTGGAAAATGGCGTGATGCCGGATGGAATTACGATTTCTGCCGGAGCATGAATAACAGGAATTTCGAGTTCTCCGTCAAACACCGCACCTGCAACCAACTCCGGGCTGCAACCATCATCAAGGTTTGCTTTACGCTTTACCATCATTATAACAGATACCTCCTATAATGTCTTGATTTAAGATAAAAATACATTTCGCTTTCACTCCAAAAAAGAAAGAGCCGCAGCAACATGCACGCAGAATCAGACACTGAAAAATGTCTAGAAGTTCTGCAATATAGCACGTCACTGCGGCTTATTTGCAAGCAATATCATTTTCTCAAAGCATTAAGGTGGTGGCTTTCCACCGATTGTGACCGGAATATCTTCCTTTTTGGCAACACACTTATGCCAAACAGTAATTGGTTCCTCTAGCATCGCAGCTGTTTTAAGGATAAAACAGCGTTTTCCAATCGGACAACTTTTATTACAACGGTAGACAACTCCATTTGAATTCATAATGTTCTCCTCGATTTTCTATATAAGCGTGTTCGCTTAAACATAACACCTTGCTCTAAAATGAAGGGAGTCGAAACTCCCTGAGTTTTGATTAGGTTAAGTAAGCTGTTGTAGGCGGGACAATGAGCTGAAGATTCCTCAGCCGATACCTCATTGCCTGTCTGGATACCTGATAGACCTGGGCGATTTTCCGAATATAATCTTCCGTCCGATAATCTTCATGTGCTGGCCGATCAAATCCAGAAATCGAGCGCCACACGGTTGGAACCGTTTTCCTTGGCATAAGAAAATCTGCTGCACAGGTATTTGCTTGATACTCGATGTGATCCAGTGCGGTGACTAGTTTTTTCTTCTGCCCGAATAATGTGCACTTGGTCGTCTGGTGTACATAGTCAGGTGGTTCCCGCCGGAAACAGTCTTTGTGCAAAACCTGATGAAAAACTTCGTGCATCACCGTAAAACGTTCACGCCCAATATTGTTTCCCTCGGTCAAAGTGGCATCAATTAAAATCGTGCCCTTTTCAAGGTAGATCCTTTCGGGCTGAATCCCTTCATAAAGATGCGGTGCCGGAGAAACCCAGATATAGCCAGGGTTGAAAGCAGTCAATCCAAGGATCGCTTGATCCGGGCGGATGTACTTCCAATCGTAATCAACACCGAGGCATTCCTCGATCACACGGTACACATCATATTCTTTCGGCTTTTTCAGCAACTCCGGGTCAAACTTCTGAAGCAGCTGTTCTGCTGTGCGTTCCAGTTGTTCCGGTGAATAACGATAGTAAAACATCAGGTACTTTCGCCACGCTCCTTCTTTTCCATCATCTCGATCATCTTCTGCCAGAGATCATCCCCGGCATCCGTATCGCGCGCCATCCTGAGTGCAACACGGACCTGTTCGTTGCCCATGATGTACTCCGGGAGATCCGGAGAAACCGTGTTCTCCTTTGCATTCGCAGCAAAATCGAACATTTTATCCCGATCGTCTTCGGACAAATGTAGCGTTGTAGCAATTGCATAAAGTTTGTCCTTATCCGGTGGGTAACGGTGTCCCTTCTCAATGTCGCTCATATAGGCAGGCGCAATGCCGATTTCAGATGCGAGTCCCCGCAGCGTAATGCCACAGGCTATTCGTTTCTCCTTGATAAATGTCCCGAATTTTTCCTCCGTAGGCATAGGGCTTCCTCCTTTTGTTCAAAATCAGCGTGTTCGCTAATTTCTAACACCATTATACCCCATTTCTGCGCATTGTCAAGAGCATCGCACAAAAATTTTGGAAAGTTCTCTATCTGGAATGTATTCCTATCTGGACGAAAATAATGTATAATCGTTATGTAAAATGAGAGTTACTGTTCTATCCGTGACAGCATAAGAAGGAGATTATACCAATGGAAAACGCAAATTTCAATCAGCTGGTGTCGTTTGTATTCGGCATTGCCAATGACTGTCTGGTTGATGTTTACGATGTAGGCGACTACCGAAAAATTATTCTGCCGATGATCGTGTTACGCCGCTTTGACGCAGTTCTGGAACCGACAAAACAGGCCGTTCTTGCCATGAAACAAAAACTGGATGCCGCAGGCATTCTGGAGCAGGATGTTGCATTGTGTTCCGTTGCACACGAGGCGTTCTGCAATAGTTCGCCTTTTACACTGTCCGATTTGAAATCCCGTACAAATCAGCAGCAGTTGAAGCAGGACTTCATTCTATATCTGGATGGATTCAGCAAAAATGTACAGGATATCATCACAAAATTTGAGTTTCGGAACCAGATTGATAAGCTTTCCGAGCATGACATTCTGGGGCTTTTGATTTCCAAGTTTGTTGACCCGTCCATTAACCTCAGCAGCCGTCCTGTGCTCAACCCGGATGGCAGTGTAAAACTGCCGGGATTGGATAACCACACGATGGGGACCGTGTTTGAAGAAGTTATCCGAAAATTCAATGAGGAAACGAATATCACCGATGCCGGACGTCATTTTACGCCCCGTGATATTGTGGAACTGATTGCTGATCTTGCCTTTGTGCCGATTGAAGATCAGATCAAGAGCACGACTTACCGCATTTACGATGGCGCTTGCGGCACCGGCGGTATGCTGACGGTTGCGGAAGAGCGCATTCAGAGGCTTTCCCAAAAGGCCGGTAAAAAAGTTTCCATCCATCTGTATGGTCAGGAGAATGCAGACGAAACCTACGCGATTGCGCGCGCCGATATGCTTGTTAAGGGTGAAGGCTCCCAGGCGAATAATATTTTCTTTGGCTCGACCATTTCTAATGATGGCTTTCCCGGAGAAACTTTCGATTTCTGCCTGTCAAACCCGCCGTTTGGTACGTCATGGAAAAAGGATCTGGCCGCATGGGGTCTTACCAAGAAAGATGATATCACGGACCCACGTTTTCAGGTCACCTATCGTGGGGAGGATTTTTCACTCCTGCCGGACATCGGCGACCCGCAGATGCTGTTTCTTGCAAACAATATCAGCAAAATGAAGCAGGATACCCCTTTGGGCAGCCGTATTGTAGAGGTGCACAACGGCTCTTCACTGTTTACCGGCAAGGCAGGGCAGGGGCCTTCCAATCTGCGTCAATATATCATCGAGCAGGATCTGTTGGAAGCTATCGTGGCGCTGCCGGAGAAGATGTTCTACAATACCGGCATTGGCACCTATCTCTGGGTGCTTTCCAACAAAAAGAGTGCTCAGCGTAAAGGTAAGGTGCAACTGATCGATGCAACCACCATGAAAGCTCCTCTGCGCAAGAACCTTGGTGAGAAAAACGGCGAAGTCAATGCTGCACTGCGCAAAAAGATTCTGGACCTGTATCTTGCATTTGACAAGGCAGACCCGGAATACAGTAAGGTTTTTGAAAATCACGAATTCGGTTATTGGCAGGTGACAATGCAGCAGCCAAAGCGCGATGAAAACGGCAAGATCCTGCTGGACAAAAAGGGCAATCCTGTCATTGACAAGGAGCGCAGCGGTGACACCGAGATCATTCCTTTTACCTACGAGGGCGGGATCGATGCCTTTATTCAGAACGAAGTACACCCCTATGCGCCGGATGCGTTTGTGAAACCGGGCAGTGAAAAAGTGGGCTACGAGCTGAGCTTTACCAAATATTTCTATAAGCCGGTGCAGCTGCGGACGCTGGACGAAATTGCAGCGGATATTCGCGCGATTGAGAAGGAAACCGATGGCCTTCTGGACGAGATCATTGGAGGCTGAGATGAGATACGAGAAATATAAGGCATTCGAGTACGATTGGCTTCCTGAAATACCTGCACATTGGGATTCAAAGCAGCTACGGGCATATTTATCCTTAGCAGATGAGCGAAAAGGTGATAGGAAGGATTTACAGCTACTGTCGGTTTATCGTGAGTATGGAGTGATACCCAAGAATTCAAGAACGGACAATAAAAATCATGAAAGTGAAGACACTTCCAAATATAAGGTCGTCAAAAATTCAGATATCGTTGTTAACAAAATGAAACTTTGGCAGAGCTCTCTTGGAGTCTCAAAATATGACGGATTTGTCAGCCCTGCTTATATTGTTGCACATAATCGCTTTGATGGGAATTTGAACTATTTGAATCGGATTCTTCGTTCACCTGTGTTTAAAACTTATTACAACCGTATATCTTACGGTATTCGTGTAGGACAGTGGGACTCTGATTACTATGATTTTAAGCGATTGGTAATTCCTGTCCCTCCCCGCGAGGAGCAGAACCAGATTGTGCGGTATCTGGACTGGCAGGTGTCCAAAATCAACAAGCTGATTCACGGCTACCAACGGCAGATCAAATTGCTGGAAGAGCGGCGGCAGACGATTATTGACCAGACAAGTCTGGAGGGAGTTGACGGTGTGAAACTCATCGACAGCGGAACACATTGGGTCAAACAAATTCCTGAAAACTGGAAGATGGTCTACTCCAAAAAGCTGTTCGCTGAGCGAAAAGATAAGGCTTTCCTGAACGATGAACAGCTTACTGCATCACAAAAACACGGTGTAATTTCTCAAAAAGAATTTATGGAAAAAGTGGGACGCCGCGTTACTGTTGTCACAAAAGGAGGTGATATCTTAAAGCATGTTGGAAAAGGCGACTTTATCATCAGTATGCGAAGTTTTCAAGGAGGACTGGAATACAGCTACGTTGAAGGAAAAATCAGTTCAGCCTATGTTATGTTGATTCCTCGAAAAGGACTTGTTTACGATGAATACTTTAAATGGCTTCTGAAATCGACCCCGTACATCAAGGCGTTACAGGGAACGGCTGACCTCGTTCGTGACGGGCAGGCTTTGCGTTATGCTAATTTTGCAAAAGTTCCATTGCCACAGGTGCCTATTGATGAACAGAAGCGGATTGCAGATTATATTGAACAGGAAACCGCTAAAATCGACCGAGCGATTCCCGTTCTGGAAAAAGAGATTGAACTCCTCAAAGAATATCGCACTCGTTTGATTTCCGATGTGGTCACCGGGCAGATGGATGTGCGCAACGTTGAGGTGCCGGAGTATACGCCGGAAGAAGATATTGCAGAGGAGGCTCCGGAAGAACAGGAGGTGGAGATGGATGCCGACTAATGTAAAAGAAAACAGCTTTGAATCGTCAATTGTGAGCTGGCTTGTGCAGCACAACGGCTACGAGCAGGGCTCCAATGCGGATTACAATAAAGAAATCGCGATGGATGAAACACGGCTGTTCCGTTTTCTGAATACCACGCAGGCGGACAAAATGAAGCAGCTGCGTCTGGAAAACGACCCTCTGGAAAAGGAAAAATTCTTGCAGCGGCTGGATCAAAGTCTCCATACCAATGGTGTGATCGACCTGCTGCGCAAGGGGTTCCGTTATAAGCACTTGGTATTGGATGTGTTTTATGTGCGTCCGTCTCCCGGCAATGAAACTGCCGCCAAACTCTATGCACAGAATATTTTCAGTGTGACCCGGCAACTCCAGTATTCCCGCCAGAATCCACTGCTGGCACTGGATGTTTGCCTGTTTCTGAATGGTTTGCCCATCGTTACCATGGAGCTGAAAAATCAGCTTACGAAGCAGAATGCAGCGGATGCTGTAAAGCAGTATAAAGATGAACGCACTCCGGATGAAGTGCTTTTTAGCTTTAAGCGGTGTATCGTTCACTTTGCTGTAGATGACAATGAAGTGCGGATGTGCACCGAGCTCAAGGGGCAAAAGTCGTGGTTCCTGCCGTTCAACAAAAGTTACAACGATGGTGCAGGCAATCCACCAAATCCGGACGGCATGAAGACAGATTATCTCTGGAAAGAAATCCTTCGCAAAGATGATTTCTCCAATATCATTGAAAATTATGTGCAGATCATTTGCGATGAGGATGAAGAAACACATAAAAAGAGCTACAAGCAGATATTTCCGCGCTATCACCAGCTGCAACTGGTCACTTCTCTGCTGGCGGACGCCAAGCGAGATGGAGTTGGAAAGCGATACCTGATCCAGCACAGTGCGGGCTCAGGAAAGTCTAATTCCATTGCATGGCTGGCGCACCAGCTGGTTACGTTGAAAGACGCAACCGACCACAATACTTTTGATACTGTGATCGTTGTTACGGACCGCGTTAATCTGGACAAGCAGATTCGGAATACGATCCGGCAGTTTATGCAGGTCTCCTCTACAGTCGGCTGGGCCAAGGACTCATCTGAACTTGGAACACTGCTGGAAAAAGGTACAAAGATCATCATCACCATTGTACATAAGTTCCAGTTCATTCTGGAGGATATCTCCAAGCTCCACACCAACAGGAACTTTGCAATCTTGATCGACGAAGCTCATTCAAGCCAGAATGGCGACCTTTCCACAAAAATGAACATCGTTCTGTCCGGAAGCGAGTACGACAATGACGATCTTCTGGAAGATAAGATCAACACCCTGATCGATGGCAAAAAGCTTGCAAAAAATGCCAGCTATTTTGCTTTTACTGCCACGCCCAAAAATAAAACGCTGGAAGTGTTTGGCCGGGAAGAAATTCAGCCGGACGGAAGTAAACGTTTTTTTCCGCATTATGTCTACACGATGAAGCAGGCTATTGAGGAGCACTTCATCATGGATGTCTTACGCTATTATACTCCGATCCAGAGCTTTTATAAGCTCTCCAAAACGGTTGAGGATGATCCGCTCTTTGATAAAAAGAAGGCGCAGCGGTTGCTCCGCTATTATGTGGAATCCAATCAATATGCAATCGAGCAGAAGGCGGGCATCATTGTAGAGCATTTCCACACAGAAGTGATTGGTCGTGGAAAAATTGGCGGTCGAGCCCGTGCCATGGTGATTACCAGTGGAATCCCGCGCGCCATCGAATACTATAAAGCAATCAATGCTCTTCTGGAACAGCGTAAAAGTCCTTATAAGACGATCATTGCCTTCTCTGGCACAACCAAGTATGAGGGCAGGGAAGTTACCGAAGCGGATCTGAATGGTTTTACAAGCTCCAAAATCGAGCGTACCTTTAAGAAAGACCCTTACCGGATTCTGATTGTTGCGAATAAGTTTCAGACCGGTTTTGATGAACCTTTGCTGCATACGATGTATGTGGATAAGGGGCTTTCTGATATTAAAGCAGTTCAGACACTTTCCCGTCTGAACCGCAGTGCACCAGATAAAAATGATACGTTTATTCTGGATTTTGTAAACGATCCGGGTGTGATTAAAGCAGCTTTTGATAAATACTACAAAACAACGATTCTGTCTGGCGAAACAGATGTCAATAAACTGAACGATCAGATTTCGGAAATGGAATCGCTTCAGGTTTACACCCACGAGGATGTGGATTCCTTTGTCGAGGCATATTTGGATAATGCGCCTCGTGAGGAACTTGATCCGATTTTGGACAGATGTACAGAAAACTACAAAGAGCTAATCCCGGAAGAACAGATTCTCTTCAAATCCAATGCCAAAGGATTTGTTCGGACATACAATTTTCTCTCGGCGATTTTGCCCTACGGTAGCGTAGAGTGGGAAAAGCTGTCGATTTTCCTGAAGCTGCTGATCGGCAAACTTCCGTCTCCCGCTGAAGATGACAATATCAGCGGTCTACTGGAAGATATTGATCTGGAAAGCTATCGTGCAGTGGCACAGGATACCATGCGGATTCAGCTGGACAATGAAAATGGTGAATTGAATCCGATCCCCGTCAGCAGGGATGTTGGTATTTCGGTGCCAGAGCTTGATCCTCTGACGCAGATTCTGAAGGAATTCCATGATGCGTTTGGAGGCATTGACTGGACAGACGAAGATAAAGTGAAAAAGCAGGTTGCTGATCTGCCCGCCATCGTCAGTAAAGACGAAGCCTATCAGAATGCTATAAAAAACTCAGATGCACAGAATGCTCGTGTTGAAAGCGACCGTGCAACGATGCAGGCGATTCTCGATTCCATGAGTACGACGATTGAACTGTACAAGGCAGTGAACGAAAACCCGGCACTCTGTAAGTGGATTCAGGATATGGTTTTTGCCAACACGTATCAGACTTCGCCGCCTGCCAAAGAAGATCAGCCTGATTTCGATTGAAACACCAAAAGATATGTGATAAAATCAACTTATGATAGGGGATTATGCCCATCGCCGGGTGCTCGGCCTATCAATTTGCATGAAATCTGGATTTTGGAAGGAAGCAGCTATGCGTATTGACAATCTGACCTTGAAGAATTTCAGGAACTTTGAAAATGCCGAGATTCCGCTGAATCCTAAAATGAATATTGTGATCGGCAACAATGGCAGTGGAAAAAGTTCTCTGCTTATGGGGGCATTGACCGCTGCCAGCACTTTCTTCCTTGGAATTGACTATGCTTCTCCTCGCAGTATCAAAACGGAAGACGTTCGCCATGTGGCGTATGAAACCAATAAAATTTATCAGCAGCGCGAAGTTTATCCGGTTGAGGTGTCCTGTCAGGGTGTTATAAACGGTAATGCTTGTACATGGTCTCGCTCTCTGAGTGGACCAAAATCCAACACTACCTATGGTGCTGCATCGGATCTGAAAAAAATTGCATCTGAACTTCAAAAAGAAGCAGCACTTCCTTCTTCGCAAACGGTACTTCCGCTCATTGCTTACTATGGTACGGGCCGCCTGTGGGCACAAAAGCAGGCGAAACAGAAGGAAAAACAGAAGCTGAAGTCCCGCTTTGAAGGTTATCAGGACTGCATCGCTGAGCAGGCTACGGACAAGCAGCTTATGGAGTGGTTCAGTGACATGACCCTCCTTGTCAGTCAGGAAGGACCTATTCCGCAGGTGAGTGCGGTTCAGCGGGCGTTGGAACGCTGCTTTGCGGATTTGATCGACCACGATGAAACGCAGCATGTTAAGGTGGAATATCGTCAGAGATATCGGGCGATTGTTGTTGAATACGTTAATCGGAATGGCGAACATGAGCTTCATCCGATGTCTGAGATGAGCGATGGATACCGGTCTGTGCTGAATATGGTAGCAGATATTGCGCACCGGATGGCTGTTTTGAATCCTCAGCTCGGCGATTCTGTTTTGGAAACACCTGGTATCATCATCATTGATGAGATTGAATTACACTTGCATCCCGGCTGGCAAAAGCGAATCCTGAATGATTTGACAACGGTTTTTCCCAATATTCAGTTTATTGTATCCACGCATTCTCCGGAAGTGATTACTTCCTATAAGGATGCAAATCTTATTCTGCTGAAACACGAGGGCAGTGCAACACAAATCGATTCTGCCTACGGCAAGGATGTAAACACTGTTCTGCGAAGTATCTTGCTGGTTGGAGATCGTCCGATTGAAATTGAAAAGCTGTTTGATAAATTCTCGGAGCTTCTCCATAAGGAGGATTATGCAAAGGCCAAAGAGGTTCTGGAAAATCTGGAACAGATTTTGGGATATAATGATCCGTCCGTCTATGATGCCAGAAACAGTCTGGAAATTGAGCAAATGGAGTGGCCGGAATGAGGTATATCAAAAAGTCAGAGATTGAACCGCGAGATTTGCGAGAGTATAAAAAGAACTGCCGCAAAGCATCCCCGCCGTTAAAAATTACTTATAAAGATATGCCAAAGGACGGTACACGGCAGCAGTTGGCACGCGACCAAGGTTATCTTTGCGCATATTGTATGCGCCGCATTAGTCTCGATCCGGCGGACCAACTCAACTATCTGAATATTGAACACCTTGACCCGCAAAATCAGTTGCCGGATGAGGCAACTACAGATTTTTCAAATCTTCTGGGCGTGTGTCCCGGAAATCGGAGTTCTACGGAAAATGCAAAAAAGACTTGCGATGCCTACCGTGGAATCTTGGAAGAAGATCAGCAGACAATGCGCTTGAATCCGCTGGATGAAGCTCAGATGGATACAATCTTCTACCAAAGAAATGGTGAGATAGGATCAACCGACACGGAACTTAACAAGGAGCTTTCCGACAAGCTCAACCTGAACAGTGAAGCGGCCTACTTACCGCAAAATCGTGAAACCGCTTACAGTCAGTTGGTAAGATTTCTGAAAGCCAAAAAGCCCATAGGTGAATGGTCAAAGCCATTTCTTCAGCAGGCATGGCAGTTGTTTTGTACGCCGGACAAAATAGGGGCCTATCGGGAATATGTTGGGGTCTATGAATACTGGCTCAAGCATTGGATGAAGAAGTGATTTCGTGCTAAGTGTTAGGCTTATGTGCCGCTGCTTGACGCACAACGTCTGCTGCTAGGTTCAATATCATGTGTTTTATAGCCTGCTTAAAATGCAAACAACGTACCACCGTAAATCCGAATGCCCTGTAATTTTGGCACCCGCCCAGGCTGCTATCAAGAATCCCCGCAAGTAATTGCGTGAGCGCTTGAGAGAGCACCAATAAAGTATATGAACCGCCCCGGTTTCCGCAACAGGAAGCCGGGGCGGTTTTTTGCGCTCACGGAGGGGCAGATGAAAAACGCAGTATGAATATATACCATATAAAAATGAATATATGCTAAAATTTTGGGAAAATACTTGCATTTTCATTAAAATGAGTGTATTATAACACCTGCCGACGAAATGCCGACAATCAACAAGAGAGGGATCGATACTATGTCTTTGAAGAAGAAAATTGCTGCGGCTTTCATCGCCTGTGCGATGACGCTTGCCGTGGTTCCTTCCGCCTTCGCCTGTACGGCACTCTATGTCGGCAGCGACCTCACCGAGGACGGCACCACCATGTTTGGCCGGATCGAGGATCTTGGCACCAACGATTACAACAAGCTGTTCAACGTCAGCCCCGCCGGGAAGCACACCGCAGGCGAGGTGTACGAGGGCTGCTACGGCTTTACCTATACCTTCACCCACGACAGCTACCGCTACACCGCCCGCCGGGACGACAACGGTCTGGGTGTCTGCCCGGACTGCGACAGCACCCACGAGCACACCCCCTATGAGGAGGCTGGCACTAACGAGAAGGGCGTCATGGTCTCTGCCACCGAGTCTCTCTACGGCACCGACGCCGTGCTGAGCGTAGACCCCTATGTGGACAACGGCATTGAGGAAGCTGAGATCACCACGGTGCTGCTGAGCGAAGCTTCCACGGCCCGCGAGGGTGTTGCCCTGCTGACCTCCATCTACGACAACGCCGGTGCAGCCGGCGGCTCCGGCGTGTTCATTGCCGACCAGAACGAGACCTGGTTCGTGGAGAACCTGACGGGCCACACCTACCTTGCCTTGAAGCTCTCCTCCAGCGTGGTCTTCATGCAGCCCAACATCGCCGCTATGGGCAAGATCGATCTGGATGACACCGACCATGTGGTGGCCTCTGCCAACCTGATCTCCGTGGCCCAGAAGGCCGGTACCTTTGTGGGCGACGCCGCTGCCAATGTCATCGACCTGGATGCCTCCTACAACGGCGACATCGCATCGGACCGCATGGCAGCCGGCCTGAACTACCTGTACGGCACCGACACCTTTACGAAGGACAACTACAGCGAGACCGACTTTGCTATCAGCAACGTCGGCGAGAACGGTGCCATCGTCCCGGTCTACTCCAACATCCAGCTGACCAAGAAGTTCTCGGTGGAGGATTCCATCCACTTCTTTCAGACCGAGCCCATCGGCAAGACGGGCAATGTGGAGACTCATCTGTTCCAGGTGAGCGCCACCGGCGATCTGAACACCGCCATTACCGAGTGGACCGCTTTTGACGACGACGTGTACAACGCCTTCGTCCCTTACTATCCGATGCTGACCACCGACACCGCAGATGTCTACAAGGTCTCGGTCCATAAGGTCACCCGCTCCGACGAGCAGCCCACCGAGGGCGTCTGGTATCAGGATGCCAAGGGCCGCTACTACACCTACCCGGACGACTGGACCGACTCCTTCTACGGCGTGCGTGACGCCCTCTCCAACCTGCTGACCTACGGCAGCAATGGCAATCAGGTCACCGCAAAGGATCGGGCAGCAGCCAAGGCCAGCTATGCCGCGCTCCAGCAGGAGATCATGGCCGACTACGCCGATATGAAGGCCGCTGTTGCCGCCGCCGACACGCTTGAGGCCAAGCAGGCTGCCGCCACCAACGCCAGCAATGCCATGAGCCAGAAGGTGTACAACACCACCCTGAAGATGTACAATAAGCTCCAGGCCAAGACGGCCGCCCGGGCATGGGTCAGCTCTCTGCTGCACTGAGGCTTTGCAGCGCCTGAGGCGTTTCCCATAAAACCGCAGCGCCCCCGGTTTCAATGACAGGAAGCCGGGGCGGTTTTGCGCCATGCACCGGAACCCCTCTCCCCCGGGCGGGGGAGAGGGACGGAGGGCCATGCGGCAGGGTCGTGATTTGGAGGATTATTATGTACAACTGGGGGAGCGTCTTCGGATGCTCTCCCTTTACTTTTGCAGGGCAGTCCGTGTGGATTGTCCTGCTTCTTTATATAAGGAGACAGATTATGATCTTTCATGCAATGACCGAACGCTACGAGGAGATCACGGTTTGCGGAAAACCTGCGCTGTTTACCAGCATCCGCATCAAGAGAGATACCGTCCCGGACGGTCTGTATGCCTACGATGTCTGGCATGACGATGAGTGCCGGGGCATCCCTTGTGAGAGCGCACCCTTTGTACATTCAAAATGAGAATGCCGTGTTCCTTTTTTGTGGCATGTGTAGGATGGACAACCATACCGTCCAGCCCAATCTGTATAATGAGGGCAGAAAAGTGATGGAATCATAAGAAAGAAGGAGAAGAGCGTATGAAAAAATTTTTGATGGTGCTGTTGAGCATTGCATTTGTGCTGAATCTTGCGATTGTGATTGGGCTGATTGGCGGATATGGTTCGCCACGCCGGGCGCTTTACACCATCACAGATGAACTGATGAACAGTGCCTATCGCTTCAAAAGAGGTTGGCAATTTAAGAATAGTCTACCTTGACTTTTTATCGCAATTTTCAAAAATAGCGCCAATCAAAACGGCATATTTGCGATATGCAGTTTGCGGATGTTGCTTGTGCATTAAAAACGCAAACTGCTATAGAAGATGGACAGACGGTCTGTCCATCTTTTTTTGTATACTGGGGTTGTGCAAAAGAGACAAAATTTTTTTGTAATTCTGTAAAACGACAAAAGTTCATACAAAGAATTGCAGGGATAGTTGTGTTGTGTTACAATGAGCAGAGAAGGAGAATGGACTGTGCGTAATAGTAGATTGGACCGGATACTCTATATCCAACAGGTGCTGGTACAGGGCGGGGTGCTGAACAAACAACAGACTGCCGACCGCTTTGGGGTCAGCGAAAAAACCATCCAGCGCGACCTTGACACCCTGCGCAATCATTTTGCAGACAGCGAGCCGCGCCGGGAGATCTTATACAACTCCGCAAAGGGCGGCTATCTGCTGGATGACACGCTTTCGCGCTTTCTCACCAGCAGCGAAATTCTGGCAGTGTGCAAGATCCTGCTGGAGAGCCGCTCCATGGTCAAGGAGGAGATGTTCCCGATTCTGGACAAGCTGATCTGGGCCTGTACACCGCTGGATAGGCTGAATCAGGTCAAAGACCTCATCAGCAACGAACGCTTCCATTACGTTGAGCCGCAGCATGGCCGGAAGTTTATCGAGAGCCTGTGGGAGATCGGTACGGCAGTAGAAAATCACAATGTTATGGAGATTACCTACTGCCGCACCCACGATGACGAGACTCGTGTGCGCACCATCGAGCCGGTGGGCATCCTGTTCAGCGAGTATTATTTCTATCTGGCGGCGTTCATCGAAGGCATCGACAAGGATAAGCATTTTCAGAACCCGCAGGACAATTCCCCGACGATTTACCGCATCGACCGCATCCAGAACTATAAGACCCTCGATCGGCACTTTGCCCAGCGCTATACCGACCGCTTTCAGGAGGGCGAGATGCGCAAGCGCATTCAGTTTATGTACGGCGGCGAGTTACAGACCATCCGGTTCGAGTATACCGGGCCAAGTCTGGAATCCGTTCTCGACCGTCTGCCCACTGCAAAGGTTTTGCGGGTGACGGAAAAAGGCTGGATTTTGGAAGCGGAAGTGTTTGGTACGGGGATCCAGATGTGGATACGGAGCCAGGGAGACTATGTAAGGATGATCGTGTGAGCCGAAAAATGCGCAGCATTGCACATGGATAATAAAAAATTACAAAGCAGGAGGAAGCTTATGCAGGCAGAAAATGCAAGACGCGCAGCAGAAATGCTGAAGCAATCAGGGGAGCTTGCCAGAACGGCGGCAGAAATGTTTGATGGTGGTGCTGCCGAGGAGGCGGTGCAAAAACGATTGGAGCAGGCCAAAAACCTTGCCCACAGCTCAATGGAGCTGCTGGAACAGCACGATGTGCCAGCAACAAAATGCAAGCCTTCGCTTCTGCGCAGGGTGGCTGGTGCGGCGCTCCTGACCGGAATGGCACTATACTCTGTGCCGGAATGGCGGCGGAGTGTGGGGGATGCAGTAAAAGTAGTTGTAGATACCTTGCGGGATGCAAAATGAAAGGAATGGAGGAAGTAAAATGAATATGCAGAAACCGACGATCACCCCTTATGAGCTAAAGGAGCTTACAAACTGCTGCTTGAGGATCCTGACCTATACAGATGACCTACGGGGTGACGAAACGCTGAAAAAGGCCTATGAGGAAGCGAAAAAGCTGGAAAATTCCATTCGGAAGCTGAAAATTGCTTCTCTGATGGAGAATAAAACGCTTATCTGCATTGCCGGTATGCAGGGCGCAGGCAAAACTACTTTGATGAAAAACTTTTATGGTCTGAAGGGTGACGAGTTAAGCATTGAGCTGGGCCGCGGTGAGCGTATCCCTGTTCTTATCACAGAGACAGATGTTTCTGAGCCGGTCATGAAGGCGATTCGTGTTCAGAAGAATGATGCGGGAGAATATTCGGCTGTGGAGTGCGAGGTGGAGGCAAAGGAGTTCGCCAATGCTTCTAAGGGCGAGGATAACAGCATCCTGTATTTGGAGATGCTTGTACCCTACCGCCATACATATAACTCCATGGTTTCATTTATGCTGCTGCCGGGCTTTGAAAAGAAAAACGATTACTGGAAAGAGCTGATAAACTTTGCAATCAACTCCTCGGATGCGGCAGTATTTGCATTTGACGAATCACGCTTCTCGCAGGGAGATAACTTTGAGCAGCTGAAAAAGCTGAAGAAGCAGTTTGGCGACAATATCATTTACGCTATCACCCAGTCGGATGCCAGTAAGGACGATAACGAGGAGCTGCGGCAGTCGTGCATCAAGGCACTGGAGATCCCGCAGGCGAATGAAGACCGAGTGGTTTGTACTGGCCAGTATGATGATGAAAAAAAGAATGAGACGTGGATAGAAAAGCTGAAAAATGCTATCGAACGGTACGCCAGCACTGTGGATCAGTCTGCCCGCGATAATAACCGATACCTGTACGATGAGGTGGAACATATCAAGGACATTTTGTGTTCGATCAAGATAGTGCTGAAAAATGATGACAGCGCAGCTGTTGCAGACTACGAGAATAATACCATTTTGCGCTATTTTGACAACTCTCTTGCAAAGAAACGCGAAGAGTATGAGGAAGTCCTGGAAAAAACATTTGCTGAGGGTGCCGGCAAGAGCAAGAAGCAGATGGAGGACATCCTTAATCGATTTGGTGAAAAGGCACGAAGCTTTAAGATGATCTTTACCAAGGGCAGCATCAAAGACCAGCAGGCAGCACGTGAAAATGTGGTGGACTCGATGCGGGCGTGGGATGGTGCATCTGATAAACCAAAATATCTGCCGGATCGTTGTATGCAAAAAGCGTTGACTGCTACGATGCAAAGCCTGGAAAACCCGCAGCAGAAAACCGATCTGCAGAGGCTTCTCGAAAGTGAGAACAAAGACGGTAAAAAGGCTTTGAAAGAAGGGAGCGAGAAAAACATTCAGCTGAAGGATGATGTCTGTGCGCTGATCAGCCAACAACTCCCGGTGGGTTATGAGATCAAGACCGAGAATACCAGAAGGCTGATGAATGCCCTGGTCGATATTGCATTCTATTACTATAGCGTAATGAGCAGCGATGATTTGGCGATAGAGTGCAGTACGCAGGGAAGACACGTGGCGAGCTACGAGCCCAGCGGAAGTACGCTGGAGGTGGAGCAGGTCCAGGCGGGCGCACAGGAGGCATGGCAGATCTTCTCGGCAGCCGTGACAACGGCAGCAGGCGTAAAGGATATGGCAGATGCCCAAAAGCGCACAAAGCTGGATAAACTGCTGAATCGTCCAATCAAGGTGGAGAGTTCCTCCATGAAGAAATTTGCCATCGGTCTTGGCAGCATGACAGGAATGGATCTGCTGGGCGATGCGACCATCAACATGATCCCTCAGATCGCGGCTTCCTTTGGCGTCTCGGTGCCGGTAATAGGGATTCCGGCCATGGCAGTGATGGTGGGCGGCGGCACACTTGCAGCCCTGCAAGATATTTCCGGTATGCAGTGTGAGAATCTGCGCAGAGCGAATCTTGCCATTGATTCAGTCTATGATGCGCTGAAAAAGGAAGAACTGCAGCGATTCGACAAGCAAATGGAGAGATTGCGGGACGCCATTCAAAATAACCTTGAGGACCTGAACGGCGATGTAAAAACGCCCATGAAGGAGTACAATGCCAAGGCCCAGATAGATGCAGCTTTGCAGCTGCTGCAAACAATATCCGCCAGGACCAGGGGTGCGCTTTATGCGATGTGAGGAACTTTTTAAGGAAAAAAGTATCTGGCAAAAGGACGCATTTGAGCGGATAAAGGCCAGTCTTCTGACGACGCGTGATAACGCGCTTTTGAAATACGAAGGCTTGCAGGAAAGCTATCTGGTCGTTGTTTATGGCCCTGCCCAAATCGGAAAGACCAGTTTGATCCTGAAGCTTATTGGCATACGGGATGATTGCTTCCAGTGTGTCAGCCAGACCCTGCGCACCAAAGAGATTACGCGGGGAAACTCGTCTACCTCTACTGCCATCATCTATGCCCGCTCGGATACAGAGCAGTATGCTCTTACGGTGGAAGGTGAACCGGGCGTGTTCTCTGAAAAGATTTGGTTCAGCACCGAAGCAGAGCTTGAAGCAAAGCTTGTAGAAGTGCGCAGCCGGGTGGTAACAAACAAGGAATCCGCACGCAGCGTCCTGCATATTGACATCCCCCGGCAGTTTTTTGCAGAAGACTCCTCGTCAGAAAACCTGATCGTGATGGACCTGCCCGGTGTGAACAGCAAAACCAAAGGAGAGGCTTTTCATGTGCAAAACCTGATGCGCAGGTATCTGCCGCTTGCACAGGTGTGCCTTGTGGTATGTACTGCCAATACCATCGAATCACTGGAGGTGCAGACCGATCTGGAGCCATACTGGCGGGATAAGCCTGGACAGTACATTGTGGTAACGACCAAGGCATTCTCGATGGGTACGGTCAAGAATTTTTTCTTTGTTCCGCGTCAGGACCGTGAAAAAAGTTTCTATGATTTTGTAATGGAAAAGTACAAGAAGAACACCGAAGGGTATCTTGGAAAAACCAGCAAGGTGGAAGTGTTTCCTGTAGAACTGGCGGATTCGTTCCAGAGATTGTGCAATAGTCTGGATGAAGAGGACCGCGCGGAAATGATCGAGACCCGAGACCGTATTCTTCAGGAACTGCGGCAAAGCATCCTGCGGCGGGAAGGGCAGCGCTTTCAGACGGCGCTCCAACGGTTACAGGAGGAGCTGAAAATCGCTAAGAAAAACAGTCTGGCAGAAAACGACTGGCAGCTTGAAGAAAAGCAGCAGGAAATCAACACGGAAAACGGCATTATCAAGCAAAATGAAGACTATATAAAAAAAGAAACCACCGGAAATGCACAGAAGGAACGTAAAGAACGTCTGCGGAAGATCAAGGAGCTGCAAGAGGCGAAGGAGCAGCTTACCGGCTGTGCAGACGGGTTTAAGACTGGCTATAATACAGAGCTGAATGAGCAAATCGATACACTGATCGATAAGGAGCATTTATTCAGAACATCCGGCGGTCGCCATTATCTTGCGGACCGGAGTGTTGCTCAAAAGCAGAACAGCGCAGACCGGATGGTATTTGCCTCGATCCTTGATTATTTGGAAGGAAAGCTGTCCGGCGAGGAAGGCTATCTGAACCGATATGCAAAGATGCTGAAACGTGCAGGAATGGTGGTATCCTTTGATGGAAATATGTTCTGGCAAAAGTTGAGTCAGGCTATCTATGATGAGTTTTATCAGGAGTATTACCCCAAATGGACTTTGTTCCACAGAGAAAAGGTTTGGCGGTGTGATCTGTGGAACCTGAACGGTGAAATCATGGATAAAGTGGCAAAGGCGCTGCGGGGATACGAAGCAGAATGGCTTGGTAAGATTGAAAGGCTCCTCTGCGATGAGATGCGTCTGGAACAGCAGAGCCAGCAGTTGTTAGCAGGAAAAAAGAAAAAGGTGGATGAGGCGAAAGCCCGGAAGTGCAGCTTGGAAGCACAGAAGACTACGCTGGAAAAAGTCCGTGAAGGAATCGTTGAAAAGATTCGGCAGGACGAAAAAAATCTGGAGGATTACCGCCGTATGGCGAGAGCAGCGTATACAAAACAGTATGCTGGAATCGTGCAGCGCATCCGGAAGGCTCCGGACGCGGCGGAAAAGACAAAGCTTATCCTGCTGTTGGGGTTGCTGGAAGAGGATTACAAGGTTACGATAGGAGGATGTCAGGATGGAAACGGCTTTGGAAAAATCTGAAATAGAGTTGGATAAGGAATCCGTAGAGCAGGTCAGAAAGCTGTTCGATGATTATGTGGTCGATCCACTGGGTACAAAGCTGTTGGATTCTGAAAAAAGGCTCAAAGGGGATGAAGCAGAACGGGTAGAACAGCTCAAGCAAGACCTCGCGCCCAAGCTCAGCAGAACAAATGCATATTTGGAGGGATTGATTCAGGCGTTTGGAAATTCCAAAGACCCATTGGCCAATCTGGAAAGCCAGTTGGATAACTTTGGAGCCGGCCTTGAAAACAACCTTGAAGATGACTTTAAGGATAAACTCGATGTTCAGAATGAAGCGCTGGAAACCAGCCTGACAAATCATCTTGAAACGCTCCATGATTCATTGTGCAGCGACCTTACAGAAAACACTTCTCGACTCTCCGAACAAAGTGATGCTGAGCAAAAGGCTGTGCTGGAAAAGCTTGCTGCATTGGAGCAGCAGCTGCTCACAAAGTTGGAAAACGGCAGTACGCAGATGACTGCATACCACAATAGTGAGGCAGAAGCTCTGAGTACCCAGAATGAAACGCTAGAAACCAGCCTGACGAGCCATCTGGGAACGCTCAAGAATGACCTGTGTGGGAGCCTTGCGGAAAACACTGCCCAGCTTACAAGGCAGAATGATGCCGATCAAAAGGCTGTGCTGGAAAGCGTTGCAGCGCTGGAGCAGCAGCTGCTTACAGCATTGGGCGACAGTAGCACCCAGATGACGGAGTACCGCGATGATGCAAAGGCAGAGCTGGCAGAATACCAAAAGACGCAGCAGCAGTTCGCAGTGCAGAAATACAAGCTGCTGCTGGGCACCTCGCTGGCGTTTGGTATCGTGAATTTTCTGGGCATCGCGCTCCTTCTGTACCTCAACTTTATGCCCTGAGCAGATACTGATGCGTTTTTGATAATGCTTTACAAGTCCACTGCACTTTCAGGTTATTACAATCACGGTCGATTGCACATACAATACAAGTATCACTTCACTGAACGGAGGGTACTTGTATTATGGTGGACTACGCCGACATCGGAAAACGCATCCGTGCCTGCCGCCTTGCAAAGGGCATGACGCAGGAGCAGCTGGCCAATGAGGTCGGCGTGGTGGTCACGCACATCAGCCATATTGAGACAGGCAACTCCGTGCCCAGTCTGAAAACGCTGATCGACATCATCAACGCGCTGGACTGCTCGGCGGACGAACTGCTGTGCATTGAGATCAAAAAAGCAAAGCCGGTGTTCGACAGCTGGATGAGCGAACAGCTTGCAGATTGCTCTGCCGATGAGGCAAAGATCATCAAAGAAACAGTGATTGGTCTGAAAAAATCGCTCCGGAAGGTGTACGGAAAGTCCTCTAAATACAGATATGACTAAAACTTCAAAAACTGAATGCCAGTTGATCGGTGTTGAGCGCCTGAAAAAAGAACCCATAAAGTAAACGAACCGCCTCGGTTTCCGTTGCAGGAAGCCGGGGCGGTTTTTCTGTGCAAAGCCATATAGAAAAATCCGAATGGAAGTTTGCCGGATGGACAATATTGGTGTCCAATCAACGCTTTATAATAAAAGCATCAAAATGATTCATTGGAATCATTCCGAACGGAAAAGGTTACGCATCCATTGAGATGGGAGAAAACATCATGAAAGAATTATTTGAAATCTATGATGGCAGTGCAGAAGCTAAAAAAGCCAAAGGAAAATCCAAAAATCTGAGCGGCTTTCATCCGCTGTTTACCGCAGCTGCGCGCAGAAGCATTGCGCTGGATTCCTTAAAGATCTGGCTGCTGCTGGGGTTCGTTGTGGGCGTGGTGACAGGTGTTGCAACTGGTGCCGGAGCAGTGTCGGTTCTTTTGGGGCTTCTGATCGCCGCAGTGATCTATTTTGGCTTCCGGGATGATGTCTATAAAAAAGTCTATGGCCCGGAGCATGACAGAGGCCAGCTGCCTTTGCCGGAAGGAATGAGCTGGGAAGAAGCTGTAGACCGCATCCGCCGCGGATTTGCCAACCCGGACGTTGAACAGGTTACGGATACTGCGGATGCCGTGACCTTTTAGACTCACTTCCCTCTGCCTTTGCAAAAAACTCGGAAAGCGTGATCTGAAAAGCATCGCAGATCTTCACATGCGAGGGAATGGACGGGATCGCAAAGGTCTAAAGTCCCCAAGCGTCCAACTTACAACAAAAATGAGACAGGCGACCCACCTTTCGGGAAGCCTGTCTCATTTTTCTGTTGGGGGCTATTTGCATTGCTGAGCAACAGCCCGGTTTGGAAACTCAGTGATCGAAGGAGAACGGGGGATCACTTAAAGGCTGATATCCTTTCCGCCATTGAGCTTGCTGAAGGCCAGCAGGGAAATGACGGTCAGGATGGTCATGATGGTGGACAATGCGGCGGCAGTGCCGTAGTTGCCGCGGATGACCTCGGTATAGATCGCTACCGTCAGGGTCTTGGTCTTGCCGGTATACAGGATGATTGCGGTAGACAGTTCACTGATCATGGTGACCCAGCTCAGGATAGCACCAGAGATGATGCCGGAAGCCATCATGGGAACCGTGATACGGAAGAATGCCTTCATCTTGGAAGCGCCCAGCGAGATAGCAGCTTCCTCAATGCTCATGGGGATCTGCTGCAGGATAGCCACCGACGAGCGGATGGTATAGGGCAGACGCCGGATGATGAGGGCTACTACCATGATGAGCATGGTGCCGCTGATGAGGAGCGGGGGCTTATTGAAGCCGATGAGCAGCGCAATGCCAAGGACCGTGCCGGGCACGATGTAGGGGATCATCGAGAGGACGTCCACCACGTTGGTCAGGGCATTGCGGCGGCGCACCACCAGATAAGCGATGAGAACAGCCAGCAGCACGATGACGACCAGTGCCAGCAGGGGGATGATGATGGTATTCTGAATGCTGCGGCCCAGCTTGCCGATGGCGGTCTGGTAGCTCTGCAGCGAGTAGCCGTCCACAAAGATCTTACCCTGCGTGTTCTTGAACGAGGTGTAGATGACGTAGGCCTGCGGCATGATGGCGATGCCCACTACAAGGTAGACGACCAGATGCACCAGAGCGTTGATGCCCTTGCGGGCCTCCCGCTCCTCCACGGGGTGCATACTGTTCAGAGCGAAGGCGTTCTTGTTGGAAACGTACTTCTGGACGAGGAACACCAGCGTGGTGACGACGATAGCGATGACGGCGATAGCGGCTGCAAAGCCGTCGCTGCCGCCCACCTCGTTGATGAACTCAGTGTAAAGGACAACAGGGAAGGTACGGTAGCCCTCACCGATCAGCATCGGGGTGCCGAAGTCTGCAAAGGATCGCATGAACACCAGCAGAGCCGCAGCCAGCAGGGTGGGCATGATCAGGGGTACGACCACTTTGAAGAAGCAGGCAATGCCAGAACATCCGAGGTTCTCAGCCGCCTCGATGAGGGAGTTGTCGATATTCTTCAATGCACCCTTGGCGTAGAGGAACACCAGCGGGAACAGCTGGAGCGTCATGACCAGCACGATGCCGCCGAAGCCGTAGATGTCCGGGATGGCGATGCCGAGGTTTTTGAAGAAGGCGGTGATGACACCGCTGCGACCCAGCAGCAGGATCCATGAGTAGGCACCGATGAAGGGAGCCGACATAGATGCCACCACAATGAGGATATTCAGCACCGACTTGCCTTTGATCTTAAAGATCGTGAACAGGTATGCCAGTGGGGTGCCAATGGCGATGGAGAGCACCGTCGCTGTGATGGACACCTTGAAGCTGTTGATCAGGGTATCGAAATAGTAGCTCTTGGAAAAGAACTTCGTGAAATAAGCCAGCGTGAAACCGCCGGTGTCGGGGTCCAGCACAGACTGGCGGATCAGGTATGCCATCGGGTAAAGCAGGAACAGTGCATAAAGTGCGATGGTCCCCAGCGTAATGGCTCCCCAGACATCAAGACGGAACTTATTATTGTTTTTCATAAGCGTCGCTCCTGATGAGATTGGTACCACCGTCCTTGGTAAAGACGTTGATCTTCTCTTTCTTGACCTTCAGCAGCACCTTCTCGCCCTTCTTGAGACCCTCGCCAATGGAGGACTCCTCTACGATCTCCACCGAGTCGCCCTGATCGGTGTCAATGGTGTAGTGGGTGTTGAGACCGAGGTAGGTGCATTCCTGCACGGTGCCGTGGATGCCATCGGTGCCGTCCTTGCAGATAATGAACTCCTCCGGGCGGATGGAACAGCGCACATCCTGCTCGGCAGCCTTGTCCAAAGCGTCGATGTGCTCATGGTAGCCGTCGGCAAAGGTGATGATGCCGTCCTTGACGTGGGCATTCACGATGTTGGTGCGGCCGATAAAGGTGGCAACGAAGACATTCTTCGGGCGCTGGTAGATGTCGCGGGGAGTGCCAACGTGCTGGATGACGCCGTCCTTCATAACGGCGATACGGTCGCTGATGGCCATTGCCTCTTCCTGATCGTGGGTGACGTACACGGTGGTGATGCCAACGCTCTTCTGGGTGTGGCGGATGACGCTGCGCATCTCGACACGGAGCTTTGCGTCCAGATTGGAAAGCGGCTCGTCCATCAGCAGCACATCCGGCGAGATGACCAGTGCGCGAGCCAGTGCGATACGCTGCTGCTGACCGCCGGAAAGCTGGTTGGGCATCCGGTCGGCATACTGCATGATCTGCATCAGGTTCAGAAACTCATCCGTCCGCTTCTTGATCTCGGCCTTGTCCACCTTGCGGTTTTTCAGACCGAATGCCACATTGTCCCGGACGGAGAGGTTCGGGAAGATGGCATAGTTCTGGAACACCATGCCGATGTTGCGCTTGCTGGGGTCCATATCGTTGATGCGCTTCTCGTTGAAGAAGATGTCGCCGCCCTCAATGGAGTTGAAGCCTGCGATCATACGGAGAAGGGTGGTCTTGCCGCAGCCGGAGGGACCCAGCAGGGTGAACAGCTCACCATCTCCGATCTCCAGATTCAGGTCCGGGATGACCGTATTATTCCCGTAGCGCTTTACTGCGTCTTTGACTGATATTCTGCTCATACTAGCCTCCTGCTGCCCTTTGAATTACTTGCTCTGCAGATCGGTGAAGATCTCAGTGTACTTGTCCACCAGCTCTGCCTTGTGGGCGCTGACGTAGGGAATGTCCTCTTCGATGACATTGATGTCTGCCATCGGGGTCATGGCATCGTTGGTGGCAGCGTCCTTCATAACAGGACGGTTGGTCAGGGTGCTACCCCAGATGTTCTGTACTTCCTCGCTCAGGATGAAGTCAATGAACAGCTTGGCATTGTCCATGTTCTTTGCGCCCTTGATGATGGTGGCAGAAGCAGGAAGGAAGACAGTACCTTCCTTCATGTAAACGATCTTGACAGGTGCGCCGTCCAGAACCAGCTGAGCACAGGGATCCTCATAGGACAGACCCACCACATACTCGCCATCGGCAACTCCCTTGTAAACGCCGCTGGAGCTTTCGCAGATCTTGCCGTCCACATTCTCAAACAGGTCGTGGACGTACTGCCATGCCTTATCGTCCTCGTAGCCGCCCATTGCAAGCAGCATATTGGTCAGGTGTGCGAAAGCGGAAGAGGAGTTGGCGGGGTCGGCAGTGGCGATCTTGCCCTTCAGGGCCGGGTTCAGCAGATCTTCGTAGCCCTCGATCTTGATGTCACCGATGAGGTCGGTGTTGACAATGAGGACGCTGCCGTCCAGCACATTGCCGGTGATGAAGCCGCACTTGTTCTTGTAGGCGTCGATGACGTTTGCATCGTTGGCGGAAACATACGGCTCCCACAGGTCCTCGTTGGTGTACATCTGCGACCAGGAGCCGCCGAACAGGACATCTGCGTAGGGATCGTTCTTTTCGGACTGGATACGCTTGACCAGTTCGCCGGTGCCGGCCTGGATCAGCTCGACATTGACGCCGTATTTCTCCTCAAACAGAGGAATGGTGGCGTTCAGCAGGCCCTCAGAGTTGGGCGAGTAGATCACGAGGTCGCCGCCGCCCTGTGCAGCAGAACCAGAAGCGGCAGTGGAAGCAGCGGTAGAACCGGCAGAAGAGGTGCTGGCGGAGGAGCCGCCGCAAGCGCTCAGAGCAGCAGAAGCTGCGATAACACCGGTAGCCATCAGGAACGAACGACGAGAAATCTTTTTCATAGTAAAAACCTCCATTTTTTACCTGAAACCTTTCGATAGTCCCATTTTAATGCTTCTAGCACAAAAATAATACTCAAATTGCAGAACAAATGGAAAAAATACCGAACGGCGGCTGTTCGGTATTTTTTCATAGACACTTATTTCAAGGTGCTCTGGTACTCCCGCACCGAGCAGCCTATGTATTTTTTGAAAACGTGGTTAAAATATTTGTACTCACCAATGCCGCACTCCCAGCCGATTTGGGAGATGGGCAGTTTTCCCTTCCGGATGAGTTCCAGAGCGTTCTGAATACGGCAGCGGTTGAGGTAGTCAATGACCGTTGTGCCAAGCTCTTTCTGAAACTTCTGGTTGATGTACCGTTCCGAGTAGTGGAACTGTTCCTGAAGGTCAGCAAGTGTTATCTTGCTCCGGTAATTCTCTTTCAGATAGGCTACGATGCGCAGCACCAGCGGGTCAGTGACCTTATCTTCGCTTAATGGCGGCAGAGCTGTCCGGCTGCGGACGGCCTCTGCCTTGTCCTCCCGCTGTTGGAGGTACTGGTTATCCCCCGCAAGGCGGACAGCCTTCTCCAGCGCAGTACGCATCTCGTCCATGTCGAGAGGCTTGAGCACATAATCCGATACGCCGTTCCGGATAGCCTGCTGGGCGTACTCAAACTCCGAGTAGCCTGTCAGGATGATGGCGATATAGTTGAATTTCTCCCGGGTGTCGGCGATCATCTCAAGACCGTTTTTTACCGGCATGGTAATGTCGGTAATGACGATGTCAGGCTGCAGTTCAGCGATCTTTTCTTCACCTGCTGCCCCATTCTCTGCCTCGCCCACCACCGAGCAGCCGCACTCCTCCCACGGTACCGAGTAGCGAATGCCCTTGCGGATGATCTCTTCATCTTCTACAAGCAGAACGCGATACATGGTTTACATTCCTCCCAGCCGGAGCTTGAGTTTCACCGTGAAGCCTTCGCCCTCGGTGCTGTCGATGGTCAGTCCGCTGTCACCGCCGTAGCCCAGCCAGATGCGGCGGTTGATGTTCTGCAGACCATTGTGCTCGATGTTCACTTCATCCGAGCGCAGGATGTCTCGCAGCTGTTCCAGCATGGTCTCGTCCACGCCTCCGCCGTTGTCCTCTACCGTGAAATAGAGCGCATCCTCCCCCAGCCAGCCCCGTACCCTTATATGGATGCGTGGCTTCTTCTGGAATCCATATTTGATGCTGTTTTCCAGCAAGGGCTGTAAAAGCAGCTTCGGGATGATGAACTCCATGCAGGCGTCGTCGATGTCGATCTCGTAGGAGAAATTCGCACCGAAGCGGGTGGACTGGATCACAAGGTAATCCTGCAGATATTTCAGATCATCTTTAACAGTGACATTGTGCTTTGTGTTGTTGATGCTGTAGCGCAGGATGCCGATAAACCGCCCGATCAGCTGCTGGGCTCGCTGGGGGTCTGTCGGGATAAGATAGCGGATATTGTCCAGCGTGTTATAAATAAAGTGGGGATTGATCTGTGCCTGAAGATTCTGCATCTCCATCCGGTTGTTCACTTCGGCAAGAGCGATGTTGCGCTGGCTCAGCTCCTGAATGCTGCGGACCATCTTGTTGACCTGACGGGCGATCTCCTCGATCTCATCGCCGGTGTCGATCTCGATGATGTGATCAGGGTCCTCCTTGCGGATGATGCGGATCTGCCGCACGAGGGTGTCCACCGACTTTACCATCTGCTCAGTCATAGCGTGCATGATACGGGCGAACATTGCTGCCCAGCTCAGCCCCAGCAGTACGATCAGGAGCAGACCCACCAAGAGATAACTGTAATTCGTGGGGGAGTAGATGAAGGAGTAAGCCAACACCGTGCCGTTTTCCAGCGAGCGGCTGCTGCGCAGATAGCGGTTCCCGTTCACTCGCACATACTGCGCCGCATCGGCGGGCAGATACTTGTTAGCGTTCTTCTGGGAGAGGAAGGAGGAGTTTGAACAGGCGATGACATCACCGTTGGATTTGGTGAGGATAGCATCGTACTGGTACTGGCCGAACAGTTTTGTCCAGTCGTTCTCATTCAGATAAACTGCCGCAGCACCCTGATATTCGCCATCCCGGTAGAGCGGATGGATCATAACGTATTCTGAGCTGTTGGCTCGGAAGTGGTAGACCGTGGTGTAGACGGCCCGCATAAGATGGCAGGCGTTGTCCACGGCGATGCAGTTGAATTCCTGCCGGTGGAGATTCATCTCTCCCTCCGGAAAGGTCGTGAACCGAACATTTCCCCTGGAGTCGGTAAGGATGAGCTGTATCTCCACAAGAGCCGAGACGTTGTAATGGCTGATAAGATAACGCAGGTTGTCCTGATCCTTCCGCAGCTCGGAGAGGAACAGCTCGGTGTGTCCGGCGTCCAGCAGAAAGGCGGACGTGTTATCGTACACCTCATGGAAGGTGGAGGCGACGCTCTCCAGATGGTCTTCCCGCCGGGCGTTCTGGTTGAGAGCATTCACAACAGCGATCGCAATGCAGAACAAAAGACATCCCAGCAGCAGGCTTGAGATCAGCTTACGGGAGACGCTCTGCTCCAGCTCCTGCTGAAAGCGGCTCTTTTTGTAGGTGCGATCGCGGTGACGATGATCCATATTTTTTTCGCTCCTGCTCTTCGACAAACTTTGCCATACGTCGATTATAATGCCTTGGATCAGATGAGTCAACGGGCGTGCTGCGGTCATTTTTATTGCATAACACAAAAAACTGCCCGGAACGATAGGAGAAGGTCGTTCCGGGCGATTTTAGCAGGAGGAATCTGTTACCGTGGATGTCAAATCAGATGAGACGATCAGACGTTCTCATTCAGGAATGCCTGCATCGCCAGCTCCTGCGAGATGGTTACGCCTGAATGTGTTCTCAGCAAAAGATTCTATCGAACCATTCTCTTTTTCATTCATGCCGCAATTTTTTCAGCGTTTCAAACGTATCTAAATTAAAGTGGTATATCATCTTCCTTTTCACACATCTTTGCCGTTTTCAGACAGGAGGTTGCTTTTATGAAAGTATCTGCCGACTATCGTATGCTCGCTCTCGATGCCCTGCGCGGAAAATGGAAAACTGCTGTTTTGACAGGGATTGCCGCCAGTGCGCTCGGTGCTACCATTGTGAGCAGTTCCAACAGTGCCGTATCCAATTCCAATCAGGCAAAGGACATCCATTTTGAACTGTTCTCCCAGCCCAACGGCGGTCGGCTGCTTGCTGTTTTGCTTGTCGGCATTGGTCTGTGGGCGATCCTCCAACTGATCGTGGGCGGTGCAGTTCAACTGGGATATGCTCGTTTTAATCTGAACCTTGTAGATGGAAAGGATGCGGCCATCTCGGATCTGTTCTCTCAGAAAGACCGTCTGTGGGATGGCTTCTGCATGAACTTCCTGCAGGGTCTGTACATCGCTCTCTGGTCGCTGCTGTTGGTGATTCCGGGAATCGTGAAAACATACAGCTATGCGATGACACCTTACATCATGTCCGAACATCCTTCGCTGACCGCAAATGAAGCGATCACAGAATCCCGGCGGATCATGAATGGCAACAAATGGCGGCTGTTCTGTCTGGATTTCAGCTTCATTGGCTGGGAGCTGCTCTGTGCGCTGCCACTGTATGCCGGGTATTTTCTGATTCTCAGATATTTCTCCGGTTCAGAGGCTATGGCGATTTCTCTTGTTCTTCTTCTGACAATTCCATTAAGCATTGGCTTTTTCTTCGTGCGCCCCTATGAGGAAGCTGCATGGGCCACTTTCTACCGCGATATTACCGCAGCACCTGCCGAACCGGATGAAGCATCTTGATTTTTATACTATTTCTCAGGTGTGACTGGATTTTCGAGGTAATCTGCGTATGGAGAAGAAGCCTGACCGTTCCGAAATAATTACAATGACCCTCTTGTTTGCTTTAACGCTGGTGCTTACGGTATTAAAAGTGACGAGAACGTTTTCACTGCCTTGGTTGTGGGTGCTGGGTCCGCTTTGGCTTGGCACATATCGGTACCGTGATTAGGACTGCTTGCGCTGGGAGATCTCTCCCAGCGTTTTTTCATTCCTCTGAGATGCCGAGATCTGACTGCTCCAGAATTGTGCTTTTGGCAGTACATGGAAAAGAACTTTTTACAGCATTTTCACGGTCATAGCCTCGCTGGTGAGGCCCTGCGCGGTGTTGCTGTGGGCAGGGTCATCCAGCATATACCGCAGCACCAGAACTTCGCCTACATAGAGGAATGCTGCCTTGATGGGGATGCTGCCGGAGTCCAGCGGGCTTTCCTGTGCGCCGCAGAGAAGGACGACATCGGCGAGCAATGCGCCGGGGGAGTCCTCGTAATGGGTCAACAGGATGATTTTTGCCCCGGCGGCCTTGGCGGTGCGCAGTGTCTCCATCATGTCGCGGGTCGCGCCGGAGTAGGAGACGAAGAGCACAACGTCGGCCTCGTTCATCAGACTGGCAGTCAGCAGCTGTAAATGGCTGTCGCCTGCGGTGCGGAACTTGGTGGAAAGGCTGGCGAAGCGGGCGCAGATGTCGTTTGCCAGGAGCATACTGCCGCCCTGTCCGAGGCAGAACACCTGCCGGGCCTCCTGCATCAGGTGTACGGCCTCATCCACGGCCTCGGCAGAGAGGGCGTTCTGGGTGCCGTTGATGGCGGTGAGGAAACGGGCGTATGCGTGCTCGCAAAGTTCTGCGGTGGTGGCACCGGGCTGCAGCTCCCTCTGGCTGGAGGGTGTGCCGGTGGCGTTGGCCTGCGCCAGCGCAATGCGCATCTCATGGTAGCCGTCGAACCCCAAAGCCCGGCAGAACCGGAACACTGTCGCCTCCGCGACGTTGCACTCCCGGGCCAGCGAGGAAATGGAGAGATACTGCGCTTCGTCCGCATGCTGCAGCAGGTAGTCAGCGACCGCGTGGCCGGATCTGGTCAGCTGGTCCTGTCGTTGATGCAGCAATTCCCAAAAATTTGTACCCATGGTCAAGCTCCTTCGAGCGGGCCGCAAGGCCCGCACTATTCCTTATACCTTCTTTTGCCCCCTTCCGCTGCACAGGGAAGGGGGAATCTTTATAAAAAGTATAAAAGAAGTCTGGCCGCTTGACAAGTGTGCCTTTCGCCATAATTCGGAAGAAAAAGCTGTGCAGAGCATCTAAAAAACGAGGAAAAGTAGGACTTATTGCTGAAAATAAATTTCAAAACTGCGGCAAGAAGAACGAAAATGATTTTCAAACCGAAAATGACAAACTACGCAGAAATGATTACAAAACGGCTACAACTGGCGGCAAAACTAGTGAAAGTGGCCAAAATCCGGCTGGTATCCCAGATATTTGTGCGGAATATACAAGAAAACTTTCTGAAAATTGTGTATGCGACCGATGGACAAAATGAAAGAAGTTTTCTATAATAAGGCCAACAAGAGCGGTCAGGGATGAAGGACCGCCGATATGATGATAGGTAAGGAGAACTTATTATGAAGAACGCCATTTCTCGTCGCTCCTTCTTGAAGGCCGTTGGTATTATGAGCGCAGCGGGTGCGCTGGCTGCCTGCGGCGGCAAGTCCGCTTCTACCAGCACGGCAGCTTCTACTGCTGCTTCCACTGCCGCTTCCGGCTCTGCATCCGGCGCAAGCATCAAGCTGTGGACATACCCCATCGGCGGCTGGGGCAAGGACGAGACCGTGCAGGAGCTCATCGCCAGCTTCAACGCAAAGTATCCTGACATTAAAGTGGCCGTTGAGTATCTGGACTACACCAACGGCGATGACCAGGTGAACACCGCCATCGAGGGCGGCAGCGCACCCGACCTCATCATGGAAGGCCCCGAGCGTCTGGTGGCCAACTGGGGCGCAAAGGGTGTCATGGCTCCGCTGAACGATTTGTGGACCGACGACGCCAAGAAGGACATTTACGAGTCCGTCAACTCCGCCTGCCACAACGACAAGGGCGACTACTACGAGTACCCCCTGTGCATGACCGCACACTGCATGGCCGTCAACATGACCAAGGTCAAGGAAGTGGGCGCTGACAAGTATCTCGACACCGATAAGCACACCTGGAGCACCGAAGGCTTCCTGAACACCGTTGACGCTCTGTACAAGGGCGGCTACGAGAACGTGGCAGCCGTCTACTGCGGCGGTCAGGGCGGCGACCAGGGTACCCGCGCTATTATCAATAATATGTACGGCGGCACCTTCACCGACGACGCTCACACCAAGTACACTGCAGACTCTGCCGAGAACATCAAGGCCATTCAGACCCTGTACGACACCGATGGCATCAACTTCGACGCTTCCATCGCCGGCGGCGACGAGATCACTCTGTTCCGCAACGGCACCCTGCAGATGGCTTTCTGCTGGAACATCGCTCAGCAGCTCAACAGCGACAACAACGACGCCGGCCTGACCAACAGCGGCGACGAGATCATGCCCATGGCATTCCCGACTGCAAGCGGCGACCCGAAGCTCTGCGGCGGCATCTGGGGCTTTGGCGTCTTCGACAATGGCGATGAGGCCAAGGTCAAGGCAGCCAAGACCTTCATTGAGTTCATCGCTGCTGACCCTGATCAGGTGAAGGACAGCGTCCTGGCTTCCACCTACTTCCCGGTCCGCGCCAGCGTGGGCGACATCTACGCCGACAATGCCATCATGAGCGAGTACACCAAGTTCATGGCCTATCTGGGCGACTACTACCAGATCACTCCGGGCTGGGCAACTGCCCGCACCGAGTGGTGGAACATGCTCCAGCGTGTAGGCACTGGCGAAGACGTTGCCACTTCCGTTGCAACCTTTGTCCAGAACGCCAACGCAGCCGCAGCCGCCGAAGCCTGAGCTTTTCCGCCTGAGGGCAAATAAGTAATGACTGCCCCTCCCTCGAACATCCCGGCGAGGGAGGGGCATTTTGTGTAAGACAAGCACCCAATCAGAACGAAAGGTCTGGTGATTTCTTTGGCTGCAAAGACTGCAAGCATCAAAGAGCCGAAGCGCAGCAGCGCACTGGTTCGGCAGGAGACCATCGCTTCCTACCTGTTCCTTCTGCCCAGCCTCATCTTTTTTCTCGGCTTCGTCATTTACCCCATGATACTCTGCGTGGTCACGAGCTTTTTTGACTCGACCATGAACCGTGCCGACGTCTTTGTGGGTCTTGCCAACTACGCAGAGCTGTTCGCAGACCCCATCTTCATCGGCGCTTTGCGCAACACCTTCATCATCGTGGTCGTCTCGGTGCCTGTGACCTGTGCGTTCTCGCTGTGGGTCAGCTCGGCCATCGTCGATCTGCCCGAGTGGACCACCAGCCTCTTCCGCTGCGTGTTCTACCTGCCGGTCGTCACCGGCTCGGTGGCTGTCACCGTCGTGTGGAAGTGGATGTACAACAACTACTACGGCATCTTCAACTATCTGGGCAAGGCTGTGGGCCTCATCGACAAGAACATCAACTGGCTGGGCGATGAAAAATACGCTCTGGGCTGCATCATCCTCATCCTGCTCACTACTTCTGTCGGCCAGCCTATCGTGCTGTACGTTTCCGCACTGGGCAACGTAGACCAGTCCATTGTGGAAGCCGCTGAAGTGGACGGTGCCACCGATTTCCAGTGCTTCTGGCGCATCAAGTGGCCCGCCATCATGCCCACCACCCTGTACATCCTGGTCATCACTACCATCAACTCCTTCCAGTGCTTCGCACTGATCCAGCTGCTGACCTCCGGCGGCCCCAACCACAGCACCGATACCATCATGTACTACATCTACTACACTGCATTCAAGCTCTACCGCTATGGTTACGGCAACGCAATGGGCGTTGTGCTGGCCGTTATCATCGCCATCCTGTCGGCTGTCCAGTTCAAGTTTGGCAGTCAGGATCATTAAAGGAGGTGCCGGGCAATGACTGCAACTGCAAAAAAACAGAAACCGTTGAAGCGTCACCCCAGCAAGCTGAAGAAGATGAGCGCTTACATGATACTGACCCTCATCCTTATCAGCATCGTGGCCGTGCTGTTCGCGTTCCCGCTCTACTGGATCATCACCGGTTCCTTCAAGACCGGCGCGGCCATCAACTCCACGACCCCCGAGTGGTGGCCCAGCCAGTGGGTGCTGACCAACTACCAGAAACTTTTCGCAGGCAAGAGCGCACCCCTGTGGCAGCTGGCCGTGCCCTTCAGCCACTCTTTCAGCGCGGATGGAGAGCCGATCTATTTCTCCGTCGGCCCGACTGCTCCGGCCGCGCTGCGCTGGATGATCAATACCGTGTTCATGGCCGTTATGTCCATGATCCTCACCTGCATCACCGCCGCAATGGCAGGCTATGCGCTGGCAAAAAAGCGCTTTGTCGGCCGCAAGCTGCTCTTCACCCTCATCGTCTGCGCAATGGCCCTGCCCAAACAGGTCATCCTCATCCCGCTGCTGCGTGAGATGAGCGCACTGAACCTTTACAATACCATCTGGGCCGTCATTTTCCCCATCGTGGGCTGGCCCTTCGGCGTCTTTTTGATGAAGCAGTTCAGTGAGGGCATCCCCACCGAGATGCTGGAAGCGGCCCGTATCGACGGTGCCAGCGAGGCGCGCACCTTCGTCAGCGTCGTGCTCCCGATGGTCAAGCCGGGCATCGGCGCGCTGGCCATCTTTACCTTCATCAACAGCTGGAACGATTACTTCATGCAGCTCATCATGCTGTCCAGCACCAGCAACCTGACGATCTCGCTGGGCATCGCAAAGCTGCAGGCGGAGAACAGTACCGACTTCGGCCTTATCATGGCAGGTGCCGCTCTGGCCGCTGTGCCGATCATCATCATCTTCCTTATCTTCCAGAAGTACTTCACCAAGGGCATCGCAATGGGTGCTGTCAAGGGCTAAAATCCCGACCGCCGCCTGCGGCGGAAACAGGGAGGGATTTTTGGCGCCGCGGTCAGCAGGATGCGAGGCCCGCCCAAGGGCCGAAGCAGACGCTGGGTACCGCAAGAGGGCGCTGCTGCCGTTTCCCGAACGGAGAGCGTGTAGGGCTTGAAGATTCAGGAAACAGGGAGGGATTTTTGGCGCCGCGGTCAGCAGGACGCGAGGCCCGCCCAAGGGCCGAAGCAGACGCTGGGAACCGCAAGAGGGCGCTGCTGCCGTTTCCCGAACGGAGAGCGTGCAGGGCTTGAATCATCAGAAAGGACATGGACAAATGAAAGACATTACCAAGTATCAGGGCGTTATCCCGGCCTTCTATGCCTGCTACGACGCAGAGGGCAATATCTCCACCGAGGGCGTCAAGGCACTGACCCGCCATCTGATCGCAAAGGGCGTCAAGGGCGTGTATGTGGGCGGCTCCTCCGGTGAGTGCATCTATCAGCACGTCGATGAGCGCAAGGCCGTGCTGGAAGCCGTCATGAGTGAAGCCAAAGGCAAACTGACCGTCATCGCACACGTCGGCTGCAACAACACCGCCGACAGCGTCGAGCTGGCCCGCCACGCCGAGAGCGTGGGCGTGGATGCCATTGCATCGATCCCGCCCATCTACTTCCATCTGCCGGAGTATGCCATCGCCAAATATTGGAACGAGATGTCGGCGGCGGCTCCCAACACCGAGTTCGTCATCTACAACATCCCCCAGCTGGCCGGCACCGGCCTGACCATGAGCCTGCTGCGCGAAATGCTCAAGAACCCCAACGTCGTTGCCGTCAAGAACAGCTCCATGCCCACCCAGGACATCCAGATGTTCAAGGATGCCGGCATTGCCGCCCGTGGAGAGGGCAATTTCGTGGTCTTCAACGGCCCGGATGAGCAGTTCGTCTCCGGCCGCGTCATCGGCGCGGACGGCGGCATCGGCGGCACCTATGCCGTCATGCCGGAGCTGTATCTTGCCATGAACGAGCACATCAACAAGGGTGAGATCGAAGCTGCCCGCGCGATCCAGTACGACGCAGACCGCATCATTTATAAGATGTGCGAAGCCCACGGCAACCTCTACGCAGTGCAGAAGGAGATCCTGCGCCGGATGTACGGCCTTGAGCTGGGCGGTGTCCGCGAGCCGATGCCCGGCCTCATCCCGGAAGATGAGCCCATCGTCGCCGAAGCACAGGCCATGATCGAAGCTGCCATCGCAAAACTCTGAAAAATCAAAAAGCGCCCCCTCTCCGTCTCTCAATGAGGGGGAGAGGGCAGGCGCTCTTTGTGCTTCTGTTAAAAAAACACTTGGTTAGGAGAAAATCAACATGATCTGCGACGCACTGGAGCACCTGAACCGTTATCGCGGGCTCCACCGGAATCTTGACAACGCCATCGACTATCTTACCGCCTACCATGTGGCCCACGATTTGAGCGATCTGCCGCTGGGCCGCACTGAGGTGGACGGCGAGAACGTCTTCATCAACGTGATGGAGGCCGATCTGAGCCCCGACAGCACCCGCCTCGAATACCACAAAAAGTACGCTGACCTTCAAATCGATTTGACCGGCGGCGAGGGCTGGGGCTATACGACTCTGCCCGGCGAAGAGGCAGGGGAGTTTACGGGAGATATTGGCTTCAGGACCAGTCCGGATGCCGTCAGCGGCACGCTGGGCGAGGGGCGGTTCGTCCTGTTTTTCCCCGGCGAGCTGCACAAGCCCGGCGTGGCACGCCCCGGCTGTGCTCATGTGCGCAAAGCGGTCATCAAAATCAGGATGGAGGATTGATGGATATGGAGAAAGAAACACTGTTTGAGCAGATCAAAGGCGGCCTCATAGTCTCCTGTCAGGCACTTGAGACGGAGCCTCTTTACACCAAAGAGGGTAGCGTCATGCCCCTGATGGCGAAAGCCGCCGCCATGAGCGGAGCTGTGGGCATCCGCGCCAACACCGTCCGTGACATCACCCAGATCAAACAGGTGGTGGACCTGCCGGTCATCGGCATCATCAAAAAGGATTACCCCGGCACCCCCATGTACATCACCGTCACCATGAAGGAAGTGGACGAGCTGGTGGCCTGCGGCGTGGACATCCTCGCCGTGCAGGGAACGGGTGCGCTGCGCCCCGACGGCTCTACTTCGGCCCAGTTCATCCGTGCCATCAAGGCGAAATATCCCGACCAGCTGCTCATGGCGGACTGCGACAATTTCGAGAACGCCATGCTCTGCGCCGAGGCCGGTGCTGATTTTGTGGGTACCACCATGCGCGGCTACACCCCCGAGACGCAGGGGATCAACGATATTGATTTTGAGTTTGTCCACAAGCTGGCCGCGGAATGCCCGGCGAAGATCATCGCCGAGGGTCATATCCATTACCCTGAGCAGGCTGTCAAGGCGCTGGAAGCCGGAGCTTTTGCCCTCGTCGTCGGCGGTGCCATCACCCGCCCGGCGGAGATCACCGCCCGCTTCACCGGTGCCATCAACGCCATGCACAAATGATACGGAGATACGACGATGAAACAGTATCTTGCCATTGATATTGGCGGCACTGCCGTCAAGCTGGGCATCGTGGACGAAGAGGGCCGTGTGCTCTCCAAAACGGAGCAGAGCGTCTGCTTCGATAACTACGAGACGCCCATCCTCACCACGGTGCTGTCTGCTGCCGAACAGTTCCTCAAGGAGCAGGCTGTTGGACCGCAGGGCCTTGCGGGCATCGGCGTTTCCGCCGCAGGACAGATCGACACCAGAAAGGGCATCGTGGCCGGGACCTGCGGCAGCCTGCCCAACTACATCGGAAGCCCCATTAAAGCGGAGCTGGAAGCGAAGTTCGGCCTGCCGACCACTGTCGCCAACGACGCCAACTGCATGACGCTGGGTGAAGTCTGGGTCGGCGGCGCGAAGGGCTACACGGACGTCATCGGCGTCACGCTGGGGACCGGCGTCGGCGGCGGCATCCTCACCGGAGGCCGCCTGCTGGAAGGTGCGCGGGGCCTCGGCGGTGAGCTGGGACACTTCCGCACCCACGCGCTGGATGGCGTGTTCTGCACCTGCGGCGCGTCGGGCTGCTGGGAGCGGTACGCCGCAACCACCGCTCTGGTGCGGGGCGCACAGCCCCGGAACCCGAAGTGGAAGGATGGCCGCGCTATCTTTGAGTCGGCCCATGCAGGCGACCCCACCATCCTGGCGCTTCTGGACGATTGGACGGATGAGATCGCCCAGGGCCTTGCGGGCATGGTGCATATCTTCAACCCGCAGCTCATCCTCATCGGCGGCGGCGTCAGCGCACAGCAGGAGCTGCTGATAGACCCCATCGCCAAGAAAGTGCGTGCCTCCGTGATGCCCGCTTTTGCGGAAGGACTGGAGATCCGCGCCGCCCAGCTCCACAACGACGCCGGCATGGTGGGCGCAGTCTACTATTTCCGCCAGTCGCGGGGCGAGATCTGAAAGGGGAAGAGACGATGAAAAAACATATCCTTTGTCTGGGCGACTCCAACACCCACGGCTACTGCGCCGACCCGGCGGACTGTGCCGACCACGGCATCCGCTTCAATGAGGACGAGCGCTGGACCTGCCGCCTGCAGACGGCGCTTGGCAGCGACTATCTCGTGACGGAAGAGGGCCTTTCGGGCCGGACGACCGTTTTCGTGGACCCCATCCATGAGTCGATGGACGCTCTGAGCGTGGCTTATTCGCTCCTCAAGAGCCATGAAGTCATCGATCTGCTCATCATCATGCTGGGTACCAACGACGTCAAAGAGCGGTTCAACGCCAATGCCGCCTGCATCGGCGCGGGGATGGAACGGCTGATCCTCAAGGCCAAGAGCGTGGACTGCTGGGGGACCAAGGCTCCCAACATCCTCGTCGTGGCCCCGCCCCGCATCGGCGATGGCTTCCATGATGCCGTCATGGGCGAGGGCTGTGTGGAAAAGTCGAAGGGTGTGGCTGAGCAGTTCCGTATCGTCGCGGAACGTCAGAACGTCCATTTCCTCAATGCTGCCGACTGCGAGTTCAATCAGGTGGACTTCATGCATCTGACCCGTAAGGGCCACGCACAGCTGGCGGATCTGCTGGCAAAGGAAGTGCCGACGCTTTTATAATAGAATAACGAGCCGTCCCGGCTTCCTGTTACGGAAACCGGGGCGGTTTTGCTGTTTTTGCAGATGGGAAGGAAGTGATTTCGAACTTCTCCGTTGCATTTCGCACCAAAGTATGTTTCAATAAAAAGCAGCAAATGGAATGGAACGGAGAAGGGAGAGACTGCGGGATGCTGAAAATTGCTGTCGTCGAAGACCAGCAGGAGGTGCGGGACGAGCTGTGCCGGTTCATCCGGCAGTACGCCGCCGAGAACAGCCTGCAGGTCGAGGTGCTGCCCATCGAGGATGGGGCCGTCATCGCGGAGCACTACGAGCCGGGGTATGACATCATCTTTATGGATGTGGAGATGCCGGGACTGGACGGCTTCGGCGCGGCGGAGAAGATACGGGCCGTGGACGCAGACGCCGTGCTGGTGTTCGTGACCAACATGGCGCAGTACGCCATCAAGGGCTACGAGGTGGACGCACTGGACTATGTCCTCAAGCCGGTGAACTACTACCAGTTCTGCACCAAGCTCTCCCGGGCTGTTCAGCGGGTACAGCGCCGCCGGGGCGGACAGGTCGTTTTACAGCTGGCCGGAGGCGGGATGCAGGTGCTCTCCACCGGCGACATCTACTATCTCGAGACCCATGACCGGCTGCTCTGGTATCACACCACCAAGGGTGAGTTTTCCGTCCGTGCCAGCCTTGCCAGCGCCGAAAAGCAGCTGGCGCAGTACCATTTCTCCCGCTGCAACCAGTGCTATCTGGTCAACCTGAAATATGTAAAGGCTGTGGAGAACGACTTTGTCCATGTCAACACCGACCACTTGGAGATCAGCCGCCGCCAGCGTGCGGCTTTCCTGACGGCGGTGGCGTCCTACATCGGAGGTGTGCTGTGAATCTTCTTGCACGCCATGTCATCTTCCGGGCATTGCTGCGGTGGACTGCTGCGGTGGCGTTCTGCATCCCGCTCAAGCACCGGCCTCACGCCCGCCTGCGGGCGCTGGGGATGCTGCTGCCGCTGCTGGGGCTGACCTATGTGCTCGACCCCGCGGCCCAGAGCACCAGCCTCCACGAGCTGCAATTCTCTCTGCTGACGCTCTATGTCGCGTTTTTCGTTCTGCTGGGCATGATGATATACGCCTGCGTTGAGATAGACAAAAAGAGTGCGCTCTACTGTGCCGTATGGAGCCTGCTGGCCTCCCAGACCGCTTACGAGTGCTGGCATCTGGTGGAGATCTTCTTCGAGTGGCGGGGAACGCCCCTCGACCTCAGAAGCCTGCCGGTCATGCTGGCACAGCTGGCCGCTGGTGCATTCTTTTATTTTGTTATCTGCACCACCCTCTCCCGGAAGATGTCTTATAAAGGAGTGTATAACATCGGCCCGCGCCAGCTGACCAGCGCCTTTTTCATCGGAATCCTCTTCATGTTCCAGGCTGCGCTGCTCAGCGGCGGGCAGGTGGTGGCGCTGGATCGCAGTCTCGTCATGACGATGTTTGTCGGGCAGTTTTACTTCCTGACCCTGCTCTACTTCCAGACCGAGGTGTTCAAGCTCTCGGCCATGCAGAAGGAGATGGACACCCTCAACCTTTTATATGAGCGCCAGCGGGAGCAGTATCAGGTGGCGCGGCAGAACGTCCAGATCATCAACAAGCGCTGCCACGAGCTGAAGCTTCAGATCGCCGCGCTCCGCCAGATGTCGAGCGCCCCGGCAGACCCGGAGCTGAAAGCCCACATCGACGAGGCCGAAAAGGCCGCTCAGCTCTACGACGCCAGCCGAAACACCGGCAATGAGGTGCTGGACGTGGTGCTCACGGAAAAGAGCCTGCTCTGCGAGTCCCGCCGCATCCAACTCAACGCGGTGACGGACGGCAGCTGTCTGAACTTTTTTGAGGCCAGCGACCTCTACGCCCTTTTTGCCAATATGCTGGACCACGCCATTGAAAGTGCAGTGAAGGTGCCGGAACCGGAGCGCCGCTGCATCGACCTGCTGGTCTGCACCCGGCAGAGCTTCGTGGTGGTGAACGTCATCAGCCCCGACCGCCCGGCGGAGTCTGCCGACACCCGTGCCGCCCACTACGCCGTCAAAGTGACCAACCGCATCGTTCAGAAGTATAAAGGTACCCTGACCACAGAGAGCCAGAACGGGTTCTTTGCGGTGAAGATCATTTTTCCGAGCGCCCGCTCGTAAAGGCTCTCCCTTTGGGAGAGCTGGCGCGTGAGCGCCTGAGAGGGCAAGGCCGCTGCCCGTGAGCATAGTGCGCAGCGATGCTCTCCCTCTGCCAAAGGCTTTTGCTCATCGCTGTATCGAGACTCTTTTACAACAGGCTTGCCCTCTCCGTCAATGCAAGCATTGCCACCTCTCCCAAAGGGAGAGGCTTTTTTGTTGTCCCGCAAGCTTTCATTTGACTCTCGTTGTATCCAACTGTTTGTGAGAGATGCACAAATATATCGGCTTCGATTTGTGAGAGCAAAACCGAATATCCACACCATTCGACCGATTATCGCAACGGCCTTGCGAAAGAAAAAGTCTTTGATAAAATAATAGCGAAAGACAGAAAAACGACCGCACAACAGAGAAAACGCTACAGATACACGGGAGGAAAACGAATGCGAAGCATCGCCAAGCTCATGCAGGACTGGCAGTTCACCGGGCCGGACGGCAAGACCACTCTGGTGGCGCTGCCCCACACTTGGAACGCAAAAGACGGCCAGGACGGCGGCAACGATTATTGGCGCGGCACCTGCACCTACAGCACCACCTTTGCCGCTCCGGCGTTCGACGCAGCTTCGCAGGAAGTCTGGCTGCAGTTCGAGGGCGTCAATTCCAGCGCCAAAGTTCTGCTGAACGGCAGGAACATCTGCACCCACGACGGCGGCTACTCCACCTTCCGTGTCCATGTCTCCGATCTGCTGGCAAAAGACAACCAGCTCACCGTCGAGGTGGACAACAGCATCAACGACCGCGTCTACCCCCAGAAGGCCGACTTTACATTCTACGGCGGCATCTACCGCGACATCAGCCTGATGGTGGTCAGCAAAAACCACATCGCGCTGGGCCACTTCGGCGACACCGGCGTCAAGATCACCCCCGCCCTCAAGGACGGCAAGGCTGACATCCGGGTCGAGACCATCGTGGAAGGCGAGGGCGCTGTCTCCGTCGAGCTGCAGGACGCAGCCGGCAGCATCGTGGCCAGGGCTGAGGGCGCAGACGCTCAGCTCCACCTGGACGCTCCCCACCTCTGGGACGGCGTGAAGGACCCCTACCTCTACACCTGTGTCGTCCGCCTGAGCAGCGACGGCACCGTGGTGGACGAAGTTTCCACCCGCGTGGGTCTGCGCACCTTCTCGGTGGACGCTAAGAAGGGCTTCTTCCTCAATGGCCGTCCCTATCCGCTCCACGGCGTCTCCCGCCATCAGGACCGTAAGGGCGTGGGCAACGCCATCACCCGCGAGATGCACGATGAGGATATGGCCCTCATCCGGGAGCTGGGTGCCAACACCGTCCGTCTGGCCCACTACCAGCACGACCAGTACTTCTACGACCTCTGTGACCGGTACGGCATGGTGGTCTGGGCTGAGATCCCCTACATCTCCGAGCACCTGCCCAATGGCCGCGCCAACACCATCAGCCAGATGAAGGAGCTCATCTATCAGAACTACAACCACCCCTGCATCGTCTGCTGGGGCGTCTCCAATGAGATCACCATCTCCACCAGGGACAAGGCCGACATGCTCGACAATCACCGCGAGCTGAACGACCTGTGCCACAAGATGGACTCCACCCGCCTGACCACGCTGGCCTGCTACGCCATGTGCGGCCCCTTCAACCCGGTGGCCCACATCACCGACCTCGTCAGCTGGAACCTCTACCTCGGCTGGTATGTGCCGGGCCTGTTCCTGAACGACCTGTGGATGGACTTCTTCCATCTGGTCTACCCGGGCCGTCCTCTGGGCTTCTCCGAGTACGGTGCCGAGGGTATGCCGAACCTCCACAGCTCGAAGCCCCGCCGCGGCGACCATACCGAAGAGTATCAGGCAAAGTATCACGAGTACATGCTCCGCTGCTTCGACCGGCATAAGTGGATGTGGGCGACCCACGTCTGGAATATGTTCGACTTTGCAGCCGACGCCCGCGACCAGGGCGGCGAGCCGGGCATGAACCATAAGGGCCTCGTCACCTTCGACCGGAAGACCCGGAAGGACAGCTTCTACCTCTACAAGGCATGGTGGAGCGACGAGAACTTTGTCCACATCTGCTCCAAGCGGTTCACCGACCGCACGGAGAGGGAGATGGAAGTGAAGGTCTACTCCAACCAGAAGTCCGTCGCCCTCTACGTCAACGGCGAGAAGGTCGGCGAGCAGACCGGTGAGCACGTCTTCAGCTTCCGTGTGCCGCTGACCGGCGAAATCGAAGTCAGGGCTGTGGCCGGTGACTGCACCGACACCGCTTCCTTCCGTCATGTGGACACCCCGGATCCCAGCTACAAGCTGGTCAAGACCAAGTCCAAGAGTGCAAACTGGGTCTGATCTGTGAAACATTCCGCCGACCGGCGGTTGTTATAGAAAAAAGGAGGAGAATCCGTGAAAAACACCAAACCGAAAGTACGGCTGTGGTCTGTTCTCACCGGCCTGACGGCGATCCTGACCGTCGCTGCCATCGTGGGCAACATCATCGCAAACCAGTACGCTACCACCCTCAACGTCGCTCTGAATGCATCTACCTATAAGATCATCCACGGCGAGAATACCGGCGATACCGAATACTTCAAGAAGGGCTTTGCTTCCGATGAGGAGCGCGAGGCTTACGAGGCCGAACTGTGCGCGACGGTCGAGGCCGAGGGCGCAGCTCTGCTGAAGAACGAGAACAATGCCCTGCCTCTGGCCAGCGGCGCTAAGGTCAGCCTGTTCGGCCACGGCTCTGTGGACCTGATGTACGGCGGCACCGGCTCCGGCTCTGTCGATACCAGCAAGGCACCCAACCTCAAGCAGGCTCTGGAAGCTCAGGGCATCACCATCAACCAGACTCTGTGGGACCTGTACAGCTCTGACTCCATGATGAGCAAGTACAGCCGCATGACCCCCGCTTCCATCTCCGATACTCTGGAGGCAAACACCCAGTACGCTGTCAACGAGGCTCCCTGGAGCGCTCTGTCCAGCGCTGAGTCCAGCTTTGCTGAGTACGGCGACGCTGCCATCGTGGTCCTCTCCCGCTCCGGCGGTGAGGGCGCAGACCTTCCCAGCGGCGAGAATGGCACCAGCGACAGCTGGATCTCCGGCCAGGAGGGCGACGGCAACTACCTCGCTCTGTCTGCGGAAGAGATCGAGCTGCTGCAGAACCTGAAGGCTCTGAAGGACAACGGTACCTTCAAGAACATCGTCGTCCTCATCAACAGCTCCAACGCCATCGAGCTGGACTTCCTCAACCCCGAGATCTGCGGTGAGGACTACGGCATCGACGCTGCGATGTGGATCGGCGACGTGGGCCAGACCGGCATCAACGGTGTGGGCCAGCTGCTGTCCGGCGCTGTCACCCCCTCCGGCTCTCTGGTCGATACCTATCTGTACGACAACATGGCAAACCCCGCTATGTACAACTTCTACACCCAGGCTTACCCCAACGCAGCAGAGTACAACCTGCTGACCGAGGGCGCTGACGTGCAGGGTATGTACAGTGTCTATCAGGAAGGCATCTACCTGGGCTACCGTTACTTCGAGACCCGTTACGAGGATGTCGTCATGGGTACCGCCAAGGCTGGCGACTACAACTGGGCGACCACCGTTGCTTACCCCTTCGGTTACGGCGACAGCTACACCACCTTCGCATACTCCAACTTCAACGTGACCGAGTCTGACGATGCCTTCACCGTCACCCTGAAGGTCACAAACACCGGCAAGACCTTCTCCGGCAAGGAGACCGTCCAGATCTACTTCCAGTCTCCCTACACCGCTTACGACAAGGCAAACGGCATCGAGAAGGCTGCTGCTGAGCTGTGCGGCTTCGCAAAGACCGACGTGCTGGCTCCCGGCGCTTCTGAGGACGTGACCATCACTGTCCCGAAGAGCGAGCTGCGCACCTACGACGCGAACAACGCCAAGACCTACATCGTGGACGCCGGTGACTACTACTTCACCGCTGCCACCGATTCCCACAACGCAGTCAACAACATCCTGGCTGCCAAGGGCTACACCGTCGAGAACACCAATGGCCGCATGACCGAGAACGGCAGCACCGACCTCGTCTGGAAGTGGACCAACGACACCCTCGACACCACCACCTTCTCCACCAGCGCAAATGGCACCGCCATCACCAACCTGTTTGACGAGTCCGACCCCAACAAGAGCAGCAATGCTCCCGGCAGTGTGACCTGGATGAGCCGCTCCGACTGGACCGGCACCATCCCCACCGCTCCCGCACAGCTGACCGCCAACGAGACTCTGGCTGCAAGCCTCGCCTTCACCAAGTACGACGGCTCTGAGGCCAACAGCGTCGAGATGCCCACTCTGGGCGCCAAGAACGGCCTGACCCTCGCTTCCATGATCGGCAAGGACTTCGATGATCCCGAGTGGGATACCCTGCTGGACCAGCTGACCTACAGCGAGATGGTCAACACCATCACCCTCGGCTTCCACAACACCGCAGCCGCTGCCTCCATCGGCAAGACTGCTACCAAGGACGAGAACGGCCCTCAGGGTCTGACCGCTGCCCTGACCGGTGGTGCATCCGCAATGTGCTACACCTCCGAGGACGTCATGGCTGCTACCTTCAATGTTGACCTCATCAACGAGGTCGGCCGGTGCATCGGCGAGGACTGCCTGGCCATGGGTTACTCCGGCCTGTACGGCCCCGGCATCAATATGCACCGCACCGCTTACTCCGGCCGTAACTTCGAGTACTACGCTGAGGACCCGTTCGTGGCTGGCACCATCTGCGCTGCTGAGGTGCAGGGCATCCAGTCCAAGGGTGTCTACGTCTACCTGAAGCACGTCGCCCTGAACGACTCCGAGACCAGCCGCCGCGGTGTCAACACCTGGCTGAACGAGCAGACCGCTCGTGAGATCTATCTGGAAGTCGCTGACAAGGCCATCACCGATGGCGGCGCCTGGAGCGTCATGACCGGCTTCAACCGCTGGGGTGCTACCTGGTGCGGCGCGAACGCCAACCTGCTGACCGGCTTCCTGCGCGGCGAGCTGGGTATGCGCGGCATGTGCATCACCGACTTCTCCGGTTCCAGCCAGTACATGGACCTGGTGGACGGCCTCATCGCCGGCTCCGACATCTGGGACAGCCCGATGCCCAAGATCCACACCACCAAGGCTGCAAACTATGAGAACGATGCTTATATCGTCACCCAGATGCGCAATGCGATGCACCACATCCTCTACACCGTGGTCAACTCCAACGCCATGAACGGCTGGGCTTCCACCGATACCCTGAAGACCATCACCCCGTGGTGGCAGACCGCCATCTATGCGCTCATTGCAGTGCTGGCCGTCCTGACCATCCTGTGCGCATGGCAGCTGAGCAAGGCCCTCAAGGCTAAGAAGAGCATGGTCGATACCGCTCCCGCAGCTGACCAGAAGTAATTCCGGCGCAGATTTCCGCAACTGTTAAGAACAAATGGCAGCCTGTCCCCCAGAACGGCGGGCAGGCTGCCGTTTTTTGTAAGAAAAAAGGAGACACCGCAAATGGGTGAACAAACCGCAAAGGCGCCGGGCCTGAACCGCGCCAAGACCTACCAGCTGGTGCTGTTCCCGCTGAACAACGGCGCAACGAACGTGTACTATGTGCTGGTGCTTTCCTACATCGCCACCTTCGGCAGCAAGGTGCTGGCCCTGTCCATGATCTTCGCTTCGGTCATGGTCACCGGTATGCGCCTGTTCGACGCCATCACCGACCCCATCATCGGCGCCCTGATGGACCGCACCAACGGCAAGTTCGGCAAGTTCCGGCCCTTCATGGTCATCGGCAACCTCATCATGGCAGCCAGCATCCTCGTGCTGTACTGCCTGACCCCGCTCATCCCCGCCAGCTCGATGGGCCTGCGCTATGCGGCTTTCGTGGCTCTGTACGCAGTCTGGGTCATCGGCTACACCTTCCAGACCAGCTGCACCCGTTCCGGCCAGACCGTTCTGACCAACGACCCCAAGCAGCGCCCCCTGTTCACCATCTTCAACACCGTCGGCTCTCTGCTGGGCATGGGCGCGATGCAGTTCTTCGCCCCCATCCTCGCCAAAAACTATGAGGGCGGCTACGCCTCCGCCGGTTTCTTCCGCACCCTGGCTCCTGTGGGCATCGTCATCTCCATCCTCCTCACCATTCTGGCCATCATCGGCATCTGGGAGAAGGACCAGCCCAAGTACTTCGGCATCGGCGGCGAGGTCAGCGAGAAGGTCAAGCTGCACGAGTACGTCCAGATCATCAAGAACAATAACCCCATGCAACGTCTGATGGTGGCTGGTGCCGGCTGCAAGCTGGCTCTCTCCATCGCCACCAACACCACCGTCCTGTGTATGCTGTACGGCTGCATGATGGGCAACTATGACGGCCTGTACCTGCCCATGATGGTGCTGGGTTATGTCTTCAGCGTACCCTTCTTCCTGCTCACCGTCCGCACCAGCCAGAAGGAGGGCCAGAAGGCCAGCCTGATGAAGTACGTCAGTGTGGCATTCATCTGCTACATCGGCGTGCTGGTGCTGCTGCTGCTCTGGGGCCGCAGCGACGCCTTCACCCTGTCCATCATGGGGGACAACGGCCTGTCCATCAACCTCTACACCATCCTCTTCATCGCATTCTTCGGCATCGGCTACGGCGCATACTACGCCACCGCCGATATGCCCATCCCCATGGTCGCCGACTGCTCCGACTACGAGACTTACCGCAGCGGCAACTACATCCCCGGCATCATGGGTACGCTGTTCAGCCTGGTGGATAAGCTGGTGTCCAGCCTGTCCGCTACCGTCGTCGGCATCGCTGTGAGCTTCATCGGCCTCGAGAGCCTGCCCACCCAGTACGACTCCTACACCCCCGGTATGAACTGGGTGGTCATCGTGCTGTTCTGCATCATCCCGATGGTGGCCTGGGCCGCTACCCTTATCGCCATGAAGGGCTACACCCTGACCGGCGAGAAGATGAAGGAGATCCAGGCGGTCAACGCCTGCCGCCGCGACGCTGTGGCAAACGGCATGAAGCTGGAAGAGGCCATGACCAAGTGGCAGAGCATGGACCAGCTGCCCGCCGAGTACCGTAGCTGAGCCGGTAAAGAGGAAGAACATGGAACAGAATGTACTGAACACTGACCTGACCGGCAAGGTGGCCGTCGTCACGGGCGCAAGCGGCACCCTGTGCTCCATCTTCGCCAAGGCTCTGGCCCGGGCGGGCGCAAAAGTCGCCCTGCTGGGCCGCAATATGGAGAAGCTCAAGGCTCTGGCCGACGAGATCGAGGCCGAGGGCGGCATCGCCAGGGGCTACACCTGCAACGTCATGAACAAGGCCAACTGCCTGCAGGTGGCGGAGGACGTGATGGCAGAGCTTGGCCCCTGCGATATTCTGGTGAACGGTGCCGGCGGCAACAACGCCCGCGCCAACACCGACAAAGAGTATTTCGAGATGGCCGACCTCGAGGACGATACCGTGACCTTCTTCGACCTCGACGAGAGCGGCGTAGAGATGGTGTTCGACCTGAACTTCATCGGCACCCTGCTGCCCACCCAGGCCTTCGCCCGCCAGATGGTGGGCCGCCCGTGCTGCAACATCCTCAACATCTCCAGCATGAACGCTTACCTGCCCCTGACCAAGATACCGGCCTACTCCGGCTCCAAGGCCGCTGTGACCAACTTCACCCAGTGGCTGGCCGTTCATTTCAGCAAGGTCGGCATCCGGGTGAACGCCATCGCTCCGGGCTTCTTCGCCAGCGAGCAGAACGCCAGCCTCCTCTACAATGAGGACGGCACCCCGACGGCCCGTACCAACAAGATCCTCGCCGCGACCCCCATGGGCCGCTTCGGCGACAGCGAAAAGGACCTTGTGGGCGCACTACTGTTCCTGCTGAACAATGACGCTGCCGGTTTCATCACCGGCATCTGCCTGCCCATCGATGGCGGCTTCTCCGCCTATTCGGGCGTGTAAAAACACAAGAAAAAGCTCCGGCTTTCGTACGAAAGCCGGAGCTTTTTTGTGCTTTTCAGGACTCTTTTTCTACAGTCTGTTGTTTCTGCTCGATTTTTTCCATATAGCGCCAGAGGGTCGTGCGGCTGATGCCCAGCTGACGGGCAGCGGCGGCGCGGTTGCCGCCGTGGGCGGCGACGGCCTGCTGGACGACATCGCGGAGGACCTCTTCGAGGGTCTGCTCACTGGGCTTGCGGGCAGAAGCCGGCTGCGGCACGGCCCGCAGAGTCCGCTCTTTGGAGAGCATATCGGCCACCGTCCCGGCCCGGATGTAGGGGCCGTCCGACAGGGCGGCGAGGGCGCGCAGGACGTTCTTGAACTGGGTGTAATTGTTGGGCCAGGGGTACTGGCGGAGCATCTCGATGGCCCGGGGCTCGAAGCCCGAGAGCTGCTTGCCCAGCTCGAGGTTCAGGCTGTTGAGGTAGAGGCTGGACAGAGACGGGATCTCGTCGGAGCGGCTGCGCAGGGAGGGCAGGGGAAGGGCCAGTGAGCCCAGCCGCTCACTGAAATGCCGCAGCACTTCCGGCACCGGCTCCCCCTCGACGACGGAGCAGGAGAAGATGAGCCGCACCCGGCGGGCAAGACCGGTCTCTTCAATGGCGGCAAGAAGCTCTGAACTCCACTGGGGCGGGATGGACTCGAAATTCTGGAAGTAGATGGTGTTTCCGGTGGCGCTGAGAGGGGAGTTGTAGTGGTTGAGCAGGAAATCCCAGGTCTTCTCATTCAGCAGCGCACAGTTCACCACGATAAAGGGGTGGTTTGCAAGGGAGCTGTGCAGATAGAGATAGCGTGCGATCTGCTCTTTGCCGGTGCCGGGCTCGCCGTAGATGAATACCGGCTGGCGCAGCAGGGCGAGGGAGCGTATCTCGGCCGCCTGGGTACCCATCGCGCCGCTGAGGCTGTAGAAGCTGTTGGCGAAGAGGTATTCGCACTCGCCCTTGTTCAGGGTGCGCAGACCGGGACGGCTGGAATGGAGCGGGATGCGGGCCGGAACACAGTAGAACAGACACCGCTGGACGTTGTTCATCAGCAGCTGCTGAGCGGTGATGCTGTAGAGCTGGTCCCGATCGGTGTAGTAAAAGCGGAGGTTGCCGCTGGCCGGGATCTCCCGGATGTGGGACTGAAGGACGCTGCTCAGCTCCGCCGGGACTTCGGAGATGCTGCTGTAGAAGAGGTCGCCGTTGGACTCCATGACGATGACGCGGCCATTCTGGCCCTGGGTGATGCTGCGGAGGAACAGGTTCTCCTGCCGCAGCTGGCCGAACCAGGAGCTGATGCTCACGGCCTGGTCGATGGCGGCGTGGAGGCTTTCGACGCCGGAGGTGATGAGGAAGGCGTCAAAGCCCATCTCCCGGGCGATGGTGTGGGTGACCATGTCACAGACCACCATCCGGTAGCCGCCCTGCTGCAGGCGTTCCAGGGTGTGGCGCACCTCAGCGGCGTTGTTCACGGTGAGGATGTCGAGGTTGAAGTCCAGCAGGCTGCACAGGGTGTGAGCCGGCTCGGTGATGGAGGGGAAGCCCACGATGGCGTAGAGGCTGGAATAATTCTCGGCCAGCTTCATGGTGCGCAGCACGTCGTACACCGAGATGTGGATGTCCACCACCGGCAGGTCGGTCACCTGCCGGATGAGGGCGGCGGTGCCGCCGCGGGAGATGATGCAGTCGTAGGAGTTGGGGGGCATCTGCTGCACGATGGCCTGCCCGTCTTCCAGGTCGCCGGTGTAAATGTCCATTTCGACATTGGGATAAGCCTGCGCCGCCTGCTCCATCGCAGTGCGCATTCCGTCGTAGGGGGCGATGCCCAGAATACGGGTGTGAGTCTCTATCACAACAGACACCTCCGTTCATATTTGCTACTATTCTAGCAAACAAACTCCCGAAAATCAAACGAAGACTGTTCTGATTTGAAACGATTTGAGACTTTATAACCGAAAAACTTAATTGATGTTTCAAATTAAAACGGAAAAGACCGCTCGTTTCCATGCACGCTGTGTCAAAATAAGGCATAATGGTATCACGAGAATAAATCATGAGAGGAGGAGCAACCTATGCTGCTTCTGCTGATCCTTGCAGATGACTTTACAGGTGCGCTGGACACGGGCGTCCAGTTCGCTGCCTGCGGCATCCCCACCCGCGTCGTGGTCGGAGAGCAGGTGGATCTTGCAGCCAGTGACGCCGCTGTGCTGGTGGTGGACACCGAGACACGCCATCTGCCCGCTGCAGAGGCCTATGCCGTCATTGCAAAACTGACCCGTGATGCGATGAGTGCGGGCGTTTTCAGCATCTATAAAAAGACAGACTCCGCTCTGCGCGGAAACATCGGCGCAGAGCTTTCGGCCCTGCTCAAAACCAGCGGGGAGCGCCGGCTGCCGTTCCTGCCGGCCTTCCCCCAGATCGACCGTGTGACCCGGGACGGAGTACATTATATCAGCGGCGTGCCTGTGACTGAGAGCCCCTTCGGCATCGACCCCTTTGAGCCGGTGCGCCACGCTAGGGTGACGGAGCTCATCGGGGAGCAGACCGATGTGCCAGCCCACAGCTTTCCGACCCTGAAAGAGGGTGAGGCTGTGCCGGAGCAGGAGGGCATCCTGGTCTTTGACGCCGGGAGCCTCGACGACCTCGCTTCCACAGGCCGCGCCCTGTTCCGGAATGGCAGGCCCCGCCTGATGGCAGGTTGTGCCGGCTTTGCAGCGCTGCTGCCCGACCTGATGAAGATGACCGAGCGCAGGACGGTCACCATGCCGAAGCTGGACCCCCGTCTGCTGGTGGTCTGCGGAAGCGTCAACTCCATCACCCTGCGCCAGCTGGATGTGGCCGAACAGAACGGCTTCTCCCGCCTGCGCCTGACCCCCCGCCAGAAGCTCGACCCCGGCTATTGGGAGAGCGAGAACGGCAAAGAGGCCCTGCAGGGCATCAACGAGATGCTGGCCGCGAACCCCCGCTGCATCATCGAGACCAACGACGAGGGCGGCAACCAGCCCACGGCGGATTACGCCGCCGCCCGGGGCCTCGACCTCGAGGGCCTGCGGGTCGGCATTGCCAGCAGTATCGGCCATATGCTGGGCAAACTGTTCACCAGCCCCGCGCTTGGGACCCTGCTGCTCACCGGCGGCGACACGCTGCTGCAGTGCATGAACTGCGTGGGCATCAAGGAGCTTGAGCCGGTGTGCGAGATGGAAAAGGGCGTCGTGCTGGCCCGTTTTACCTACCGCGGCTGCACCCGCTACGTTATCACCAAGTCGGGCGGCTTCGGCCACGAGAAATTGCTGCTCGACCTTGCAGACCGCATTGCAGCCAAATAAAATTGAGACAGACGATGGTTTTGGAGAAAACCATGGCCTGTCAGAAACTTCCCGGCCTGACCTGGGAAGGTACGATCTACGAAAACGAAGAGATGGGTACGCCGGAGGCCCTGCTGCCCACCGCCGCCCAGACCCGCTGATTTTTTTGAAGGAGGAAATTTGTTATGCTGACCCAGTACAATCTGAAGATGCCGCACGCAGTTTACGGCGGCGAGAACGCAATGGACAACATCACCGCCATCATCAAGGCCCGTGGTGCAAAGAAGGTGGCAATGTTCACCGATAAGGGCATTGAGGGCGCCGGCCTGTTCGCCCTGCCCGAGGAGGCTGTGAAGGCTTCCGGCGCAGAGTATTATGTTCTGGACGAGCTGCCCCCCGAACCCAGCTACATGGCTGTCCAGAAGCTGGTGGATGAGTTCAAGGCTTCCGGCGCTGACCTCATCGTGGCCTGCGGCGGCGGCTCCGTCATGGACGCAGCCAAGCTGGCAAGCGTGCTGGTGACCGATGACTACGGCGTCAAGGAGCTGCTGGACAACCCCGGTATGGCTCAGAAGTGCGTCCCCATCGTCCTCATCCCCACCACCGCCGGCACCGGCGCTGAGGTCACTCCCAACGCCATCGTCGCTGTCCCCGAGAAGGAGCTGAAGGTCGGCATCGTCAACGAGAACATGATCGCGGACTACGTCATCCTCGACGCCCGCATGATCAAGAACCTGCCCCGCAAGATCGCAGCTGCTACCGGCGTTGATGCTCTGGCACACTGCATCGAGTGCTTCACCAGCAACAAGGCCAACCCCTTCAGCGACCTGTACGCTCTGGAGGGCCTCGACCTCATCCTGAACAACATTGAGAAAGCCTGCGATGACCCCGAGGCCATGGCCGAGAAGAACCGGATGCAGATCGCAGCTTACTACGGCGGTCTGGCCATCACCGCTTCCGGCACCACCGCAGTCCACGCTCTGAGCTATCCTCTGGGCGGCAAGTACCACATCGCACACGGCGTCTCCAACGCCATCCTGCTGGCTCCTGTCATGCGCTTCAACAGCGAGCATCCGGCTGTCAAGGAGCGTCTGGCTGTGGCTTATGACCGCTGCTGCCACGAGAACAAGACCTGCACCACCGTGGAGGAGAAGGCTGCATGGATGATCGCCCGCCTCGAAGCGATCGTCAAGCATCTGGACATCCCCACCAGCCTGAAGGAGTTCGGCGTCCCCGCTGAGGACCTCGAGGGTCTGGTCGAGTCCGGTATGCAGGTGCAGCGTCTGCTGGTGAACAATATGCGCCCCGTCACCGCTGACGACGCCCGCAAACTGTATCAGGAGATCATGTAATAGAAAAGGAGAACACGTTATGAAGACCAGCGACATCAAAGGCATCATCCCTCCCGTAATCACCCCCATGAACAATGACCCTGAGCAGACGGTCAATCATCAGGCTCTGCGCGAGCAGGTCGAGCGCCTGCTGGCAGGCGGCGTCCATGGCATGTTCCCTCTGGGTACCAACGGCGAGGCTTACGCCCTCTCTTTTAAGGAGAAGGAAGAGATCCTGGCTACCGTCATCGACCAGGTCAAGGGCCGCGTCCCCGTTTACGCAGGCACCGGCTGCATCACCACCGCCGAGACCATCCGCATGAGCAAGCGCGCCGAGGAGATGGGCGCAGATGCACTGTCCATCATCACCCCCAGCTTCGCGCTGGCCTCCCAGAAAGAGCTGTACGACCACTACACCGCCGTGGCAAAGGCTGTGAACCTGCCCATCATCCTGTACAACATCCCCGCCCGCACCGGCAACAAGCTGCTGCCCGAGACCGTGCAGGCACTGTGCCGCGATGTGGAGAACATCGTGGGTGCAAAGGATTCCAGCGGCGACATCGAGAACCTGAAAGCTTACATCCGCCTGACCCGTGAGCTGGACAAGGATGTGGCCATCCTCGCCGGCAACGACGGCGCGATCCTGACCTGCCTGAAAGAGGGCGGCGCAGGCGGCATTGCAGGCCGCGCCAACATCTGGCCTGCCACTGTTGCAAAGATCTACGACTGCTTCAAGGCTGGCGACCTCGAGGGCGCACAGGCCGCTCAGGACGCGATCGCCATCCTGCAGCAGACCTTCAAGTACGGCAACCCCAACACCATCATCAAGACCGCTGTGGCCCTGCAGGGCCACAACGTCGGCAAGTGCCGCGCCCCCTTCAACTACGTCCCCGAAGAGGGTCTGGAAGCCATCAAGAAGGTTCTGGCCGAGAACGCTGCCAAGGGCCTGAACTGAGAAGAGCAAGGAGAGCACTGCTATGAATAAACCGATCGTTGGCATTACGATGGGCGATCCCGCCGGCTCCGGCCCGGAGATCACCATCAAGGCTCTGGCAGACCCGGAGCAGTACACCTACTGCCGCCCCATCGTTGTGGGCGACGTGAAGGTGTTCGAGCAGGCCAGGAAGTTCGTTGGCCGTGAGGACATCGTCATCCACCGCTGCGACAAGGTGTCGGATGCCCTGTTCACCCCCGGAACCATCGACGTGCTGCACCTCGACCTCATCGAGGACATCAACAAGTTCGAGATGGCAAAGGTGAGCGTGGAGGGCGGCAACGCCGCTTTCCAGTGTGTCAAGAAGGTCATCGAGCTGGCCATGGCCGGTGAGGTGGACGCTACCTGCACCAACGCCCTGAACAAGGAAGCCATGAACAAGGCTCTGGAATACTATCACGGTGAGAAGTCGGACGGCTACACTCATTTCGACGGCCACACCGAGATTTACGCCACCTACACCCATACCAAGAAGTACACCATGATGCTGGCCCACCACGACCTGCGCGTGGTCCATGTCTCCACCCACGTCTCCTTGCGCGAAGCCTGCGACCGGGTCAAGAAAGAGCGTGTGCTGGAAGTCATCGAGATCGCCAATAAAGCCTGCAAGGATATGGGCATCGAGAACCCCCGCATCGCCGTGGCCGGCCTGAACCCCCATTGCGGCGAGAACGGCCTGTTCGGTCGCGAGGAGATCGAGGAGATCACCCCGGCCATCGAGGCTGCCAAGGCCGAGGGCATCACCGGTGTTGTGGGTCCCTGCCCGCCGGACAGCGTGTTCTCTCAGGCCATCGGCGGCTGGTACGACATCGTGGTCTGCATGTACCACGATCAGGGCCATATCCCCCTCAAGACCGTCGGCTTCGTCTACGACCGTGAGAAGCAGGAGTGGAAGGCTGTGGAGGGCGTCAACGTCACGCTGGGCCTGCCCATCATCCGCGCCAGCGTGGACCATGGCACCGACTTCTACCATGCAGGCAAGGGCAACGGCAATGAGCTGAGCCTTGTCAACGCCATCAAGTATGCCGTCAAGATGACCGGCCGCGAGGCGTAAATCTTCCAATCGCTCCCTGCACGCCCGCTTTTGCAGTTCCTGCTGCAAAGGCGGGCGTTTTTTAACTTAACGGACGGAAAGAAAAGTTCTATCCTGAAACGTGTGAATTTGAGTAAGACTGTTAAAGCGTTCTAAAATGTTACGATTTTAATAGAACATTCATGAAATATCCTGGAAATGTTTCAGAATGAAACGGAAACAAGGCGGTTTAGCCGTTGTAAGGGCCTGCCATTTTGAATATAATTTAGACAACAAAAACGAACAAAGACTGTGAAAAGCGGCGACGCCGCAGAAGAAGGCATGAAGTACACAGTCCGGTTCGCTACACGAGAACCCCAAGAGAAAAGGAGAACAAGATTATGAAAAAGATTTCTCGTCGCAGCTTTCTGAAGGTTTCTGGTACTATGGCAGCGGCTGGTGCTCTGGCAGCCTGCGGCGGCTCTTCCTCCACCAGCACCGCAGCTTCCAGTGAGGCAGCTCCTTCCGTTGAGGCAAAGGCTGTGGACGGTCTGCCCGATATGAGCAAAGAGACTCTGAACTTCAGCTCCGATAAGGTCGGTTCTGGCTCTTACAATATGATCGTTGCAATGTCCAAGGTGCTGGAGAAGGCTGGCGGTTTCCAGACTGTCAACGTCAACCCTGACTCTCCTGGCGGTATGGGTGCTCCTTATCTGTTTGCTTCCGGCAACACCGATCTGGCCTTCATCAACGGTGCTCCTGCAAAGTGGGCAATGGAGGAAGGCACTCTGGGCAAGCCTGCTACCAGCGGCTATGCAGCGATCATCGGCGGCCTGACTGCTGTCTGCTACATCAACTGCGTGTCCAACGCATTCCTGCAGAAGTACAATGTCTCCACCATCGAGGAGATCTTCGAGCAGAAGCTGCCCCTGCGCATCGGCTGCTCCGCAAAGGGCTCCATGGATGCTGAGGGTGCTTACCTGCTGCTCGAGTACTTCGGCGTGACCGAGGACGACCTGAAGAGCTGGGGCGGCTCCATCACCAACCAGGGCGGCGATGCCAACGCAGACGCCATCGCGGACGGCCAGATCGACTTCTACATCGACCACACCTCTTCTGCTTCTTCCACCATGGCTCAGATCGCTACCAGCGTGGATGTCACCTTCCTGCAGTGGGGCGATGACCTGTGCAGCTGGTTCGTCAGCGAAAAGGGCTTCGACCTCATCACCATCCCGGCCAACTCCTTCAAGGGTCAGGATAAGGAGCTGACGCTGCCCGGCACTCCCGACTGCGTCTTCTGCAAAGAGAGCCTGAGCGAGGATGTCGTCTACGCCATCACCAAGAGCCTGAGCGAGAACCGCGACGCTCTGGTGGCCGAGTACAATTCCCTGTCTCCGTGGGAGCCTGAGACCGCTTGGGAAGAGATGAAGCGCGGCGGCTGCCCGCTGCATCCCGGTGCTGAGAAGTACTACAAGGAAGCAGGCTACATGAAGTAAGTTCCGGCTGTGAAAGCTTTCGGCGGAGGCGCTCCGCACGACATCAGATCTATCCTTTGACCGTAGGCAGAGGCCGGACGCTTTGCGGTGTCCGGCCTCTGCTTTCACAAGGGATAATACGGAGGGAAATATGAGCAACGAAAAAGAAACCAAGGTATCGGCTCTCGACGCCAAGGCCAAGGCTCTGGCAAACGAAGAGGACGAAGATACCAAAATCGCCAAGCTGCTGAAGAATATGCCGAAATGGCGCTTCTATTCGCTGGCAGTTCTTACCGTTATCTGGACGGTGTTCCAGCTCTACATCAAGCTGGTCAAGCCCCTCGACCCGTGGTTCCAGCTGCCGCTCCATATGTGCCTTGCACTGGTCGTGGTGTGGCTGTACAATCCGATGGCCGAGAAATCCAAGAGCCACAATAAGCTGTGGTGGATCTACGACATCTTCCTCATCGCGTCCAGCTGCTTCATCTGCTGGTTCTTCCTGAGCCACGCAGAACAGCTCAACTACCGCATCTTCAATGTTGACGTTATGACCACCACCGAGGTCATCGTGGCGGTGCTTCTGGTCATCAATGTCATGGAGGCCGTCCGCCGCGTGGTCAGTATGTCCCTGTTCTGGGTCATCTGCTTCTTCCTTGCTTATGCATGGTTCGGCCAGTATATCCCCGGCCTGTTCCGCTTCTCCGGCATCAGCTTCCCCAAACTGATGGAAGTCCTGATGTACGGCGAGAATGGCATCTTCGGCTCTCCGCTGGTCACTTCTCTGGGCACCCTGTTCTACTTCCTCGTTTTCGGCACCTTCTTCTCCAACTGCGGCGGCGGCGGTGTCCTGATCGACGGCGGCATGAAGCTCAGCGATAAGACGGTCGGCGGCCCCGCAAAGGCAGCTGTCATCTCTTCCGGCCTGCTGGGCATGGTTTCTGGTTCTGCGATCGCAAATGTTTCCACCACCGGCGTTCTGACCATCCCCCTGATGAAAAAGACCGGTTATGACCCCGAAGAGGCAGCAGCAGTCGAGTCTGTTGCTTCCACCGGCGGCCAGATCATGCCCCCCATCATGGGCGCTGGCGCATTCATCATGGCCGAGATCATCGGCGTGCAGTATGCGCAGATCGCAGCAGCAGCCGTCCTGCCCGCTGTGGCCTACTTCCTCGCCGTGTTCATCCTTGTCCACATGATCGCAAAGAAGAAGGGTCTGGGCAAAGACTCCGGCGTACATTACGAAGGCAAGCCCATCCTGCCCCGCGTGTACCGTCTGCTGCCCATCATCGTTCTGGTCGTCATGATCATCATGGGCTACTCTCTGCCCCGTTCCGCGATCTACTGCACCATCTTCTCCATCATCATCGCAGCGATCTCTCCTGAGACCCGCATGAGTCCCCGCAAGCTGCTCCAGACCCTGATGGACGGCGTCCGTCAGGCCGCAAACATTGCGATCCCCACCGCTGCCTGCGGCATCATGATCGGCATCGTGGTCAACTCCGGCGTTGCCGTCAAGATCGCAAAGCTCATCGGTACCTCTGGTGAGGGCAGCCTGTTCATCGCACTGCTCATCGCCGCTCTGGGCTGCCTGCTGCTGGGCATGGCACTGCCTACCGTGGCCGCTTACCTGATTGCTGTCACTCTGTTCGCATCGGCTATCCAGGGTCTGGGCATCTCCGCTCTGGTCACCAATATGTTCATCTTCTACTTCGGTGTCGTGGCTCAGATCACTCCTCCCGTCTGTCTGGCATCCTTTACTGCGGCAGGCATCGCGGGTGCAAGCGCATGGAAGACCGGCTGGAAGGCATTCTCCTTCGCCATCACCGCTTTCATCGTCCCCTTTGCATTCGTGTATCGTCCCGCTATCCTGCTGGAAGGCACTGCGGTGGAGATCATCATTGCATACTGCATCGTCATTGCAGCCACCTATCTGCTGGCCTGCGGCATCGCTGGCTACCTGTTCCGTCCTCTGAAGATGTGGGAGCGCATCGCCTGCTATGTTGTGGCCTTCATCTTCATCCTGCCCAGCTCCATGTCTGATATTATCGGCATTGCTGGATGCGTGCTCATCATGGCTTACTGCTTCATGACGGGCAAGAAGAATGCCAACAAGGCACAGCCTGCCTGATAAACGGTCCTTCCGAAAACCTTCTTCATAAGCCACAGTTCGGCGAAGCCCCCGCCTCCGGTACTCCCGGAGGCGGGGGCTTTTTTGTCCTTTTGGGGCGGGAAGATCGGAAAAAAGGTCAAGATTTGAGCTAAGATCCTCAGCCGCCAGACATAGCAATTCAACTTTTTAATGCAACAGCAACAGCGTTGAATTGCATATCGCAAATATGCTGTTATCCTATTGCGTTATTTTCTTGACTTGCGATAGACATGAAAAAACTCCCCTCCGGGCGGGAGGGGAGCGGAAAAACCAATATCAATCGTCGTCGCTGTCGAGCTTGAGCACGGCGGTGAACGCCTCGCTGGGCAGGGAGACGCTGCCGAGCTGGCGCATCTTCTTTTTGCCCTCTTTCTGCTTCTCCAGCAGCTTTTTCTTGCGGGAGATGTCGCCGCCGTAGCACTTGGCCAGCACATCCTTGCGCATGGCTTTGACCGTCTCGCGGGCGATGATCTTGCCGCCGATGGCCGCCTGAACGGGGATCTCGAAGAGGTTGCGCGGGATGTTGTCCCGCAGCTTCTCGCAGATGCAGCGGCCCTTGGCGTAGGCGTTGTCACGGAAGACGATCATGGACAGAGCGTCTACGGGGTCGCCGTTGAGCAGGAAGTCCAGCTTGACGAGGTCGCTCTCGCGGTACTCCTTGAACTCGTAGTCGTAGCTGGCGTAGCCGCGGCTCCGGCTCTTGATGGCGTCGAAGAAGTCGTAGACGATCTCGCCCAGAGGCAGGGCGTAGTGCAGGTCCACACGCACGTCGTCCATATACTTCATGTCGATGAGGACGCCGCGCTTGTTCTGGCACAGGTCCATCAGGCTGCCGACGTATTCATTGGGGGTGTAGAGGTGGACATCCACGAAGGGCTCCTCCTGCTTGACGATGTTGGAGGGGTCGGGGTAGCTGGACGGGTTGTCGATCATCTCCACGGTGCCGTCGGTCAGGGTCAGACGATAGCGGACGCTGGGCGTGGTGGTGATGAGGTCGAGGTCGAACTCGCGCTCCAGACGCTCGGTGATGATCTCCATGTGGAGCAGACCAAGGAAGCCGCAGCGGAAGCCGAAGCCCAGCGCGGCACTGGTTTCCAGCTCAAAGGTCAGGGAGGCGTCATTGAGCTGCAGCTTTTCCAGCGCGTCCTTCAAATCGGGGTACTTTGCGCCGTCGGCGGGGTAGATGCCGCAGAAGACCATGGGCTTGACCTGACGGTAGCCGGGCAGAGCCTCGGGGGTGGGGTTATTCGCCAGGGTGACGGTGTCGCCGACGCGGGTGTCCTGCACGGTCTTGATGCTGGCGGTCAGGTAGCCGACCTCACCGGCCTGCAGCTGGTCGCAGGGGGTCAGGCTGGTAGCGCCCATGTGGCCCACTTCCACCAGCGTGAACTGTGCGCCGGTGGCCATCAGGCGGATGGTGTCGCCGGGCTTGACCATACCTTCAAAGACGCGGATATAGACGATGACGCCCTTGTAGCTGTCGTAGATACTGTCGAAGATGAGGGCCTTGAGGGGAGCGTCCGGGTCGCCGGTGGGGGCGGGGATGTCGCTGACCACACGCTCCAGCACCTGATCGATGTTCAGGCCGGTCTTGGCCGAGACGCGGGGCGCGTCGAGGCAGGGCAGGCCGATGACGTCCTCCACTTCCTGCGCCACCTCGTCCGGATGGGCGGAAGGCAGGTCGATCTTGTTCAGGATAGGCACCAGCTCGAGGTCGTGTTCCAGCGCCATATAGGTATTGGCGAGGGTCTGGGCCTCCACACCCTGGGTGGCGTCCACCACGAGGATAGCGCCCTCGCAGGCGGCGAGGCTGCGGCTGACTTCGTAAGCGAAGTCCACGTGGCCCGGGGTGTCGATGAGGTTGAACTCGTACACTTTGCCGTCCTTGGCGGTGTAGTTCATGGTGACGGCGCGGGCCTTGATGGTGATGCCGCGTTCCCGCTCGATGTCCATGTTGTCGAGGATCTGGTCCTCCATCGTCCGCTCGTCCACGCTCTTGGTCAGCTCGAGGATGCGGTCAGAGAGGGTGGATTTGCCGTGGTCGATGTGCGCGATGATGCAGAAGTTGCGGATGTTGTCTCTTGCCATGTAGTTCCTCCGAAATTTATAGGATCCAGTCCTCGACGGCTTTGATGCCGCCGTTTTCCAGGTAAACGCGGGGTACCCGGCGGGAAACGCCGCAGAGCACCTCGTAAGAAATGGTATCGGTCTTGTGGGCGATGGTCTCGGCGCTGTCGCTCACTTCGCCGCCCCACAGGATGGCTTCGTCCCCTTCCTGCACGTCGGGCAGAGCTGAGACATCCACCATGATCTGGTCCATGCAGACCCGGCCCAGAACGGGGCAGGGCATACCCTTTATCTCCACGATGCCCTTGCCGCAGCTCAAAAGGCGGGGGTAGCCGTCGGCATAACCGGCGCAGAGAGTGGCGACTTTGGTGGGCTTTTCCGCGGTGAAGCGGCGTCCGTAGCTGGCCGACTGGCCCGGCTCCATCTCCTTGACCATGCTGACGATGGTCTTGAGCTTCATCACCGGGCGGAAGATGCCGAAGCGGACTTCATCGCTGGGGTCGAAGCCGTAGAGGATGATGCCGGGGCGTGCCATGCAGTGGGTGCGGGGCAGTCCGGCGGGCCAGTCGGGGTGGAGCATCACCCCGGCGGAGTTGTCGCAGTGGACGACGGCAGGCTCAAAACCGGCCTCGGCAAGGCCCTGACAGGCCCGGACGAAGAGCTCGTGCTGCTGGCTGGTATAAGCCACGCTGTCGGCGCTGTCGTCGTCGGCCACAGCGAAGTGCTGGAACAGCCCCGTCACCTCCAGCCCCGGCAGGCGGCACACCTCCAGCATCCCGGCCAGCGCCGCGTCAAAATCGGTGCGGAGCGCAAAACCGATGCGGCCCATGCCGGTGTCGGCCTTGAGGTGGACTTTGACTTTTCCGCCGGCAGTGCAGGCGGCCTCGCTGAGGGCCTTGGCCTGGGGCAGGGAGTAGCAGGCGGCGGTGATGTCCTCCTGGATGAGGACGGGTACACGGCCCGGCTCCACATGGCCCAGAATGAGGATGGGCAGCGGAAGCCCGGCTTTGCGCAGCTGACGGGCTTCCGCCAGACAGCTCACAGCCAGCCATGCGGCCCCCTCTTCGGCAAAGACCTTGGCGCACTCTACGGCACCGTGGCCGTAGCTGTCGGCTTTGACGACAGCGCACAGGGGCATCTCCCCAGCCCGGGCCTTCACGGCGCGGAAATTGTGGCGCAGGGCGTCAAGGTCTATCTCGGCCCAGACGTGTTTTTCAAATGCGGGCATCTGCATGGGCTGTGTCCTCCTTTTTTGATGTACGGGCCGGGTGCAAAGGACGCCAGCCGTCGATGCCGCTCTCCTGCAGAGCGTGAAGGGTCTTCTGCCGGAAAGTCCGGTCGGTGCGGCACCGCTCCCGGACAAAGTTTTTCGTGTCCTCCCGGGTGGTCACGCCGTCGGCCGGGCAGCGGCTCTTGACGATGGGAAAGCCTTCTTCCTTCACCGCACAGCGCACCTCCTGCTCTGTGGCGAGCAGCAGAGGCCGGATGAGGGTCAGCCCCCGGTCGGACAGCTCTGTCACCGGCGAGAAACAGCCAATGCGGCCCTCCCGCCAGAGGTTCATGTAAAACGTCTCGATGGCGTCGTCCAGATGATGTCCCAGCGCCACCTTGCTGCAGTCCAGCTCTTCGGCAGCGGCGTGGAGCGCACCCCGGCGCATCTTGGCGCAGAGGGAGCAGGGATTCTTCTCGTTCCGGTAGTCGAAGACGATGGGGCCAATGAGGGTGCGGCGCACCTCATAAGGCACATCGTACTGCCGGAACAGCGCTTCCAGCGCGGAGTAATCCACCGGCTTGCCGCCAAACTGGGGGTCGAGGGTGACGGCCACGACTTCGAACGGAAAGCCGAGGTACTGCCGCAGCCGCGCGAGACCGATGGTCAAAGCTACGCTGTCCTTGCCGCCCGAAACGCCCACCAGAACCCGGTCGCCGGGGGCCAGCATCTCGTACTGCTGGACGGCTTTGCGCATCAGGCCGCAGAGCCGCTGCATCGCTTTCGTGTCGCTCATGACAGGCTCACGCTCTCCACGAGGTTGACGATGTCGCTGATGGAGGCCAGCTTGGTCAGGCCGGAGACATAGATGACGTCGCCGCTGCTGTACTCGATGGTGGCCAGCACGGCGTAGTAAGCCTGAATATCACAGCGCACGGCGGTGACGGCGGCACCGTCGATGTTCAGGTTGACTTTTCGGGGGCTGATGACGCCGTAAGCCTGCTTGAGCTCTTTTTCCGACTGGCCGATGAAGTCCTCATAGGTGTCTTTCGTGCCTTTCTGGAAGAGCACGACCTGATAGTTGGCGTCGCTGCTCTGGGCAGAGGCCAGTTCCAGCACACGGCCAAGGGTGGCGTCCTCGGTCATCTCGCAGACCGGCCAGACGGCGGACTCGTAGTAGACGGAGATGCCGTTCTCGGCGGTGTAGCGGGTGTCGGGCGAAGCGGGGGTGCGGCGGTTGACCGCGAGGGTCAGTACAAAATAGGCCAGCGCGCCCAGCAGGACGATGATGCCCATGGCCAGCAGCAGGCGGGAAGAGCGCTGCTGCGCGGTGTCGCGCTGGTGGATGTCTTTCGGCATGAAGGAATGCCCTCCTTATGAATGTAAGGCTCAGCCCCGGGGGTGGGGCTGCATCTTTATTAGTATAACATACTCGGGGCTGAAATTGTAGCGCTCTGCCGCAAAAACAGAAACGAAAATGCGATTTCAGAAAACGAGAGATTTCAAGAGAAAACAAGAGAAAACGAGAGATTCAAAAAACTGAGCCGAAAAAATCGAAAAATGATGTTGACAGGGGCGTTCTTGTGATGTATACTGACACTCGCGCCCCAAAAGGCGCATTGAACCGTTGAAACACTTATCAGGAGGAAATAGATATGAGCACTACTCTCGTCAAGCCCGCTGAAGTCGAGCGCAAGTGGTATCTGCTCGACGCTGCCGGCAAGAGCCTGGGCCACGTCGCTGCTGAGGCTGCTGTCCTGCTGCGCGGCAAGCAGAAGGTCGATTATACCCCCAATGTTGACTGCGGCGATTTCGTCGTCGTCATCAACTGCGACAAGGCTGTTCTGACCGGCAAGAAGGCCGAGCAGAAGTTCCACATCACCCACAGCAAGTTCATCGGCGGCCTGAAGAAGGTCCAGTACAGCAAGCTGATGGCTGAGAACAGCGACCTGG